>Ga0307513_10009741_pt1 | contig 12136 bp, 13 predicted proteins | sample 15_EM_MG_FD_202174 | JGI IMG/M metagenome (GOLD analysis project Ga0307513, IMG submission 202174) | Populus trichocarpa ectomycorrhiza microbial communities from riparian zone in the Pacific Northwest, United States - 15_EM | ecosystem: Host-associated > Plants > Roots > Unclassified | place... | reverse complement strand
AAAGGTCGTAAGAGCCGTCCAGAGAGCGACACGTCCTTTACTCGAGTGAATGATTCAATATAAATTAACCGCGGGGTAGGCAGCGCAAGGAACTGTTGCACTCTGCGTCAATTCCGCCCGACACGAGACATGCATAAGAATGGGAACGTACTCGACTGAGATAAACTGTTCCCACTATCGCCACACACGTCCCTGGTCCGTTCAGAAGCAATAAATCCGCCAGCGGTTCGCCCCGGAGCGCCGGCCTGAGAAAAAGTTCTACCAGAGAGTGCGCGAGAGACTTTAAAATGCTGGAATGAGTGGTAAAGAGTGATTGATGGACTTCGCGTGCACGTGGGAGAGTTATTATCTTCATATTCAGAGGTTGGTCTGTCTGCCACAATGAATGAAAATATGTATATAGGCTAGGAACAAGAGCTTACAGCTGATTTTGATAGCTCTAGTTGATTGGCCCTCGAGGCGCTCAAGTGGTCTCCTCGACTCAAGATGTATGTCCGCGGAGTGTACCGCTCGAAATCGAGTGGGCGGAGCAGCTGGACCATTTCGCTCGTATGGCCACCTGTACATCACCCATGTCCCCTCTTCAGAATGCTACATTGGCTGCCTTGAGTGGAGAGTATCTTACCTGAACCGAGAAAGGCTGCCAACGAACGGGTCGACTTGGAAGATCTCAGGGGAGAACGGCGTGTTTTATGCGGTAGGATAGACCACAGACGCAGTAGGGTTAGTGCAACGAGCAGTATGAGGATCGGGGGAACCATTAGGTAACTACGACAGCAATGGGAGGGTTCACGTGCCTTTGCTTTATCGCTGACGCGCAATTCGGTAAGATTTGCCTATGTCCGGCCTCCTCTCACCCCGAAACTGCTCATAGACACTTGATCGAACCCAATAATCCCCTCCACACTTATTCATTTAGGGGTTCTCCAGTCTAAATTTTACACGCGTTTTCATATTTCTTCGTCATCGTCCAGCTCTAAGTCCTGAGGCGAGAAATCCCCCACGGTCACCCTGTCAGGTCTTACAAACGCCCCACGAGAGGGTGGGCATGTGAAGTACCTATTTCCTTGAACACTGGACAGTGGATCCTTGTAAGTGCCACATGGAGATGCAGGGACGAGACTCACGAGCCGTCATTCTTCCCATATGGTAGATCGTACTCAACTCCGACCCATACGCCTGTCTTATTCCCAAATTCAGTCAGCCCAACGTATCGGACAGTCCCTCGGTTGTTCATTCCGCTCCCGTCATCCGCGGAAGCGACCTCGCAGCGCGCACCAACAACGATGTTGTGATCAGATACGATTGCAGCAGACTCATCCGCCGCGGAGTGCTCCGGCGCCACGGCCTTGCGAGCGAAACGGCCAACCTGATGGGCCTTTTTATACTCAAGGACTGTGTCTAGTTTAACATATGTTAAAAGCGGCCAGGTAAAATGTATGAGAAGGAACACAGACCTTTGCGTTGCGCGTACTCGGCATCTGTGAGTTCAAACTTTTGGACTTGAGAAAGGTCAGTGAGTTGGCCAGTAAATGAAGCAGATGGGTTGGTATCCTCGACCTAGGTCAACGCGGGCGTTAGATTTGTGGTCCAACCTGGAGTTACACCACGGGTTGCGTCATGGGCAACCCACTTTGAGGGTTTGTAGGTTAGTGATACTATAGTACCCCAGAGGCCTTGAGTCTTCATCTAACGATCGTATCGGCTGTAGATCTTCCTCGTTGCGATAGAGCGAGATCACTTGGTTCGGAACAGGAATGCCAGTTACAGTTTCCAGTTTTTCCTATTCGAAGATAGATTAGTACCCATATCCAAAGGTTAAAGAGTGAAGCGAAATGTAAGGTAGACAAGATGTCGGGACGATCGCTCCGCACCTTCAGTTGACCGACTGTTGTGTGAAAGTCAATACGACGTTCTGATCGTATATCCGCAGTAACAACGAATACAGTAATCGTAGAGGTCGATGAATCCATGGTGCAAGATACCGGCGCGAACAAATTCGAGTACAAGGGCGATCAAACACAGCTGACCTCGCGGGGGCACGAAGGCAGTCCCAAATAAAGCCCTTTTGACATTTCGATCATGTCTGGTCACATGAATGGAGGGTACCTTAGTCTGGTCAGATGAGGTCGCACCACACTGAGACCCGTACTTGTGACCCAAGGACATGAAGTCAAGGCTCTCACAAAGTAGAATATGCTGAACAAGTTGATTCACATGTCAAACCACTTCCGTGTGCATCTCTCCGCAATAAGTCCGGGTAGATAGTAGCAGAGTAGTCATGAAACCAACGATGGCAGCTTACGGGACGAGAATGGTGACTACCTGATAATCGGTCTGACTGTGATTTGTACCCATGCGGCTTCTATCCATCCATTGAGCCCCCAGCCTCCCCAGCATGACTGGTGGCGTACTTTTGCCTATATATAAACAATATCCCCGATCAATGAACCCTTCCGATTCTCCTCAATCAACGGGGCTATCTGTCATCGTGGTAATACCCGCAAACGTGTACCAATGGTGGCAGCAAGCCACAAAGCTGCGAGCACCCCTTTTTACGTTAAATAGTCCGCCCAAGCCATGGGCGCTGAAAAAGAGTGAGCCCCCTTGATGCTACAAGGTGCGCCCAGTGTCCAGAAGAAGAGCTAAGAGCCGGATTGTGGGAGGGGCGACCCGAACCGAACTAAATTGAACAAAGCTTGCTCCCAACCGCTGCCTTCGTGTTTAGCGCACGAACCCTCCACTCACCAGAGTAACAGCATGGCCACGTATGTATGAGATGGACGCCCTTCTGGCTCCATTTTACCCGATGATGGACTCTGACCCGCCACCAGGCAAGCGCAACGACCAGCGTTTGACATCTTCGAGGTGCAACTCAAGAATGGAGAGAAAGTCAGAGTCAATGGTAATGCTCTCTACTTCATACTCACGCCCTGGCCCTCGGGGCCAGCGCGACCAGCCCCCTGGTACTGCAGCGCTTCTGGCTCTCGTACTTGCCCTCATTCTCTTTATCAGTCCATTCAGGAGCACCTAATGCACTTATACTGATATTCCCATACCTCTTTTAGACCACGTCTATTCGGCACCCCCTTGGGAAAAGCGCGAGCCAGTCCCATACTCAATAGGGCGCATTCTTGAGTTTCTCCCCCCAGAGACCCCTCAGGAGGCCAAAACGAAAGGAAAGAGCCGCAACGGCCTTGATAAGAACCTCCGTGTACGGCTTGCGTGGTACTATCGTCCAACCGACGTCCAGGATCGGGGATCTGGTGACCATCGCACTCTACTTGCTGCTATGTTCTCCGAGGTAGTCCCCATTGTCAATCTGCGCGCCAAATGCACCGTCCGCCATCGGGACAAGATACAAGATCTCCCTGGGTACAAGAAGAAGGATGACCGATTCTATTTCTCTCAACTGTTCGACCCGTTCACGAAAGAGACATATGAAGTCATTTTGGCTACCGAAGTCCACAATCGTGAGTTCGCCTCGGCTTCCCCCGGCTTATGGTTGTCTTTGTCTCGCGCTTCTCATTCTCCGACGACTTATCACGGCTGACTAAGCAATGTCATAGTCCCTGCAAATATCAAGGAAGTATTAGTGTCGCGTTATGAGTATGTAGTATGCGAGAAGGAAGCCCTTCCTGACCTTCAAGATACTCTCCGATTGTGTGAGACATGCGGTGACTGGTGCCCTGCGTCCGTTCTCACTCCGACCTTTTACTTGATTCCGCTCACGCTGTAACCGCTCAGGCCTGAATCTGTGATGTGCGAGCTATGCAAGAAGCACTATCACATGTACTGCGTCAACCCACCCTTATTAGCCAAGCCCTCACGCGGGTATGGGTGGTCATGCGCGTCTTGCAACGACAAACGAGGACAAGGAGAGGATTCTGCTGGGAAAGCCAGAGGTATCAAGGAGCCGAAGCGCAAATTCAAGCAGGCTCCTCGACAGTATTCCGAAGAAGACAACGACAAATACTCGAAGGGCTGGAGCTTTCGTTATTTCGGGTACGCTCCTATATCTTGGATTAGAAATCGATGTGATGTTCATTTTTGTAGACAGCACACGGTCGCTGAGGATACACTGGGTAAACACCCCTCAAGATAGTTGACTTTGATTAAATTGTCCTTCGCAGACCCTGACGATATGATCTACGTTCGTGCACCTACTCGGGTAGGGAAGGCGCACCAGGCCGTGATCCCCGCCTTCGAGGAGCCGTCCTTTGGTCAGTGGTCTCAACGGAATCCACCTGATAGGCTGAACTTCTGCAGTGACGGATGACGGTTTTACCCGTGGCGATGACGACACCATCGAGCTACTGAGCAACGTTGTACATATGCCAGAGGAACTCGGTGAGTGGTCCTCTCTTCATTGCGATTCGCCACTATTTACCTGGTCATTCAGATGTCGAGGGCGAGTCGCTTGCCACTATTTGGAGACTATGCCTGACCGTCCCTCGTAGTTGAAAAGCGAAAAGCGGTCCTTAGTTTACGGAAAGATCTTCAGTGCAGTGTCGATTGGTTGGAGGAATGCGTCCGACGAATGTCCGAGGCATACGCCAATAAGCTGTCGTTCTATTCTGTAAACATGAAGAACCCCTTACGCACCCGAAAGGTACAAACATTGTTCTATTCCCATGACCAACTGACCCCGAGAACAGTGGAAGGTCGAATCTCGATATACGGACCGAGAATGGAATACGGAAGAATCCGAAATCTTTGACATATCAGTCCGCAAGCATGCCTCTGAACTCCGTGCAGTCAAGAATGACCTCAAAACACGAACAATGCCAGAGATCGTGCGCTACTTTGGCAAGTGGAAAACGTGAGTACATTGATCGAGTTGTGTCCCCTGTCCCTAACCCACCTGTGCCAGGCAACAACTCAAGAAAGCGAACGAAGCGGCGGCACAGGCAGCAATGGCACCACTAGATTCGTCCCTTGCACTTCGATTACTAGATGAGGAGGGATCCGTGTACAAGCCCGGAGATCGACGCACTTTCACCTGCGGAGTTTGTCGTACGAAAGAATCGATTACTTGGTGGAAAGCACCGAAAGCCCTGGCTGGCGGAGCGATGTGCAATGAGTGTGGACTCGCATGGCGAAAATATAACGTACGGTCTCTCAAAGGCACTGAGAAAGAAAAGGAGATCGAAAAGCAACGGGCTATCGAGCGCGCGGAACGGGCTGAGAGGAAGGCACAGGAAACCCCAGATCGGGAATCGCCACCAGTGACGAGGAGCGCCAAGTTGAAGGCGGAGAACAACTCAAAAGGAGGACCTATTCCACCCCCTATGCCAGTGCCAGAGACGCGCGCTGAACGAGCAGAGAGGCGAGGAGAGAACAATGCACTTACACAGTCAAGTACCGGCAAGAGGGAGAGAGAGGGTAGCCCTCTACCTGGACCACCGTCGAAGAAGCAGCGGATGGCAAATGGTGCCGTGCCCGTACCCAGGTTGATGTGCTCTCTTTGCAAGCGCGTCGGACCACAGGGCCAAGTGGTCAAGTGCGCCTCATGTAACTTCACCATTCACGTCGGTAAGTCTGTGGTTATTTTTATTGATGGCGCGCTGAACTCTGTGCACCAGGTTGTGTTGGGGTGACACCAGAGGAAGCCACGGCTGACTGGACGTGTGAAATCTGCACGAATGAAGAGTTGGAGACATCGAATATTGTGAGTGACCCTGAGCTGATGCACATTCCTCTCATTCATACCGGTGCTCTAGGACACTGCTTGTGTTGTATGCCCCAAGAAGCCAGCGGATCGCAAACGAGGTGCCAAAGACTCGGCTTTTTTCCGAGCAGCCAAGCCCACCGAGAACCGGGGATGGGTCCATGTCCTCTGCGCGACTTTCATCAGTCATCTCGAGTACAGCGACGGAAGGCGAATGCGTTTGGTAGAGGGTACCAGCGCCATTCCGAAACGAGAATGGACCCATGTAAGGCACTTTTCACCCTCCTATTTTATCCAAGACTGACCTCTGTATAGACCTGCAAGTGTTGTCAAGGCGGCCCAGGCTGTCTTGCTCGGTGCGAGCAGTGCTTGTCGGTATTCCATCCAGTGTGCGCTTGGAATCATGGCTACAGATTTGGTCTTGAGCTTATACCCGTACGTTGAGCTCTGAGCCTAAATCCACTCGACTCATCAGCGTATCAGGTTAAGGGCCACCAGAAACGCGAGTATCCTTGTGTGGAATTCAAAGGCGACCTTGGATGGCTTAGCCCTGTCATACTCTGTGATAACCATCCTACCCACTCAAGAAAGCTCTATGATCTGTGCGAGATGGACGAGAACGGGAAGGTATACGTGGAATCCTTTCCATGGCAAATGGAATCACTGACTCTTTTGCGGTAGACCGTGCTCGAACTGTACAATGAAACATACAAGCAGGCTCAACCTAAGGAGAAGACATACGGCCTCCTTCGCAAAGCCCGCCGGTTGGATGAAGTGGTGAAAGGACCCCGTTTCGATTCAACGCCTGTGATAGACCCGTCACTCGCTCCGACTAATCAAAAATGCATCCATTGCGGCACTGAATTCTCGCCTTTCTGGTGGTCTGTCGCCTCAGCTCAGGCTATTCCTCCCAAAGTCAACGGTCTCAGCGGAACGGCAGAAGAGATGGAAGTCAAGGTCAGCGTGACTGAGGAAGATGCTATCATGGAGGATCATGCGGCCCCGGTAACGAATGACTCGCTGAAAGAGATAACGAACGGTATGGAGGTGGACATGAAATTACCAGAGATTGATATGGCTGGCTACCACCCTGCTCAGTGCCATAGCTGCTACTTCAAGCGCCACCAGGAAGGCGACCAGCCTATCGTTCTCGACCTTAGCGACCCTATCCCTGTGCTTGGCGCATGATTTTATGGACTAGTCCTGTGTTTGCACTTTCTACTGATTGGCCGGGTTTGTAGAATTAGATTTTATGGAGTGGTGGAGTAATCATGGACCGTCATGATTGAGACATAATGATTACATGAGAAACCAGATGATTCCCGAGTTCACAGGGAAAAGTAAGCAGTACAGGAAGTCAGAAAGTTCATGAGTAACAGCCTGGGACGAAAGTTGGACTGCAGTGTCATGCAGGGATCCGTTTATAGAACAGAATATATGCCGCCCTGGTCTAGATGGAGGTAAGCACCTTTTGGTTGCATTAGAGACCGTCAGCTTACCACCACTTCGCTCTTATCAGCCGTAGTGACTCGACTATCGTCACAGTATCTCCAGCCACCGGATGAAGCAACGAACGCAGTGTCTGAAGGTGCTCATTAATCACGTTTCGGACAATGCTAAGCCCATGCCGCTTACAGTGACCACTGCTGAGAGTACCATAGTGGTTCGTTACACCAAACAAATCGTATCGGTAGGGTGGTATCTGCGCATCGGGGGACGGTTTGTTGTAAAGAGGGTGACCCGAACCAGGAGGAAGGGGCGTCGGCATGTAATTTGTGAGATCGAGGCCCTTCACTGGGAAGTCGACCAGTGCCTCGATCTTGTCCGTGAAAGGTCCTTTGATAGAAAACCGTTTAAGGTGGATGAGGAGGATAGGTGGGAGTCGAGAAAGAATCAATTGTTTGGTTGCCTTTCGTAGCGTCTTGCAATGCGGGCAGTTCCTGAACTGTGGTCAACCCTGATCCCACACCGGAGAGCATGCAACATACCAAGCGTCGGACTTCTCCATGACCTCGGCGCGTACGAACGCATCTAAGCACTGGGTCAAAGTGAGTTTGGACGAACTGCGACCTGCTGGGATTGGGAGTGTCAAGTACATGAATGCATTATAAGTTGTCGAGGTCTGTATTTAACTGTTAGTCTTCGCCGATCACATAAAGGGGGAAACGGCCCTTATTACAAGTCATGCACTGCATCCGATTCCTAAACTGCCCTTGGAAATAATCTACGGCGAGACTATTGTTTCTCATGCGGTAGATCGACCATTCCTGCTCGCTAGCAATCTGAATCGGCAGTGCTTCTAGTTCAGCTTCGCGCTCTGGTCTAGCCTCGATCGTCGGTTTATCGATGATTCTGTTAAGATCTTCATGAAGACCGTCGAGCAAAGTACTGAGGAATTCTTGCGCGTCGTGTTGGTTGGTACCTTGGAATTGCGGAGCGTAGAGACATATGCTTTTCTGTGGGACAGCGTTAGCACCAAATAACTAGGATTAAGTAAGCAAGTGATCATACTCGGAACATATTTGGAGACATTGCATCGCCTTTCCACATCTCGGCCAAAAGTGCAGTATACGCTTCAGTGACTTTGCCCTTAGAACCAAGAGGATTCCAAATGTTGACAGCCTGTCTCCAACGGCCATCTATAGCGGACGATGTTAGGTGGCCGGCAAAGCGGATCTTTGCGGACACGTACCAGTGAAGAAGCGAGTGAAAGGCACCGCAGCGCTCAAACACTGCAGCGTAGAATTCATGTAGCAGGTGTTACCCAAATTCCGCAATCCAGATATTCCAATCTGCTCGTCCTTCCAATAATTGATTGGATAATCTGAGCGAATCATGCGCAAATTCTGGTTTGGGAGTTGGAATGCCTGTTGTAGCGACGGGAACGAGGGAGTTTGTTTGACAGGTGACCTGGTACTTGAAGGAGTGGCGGCACGAGGTGGTGGTGGAAGAACGTGCTGGGCGGATAACTGAGGATAGTCGATAGGTTTTGTAAGGGGTATTGAGCCCGAATAGGCATGTTGGCCTTGCTCTGCGTATTCGCTCCGTCGCCGAGAGATGGGGAATGGATTGACAGAGGCAGCCTGAGGTGGTGTGATCATGGCAACGGATGGATCCATTGACGTCGGTTTGGGTGGTTCAGGCGCCGAAGGAGGATTCGCGGCCAGTGGGGAGGGATACTGGATAGGTCCTGTGCGCGTGAAGCTTGGTTGTGCCACCAGCGGCGGCGACGGTTGTTGTTGAGGCTGCCAGGACAGTCAGTTGGCAGTACGAGGCCATCAAAGAGCGAGTATCTTACTATTTCGTACAACCCGGCGCCAGCACGAGAGGCACCAGTGACTCCAGACTGGAGGGACGCGAGCTGAGCCCGTGAAAGGGCACGCTTGCGGACAAGGCGATTAGGACTGTCTGTGGCCGTCTCAGACCCACTGGGAAAGGGTCATAAGCATCGAATACAAACAGTTGGCGTGTGCAACGTACCCCGTAGTTTGCGGCATGATTTTATCCAGTGGCGGGTAGCGCTCCTCTACCGAACGACTGCTAGATACTGACGGACTCGAGCTTCTCGCAATGGGACCATCCGTGCCACTGGATCGTACACTCGACGGACCAGTGTTGTTTGCGGAGAAAGACCCAGAACTGACGAACGAGCCGACAGTGGGCGTGGAGGGCAATCTTCTCAAAACATTCTCATCGTCTACCTCTTTCTTCCACGCTGCCAAACCACCAACAAGTAACATGGGTGGGCGTTTCAGCGGCCTATGGAACTCGTTTTCGAATATCGAACGGAAGAGTGCAGACATGGGCGCGCCGAAGGAAGTGGATTGATCATCGTAAATAACGATGAGATCGAACTTGGATCGGTTCTTGAAGAGGGCCTGCTCGTTTCCGGGGGAGATGACTTGGGAGGCTTCAATCTGGAAAGAGTTAATGCTAAAAGGGGATCAGGGCTTAAGGTCCAGACGAAAGAGGAAAGGCTTCACTTTTCTCGCCGCAAGACACTAGGTTCCAGGCACACGATCGCATCGTGGTTAATGCGTTCTTGTTCGAACTGCTCACGAGTTCGGACGTCCAAGAGGAGGATATTGAGTCGCGACTCGAGGAGCTCGAACAGTCGGCGGGGAGTGATGGAGTTTGTGATAGGAATATCGACACTAGCATTAGACGGGCCGTCGGTACTCCCAGAACCAGTATTACCGTTGGTTTTCGGCGAGTTGTATGCAGGGTTCAGTGGCGAGCCAGACGGATATCGGGTGTGCTTTGGTGACGGGGGGCTATGAGAGAAACCATTCATCCTCGCAGAATTGATAGGAATAGGCGGTGTGCTGGCCGGACGCTGCTCGTGATTGTACAAACTGGAGTGAAGGGGCCTGATAGTGACGCCGTTTGGTTGCTTCTTGCCTGTCGGAGTTTCTCGGCCGTTTGTAGGTAGTATAGGCTTCTGGCCAGGGTCGTGTCGTGGTACAGAGGGGAAGAGCACTTCGTCTGGGTCCATTTGTTCCAATTCTTCGATTGTAGGGTAGGCAGAGGCGAACTCGGATGGTGATTGTACATGCATGGAAGCCAGATTATGATGACGTTTGGAAGGAGGAATCGTAGACGGTGGGGCGTTATCGGACAGTGATTCCGAGCCGCTCGGAGACGGAGGTCCAAAAGCCGATACTGGAACCAGTTGATGTGGAGAAGAAGATGCTGGGGGAGGTGCGGGTGTAGGCCGCATCACAGGCCAGGGGCCATCTGCTGCAAGCGGACTGGATGGCTTGCCGAGGCTGGAAGAGAGCATAGGGTTCGATCGCTGAACGCGCGGGCTAGTGCTCACAGGTATTCCAGGACTGGATGGCCACGTGGGTGTTTGTGAACGCATGGGCGTTTGCGGCCGCCCGATGCCAGGCGTTTGTGGTCGGGCTGGAGTTTGCGGTCGTACTGGCGTGCCAGGTCGTACTGGAGTGGGCGGCCGTAACGGCAACGTTGACAGCTGCGGAGGACGTTTGGCGGCCCTCAAGTCTCCCGCAAGACCGGCTTCTTGGAGCGATTTCAGGCGCTGTGCGATATTTCCGCTTCCACTATTTCTTCGAGCATGCCCTTCTCCGCTTGTCCCGGGGCCGGCCTCGCTATTGGCTGCCCTAGAGGGGTGTATGAGTGAGACGAAATTCCAAGGCGCAATCGAGATGAGCCGGGACCCGTGCGGGGAGTTTGCCCGTCGCATGACCCCGGAATCTCCAATCAAGACCGAGACGATTAGATGCTTACATTCGAGCTTCTCGCTCTAGCAGTCGTTGCTTGACGGACTCCACGCGGTGCATATACAACTCGAAACCACCCTGACAAGAGTCAACGAGGATCGTAAAGGAAGTTATCCACATACTCCTAATAGATAGTCCTGCACTACACGATAGAGAGCGCCGTGGCCGGTCCTTTGCGCCTCTGTTTTGTACTCCCGGCTCTCTTTAACATGCTGGAGGAGCCTGGAGAGGGCCGTATATTGTTCAGCAACATAAAGAGCTGAAGTAAATGTTAGTATCGGCTTACATGCCGGCCTGGATGAGCTTGAAGTATGCGCCGGTGAGATCGCTGTTGTCCTCCTTAGCCTTAGCCTCATCCTCGCATCTCTTGAGCGAGTTCATCATCGTCACCGGTGACACTCCTTTGACTGAGCGCGTAACCTCTGCCGCCGCTGCATTGCGGATCTGGATCACCGTCCGCATCTCGCTCCCGGCTCCACCCGCACCGTTGGAGAGATGCATGGTCGTCGTTGTCGTTGTCGAGGACATGTTGTTACTGTTGTTGACCAGGAAGACCATCGAACCCGCAGCTGCCCGCCGCAGTCGTGGTGGTAGATCAACTTGGAATCTGACGCGGTGCTGACGAGTTCGGCGGGTCCAGGACCGTCTTCGGGTGCACTGCACTGCGGTTTTCATATTCACAAGTGTACATATGTGGCCAGTCGGCGAGCTGGAGAATGGACCCGTGAATCTACGCTCTCGTTTAGGATTACAAACTCCCGTTAATTTCCGCAGGGCCAACATCGCCCCTCTTTTATTTTCCTGAAAACTTGTTCATTGGCTACTGCACGCAGAGAAAATGTGGAAACAGTATCATGTCCTTCGTTTCCACCGTTCGACCCTCCATTTTCCAAAACTAATTTGTGTCAGTGATCAATCTCAAAAGAATTCAAGCAAAATTTTCTCGAAGTGTCCAGCAGTCTGATGAAGGTGATGAACGGCTATCCGGGAGCCCACACATGCTGTTTCACCAGCGATGTGCCTATTTGTTCCACAAGACCTTGGAACCACGTCACAGTAGCTTGTCCTGGGACGCTATGTTTCTGTTTGGACCAGTGGAATCACGTCAAAACTAGCGGGCCAGACCAATTTTACAATTTACCTGGATAAGTATTCCGCTAAGGTGTTTATCTTCTCTCCCCTTTCCTAAGGTTACCCAAATTCAACTGCCAACTCACCAACT
>Ga0307513_10009740_pt1 | contig 12136 bp, 13 predicted proteins | sample 15_EM_MG_FD_202174 | JGI IMG/M metagenome (GOLD analysis project Ga0307513, IMG submission 202174) | Populus trichocarpa ectomycorrhiza microbial communities from riparian zone in the Pacific Northwest, United States - 15_EM | ecosystem: Host-associated > Plants > Roots > Unclassified | place... | reverse complement strand
TACCTACATGCTTGTCTGGGAGAGCCTGGCCGATCGTGAGGTCAAGTGGGGCAAGTTTGTCGTCGATCCCGAATGGGTCGAGGTCAGAAAGGCGAGCGAGGCAGCCGGACCGATTGTTGCGAAGATGGACAACTCGTTCTTGGCGCCAACCTCTTTCTCGCCTGCGAAATAGTCGCTTCCGCGGCGGACGACACAGTTGGCTGGGACGCGGTATCAACGCCCAATGCCTCTTCAGTCTGGCCTACAGCGCTAACGACCGGGGCTGCGCACCACCAACGCGTTGGCTGCCGTCGCCAGGGCTGTTCAGTCTTCAGTCGACGGTCGTAGTGCTGCGGGCGATTGATTGTCGCCAACGCGTTCGACCACCTGCAACCACCGCCGGAATCCATGGAGGAGCATCCTCGTACCGGACGGCGGGGGAGCGAGTGGCCGTCGCCCTGTGTCGTTCCTGAAAACCTGTACGGTTCTTGGCGTTTGATTGACACACGCCGACCTCATCCTTCAACGACAGGTTTGAGGCTGTGAGATTGAGCGATCGGACGTCAGCTGAGGGTCGGGTTGAGCCGATCACCTCGGGTGCAAGCAGTCGTTCGCAAACTGCCAACCATGTCCGTCCAAGTCGAGTGTCCGGTGACGAAGGTGCAGCAGTCGGTCAGGCGATTGGACTCCGAATGTCCGGTAGTGATGATGGCAGTCGTTGGCGTCTCGACACCGAGTGTCCGAGATCATTCTGGAACCGACATTCAGACAGCGGCGGGGCCCTTGCAGCAAAAGCCGATGTGCACCATGCGTGGGCTCAAATTTCAGGTCATCCATTCATTTGCTTGGCGAGAAAGTCGACAAGGGCCCTGACCTTCGGCGACGGATGGCGGGAAGACGGCCAGAAAATGCGGAAGGTGGTCTGACGAAGCTCTGTGAAGGCGGGCAGCACGATCTCGAGCCTGCCGGCGGCCAGCGATTCGCGGACGGAAAACTCGGGAAGGCAGGCGATCCCCAAGCCGTTCTCGGCAAAACACATCCGTCCCTCTAGGTTGTTGGAGACCATCGACACCGGCAGGTCGACTTCGCTTTCTTCTGCATTCCAGATCAGCGGCCAGCGTTCGAGCTTGCCGGTGCTGTTGAAACAGTGATGCAGGCAGCTGTGTCCTGCGAGATCGGCGGGCCGCTCCGGTCTGCCCCTCAAAGACAGGTAGGTCGGCGACGCCACCAACAGCATGGGCCAGCTTCCAAGCGAACGTGCATTGAGCGCGGAACTGTCAGGCTCGCCGGTCCGCAGTACCGCGTCGAATCCCTCCTCGACGACGTTGACCATGCGGTCGCTGAGATCGAGATGAAGGTCGATGGCTGGATGTGCCCGCATGAATTCGGCGAGCAATGGCAGGAAGAGCGTACCGACCATCGGCAGGCTGACCTTCAGGCGGCCGCGCGGCGTTCCGGAGGCACGCGACAGTTCATGCTCGGCGCCCTGGACTTCGTCCAACACGCGTCGGCAGCGAGCGAGGAACATTCCGCCCTCGGCGGTCAGGGTCACGCTGCGAGTGGTCCGGTGCAGGAGACGGACTTTCAGACGCTCTTCGAGTCGTGCCATGCGCTTGGCGACGGCAGAGGCCGATACGCCCGTGATCCGCGCCGTTTCCGCGAAGCTGCGGGTCTCCGACACCTGCACGAACACGGCGAAATCGTCCAGGCTGTCGAGCATCAAGGGCTTCACTGCGGACATTCCAGTCATGAGAGCTTGGAAATGTACCCACCTTTATCCGGAGTGAAGCCTTGCCTATCGTCAAAGCCTTCTTCTTTTGACAGGCACGATGATGCTGACCAGGTTCCACAGAACTCCGAAGACACATCGCCTCGGCAAGCGCCGACCGGACCGGGAGGGCGACCATGCGTGAGCCCGATGGTTTCCCGTGGTCCGGCCTGCTCGCACTGGCCGCAGCGGGGTTCGTTGCCATCTTGAGCGAGGCGCTGCCGGCGGGCTTGCTCCCGGCCATCGCAACGGACCTGGGCATCTCTGTCGGTGCCGCCGGACAGTTGGTGACCCTGTACGCCCTGGGCTCGGTGCTCGCCGCCGTTCCTCTGGTCAGAGCGACCCAGGCGTGGCAGCGGCGGCCACTCCTGCTGATGGCCATCGGAGGCTTTTGCGTGGTCAACGTCGTGACCGCCCTGTCGACATCCTTTGCCTTGACCCTTGTCGCGCGGTTCGGTGCAGGCGTGTTCTCGGGACTCTTGTGGGCGCTCCTGGCAGGCCATGCGAGCCGAATGGTGTCGCCGGCCCTGCAGGGACGGGCCATCGCCGTCGCCATGGTCGGAACTCCCTTAGCCCTCTCAATCGGCATTCCGGCAGGAAGTCTGCTGGGCGGGCTTGTCGGGTGGCGCTGGTCCTTCGGCGTCATGTCGCTGCTGGCGGCGGCCTTGTGGGCCTGGGTGCGGCTGGGGGTTCCGGACTTTCCGGGTAAGCCGGGCGGAGCCGTGCAAGGCGTGGCGCAAGTGCTTCGCCTGCCAGGACTGCGCCCCGTGCTGGCGCTGACCGTGCTCTACGTGCTCGCGCACAACATGCTCTACATCTACATCGCTCCCTGGTTGACCCACCTGCAGTCCGGCGTGCGAGTCGACGTGACGCTGCTCGTGTTCGGCCTGGCCGCCCTTGGCGGCATCTGGCTCACCGGGATGCTGGCCGACCGGTGGTTGACGACCCTCATTCGCATCAGCATCGTCGTGTTCGGCGCTGCGGACATCGTAGCCGGCCTGCTGGGACAGTCGGCCGCTGTCCTGCTGGTGTGCATCGCGTTCTGGGGCTCGGCCTTTGGGGGAACGGCGACGCTTTTCCAGACCGCTTCGGCGCGAGCGGCTGACGGAGCGGCAGATCTGGCGCAGTCGATGCTCGTCACGGTCTGGAACGCGGGCATGGCGGGTGGCGGACTTCTCGGCGCGGCTCTCCTGACATCGTATGGCGCCGCGACCTTGTCCTGGGCCGCCCTTGGCTTGTTGGCAGCGGCCTGGCTGGCGTCCACTGGCCTGACGCGCACGCCAAGACCGACGGTTCGTCGAGACACCCCACTGGGGGAGTCGCTCGAATGATCCACCACGACCTCACGCTTGGCAAACAACCGAGCGCACCCATACGGATCGGAATCGTCGGCGCCACGCCGGAGCGAGGCTGGGCAGCAATGGCGCACATCCCGGCCATCCGTACCGTCCCGTCGCTGACCCTCCAGGCGGTGGCCACTCGGCACGAACGATCTGCGCGTCTCGCAGCCGAAGCTTTCGGTGCCCCACTCTGGTTCGACAACGCCGCCGCGATGATTGCGCACGATGAGGTGGATGCCGTCGTGGTCGCGGTGAAGGCGCCGGACCATTACCCGCTCGTCAGGCAGGCGCTGCTCGCGGGCAAACCGGTCCATTGCGAAATGCCGTTCGGGCACACGCTGGATGAGGCGCGCCAGCTGGAACGGCTGGCGCGCGAACGCAGCGTGACGACCGCCGTGGGACTTCAAGGCCGCTTCTCGCCCTGGCTGAAGCAGATCCGGGAGATGGTCTCCACAGAAAGGCTCGGACGCATCCTCTCCACCTCGCTCGTCGCGTGGGACGAACTGTCCGTGGGATCGATCGACCAGGGCAACACCTACCTGCTGGACGTCGAAAACGGTGCCAATCCGCTGACCATCCATTGCGCACACTACATCGACTCGCTCTGCTTCGCATTGGGCGAATTGGCCGATGTTTCGGCCGCGACCGCCATCAGCCGACCCCGCGTCCTCGTGCGGCAGACGGGCGAGACGATCACGTCCTCCTCGCCCGACCAGATCGTGGTGTGCGGTGCGCTGGAGACCGGCGCGATATTCAGCTTCCACATGCGCGCCGGCAGCGGAAATCCCTCATTCCTCTGGGAAATCCAGGGAGAGGACGCGGTGCTGCGCGTCACGTCGAAAGGCCAGTTGATGTGGCGGCCGTTGAAGCTGGAAATGTGGGACCCCAGTCACAGGCGATGGGACACCATCGCGCCCGCCGAATCGGCTTCAACAGTTGGAGACCCACTCGAATCGGACAGCCCGGCGCGGTTTGTCGCATCCGCCTACGAGGCCTTCGCCAGTGACATCCGAACGGGGTCGCGGCGATCGGTGTCCTTCACCGACGCCCTCTCGCGCCGCGAAACGATCGAAACCATCCGCATCGCCGCGGCCACCGGCACGCGCAGCGTCCTTGAACGCCTATGACGCTTGCGACAACCCGAATCCACCCGACGTGTCCGGCCCTTCTTCAACGACCGAACACACATTGACCTTCAACAAAGAAAGAACCATGAAAATCGAACTGAACGGCAAACTCGCCATCGTGAGCGGATCCACGGCCGGCATCGGCCTCGCGATCGCTCGCGGCCTCGCCGCTGCCGGCGCGCGCGTCGTCATCACCGGCCGCACCGAGGCCCGCGTACAGCGCGCCATCGCAGACATTCGTCGCTCGCTGCCCGAGGCCGATCTCGATGGCGTGGCCGCGGACCTGTCCACCGCGGCGGGCGCCAACGCGCTCGCCGAACGCGTGACGCGCGCCGACATCCTCATCAACAACCTCGGGACCGCCGTCCCCAAGCCGTTCGGCGAACTCACTGACGACGACTGGCTGAGTCTGTTCAACTTCAACGTCATGAGTGGCGTGCGGCTGACTCGCCAGTACCTGCCGGGGATGGTGGATCGGGGCTGGGGCCGCGTGGTCTTCATCAGCAGCGAGTCGGGTCTGCACATCCCGAAGGACATGATCGACTACGGGATGACGAAGACGGCCCAGCTCGCGATCTCGCGGGGGCTGGCCGAATCGGTCGCGGGCAGCGGCGTGACGGTCAATGCCGTGCTGCCCGGCCCCACCAGCTCGGAGATCTTCGCGAACTGGCTCGAACCGGTGGCGCGCGAACAGGGCAAGACGCTGGAGCAGGTTCAGAAAGACTTCATCGACACGATGCGACCGAGCTCGCTGATTGGCCGGTTCGCGACGACCGAGGAGGTGGCGAACATGGTGGTCTACGTTTGTTCGATGCAGGCCGCAGCGACGACAGGTGCCGCGCTGCGAGTGGATGGTGGCATCGTGAGGTCGATCGGCTGATGACCGGAGGGCTTGGTCATTCGACTGAGCTTCCGATGTGCAGCGAGAGCGCTGTCAGCGGGCGAGCGAGCGGACATCTGGCTGACCTACGGTATCAACTGTCGGCTTGCGACAAGGTCAGTTTTGCAGCGGTTGCAGTCGGTGGCCGCGGGCGGCCGTAGGACTCACGCGACGCGCTCCGCGGACCCCGAAGACTGCTTCTCTACCGCTCGAACTTGCAGTATCGACCCGTTGCGGACCTGCGCCGCTTCGAATTGATGGCTTGACAGCGGTCATTGGACCGTCGTCCGTTCGGTAGGACGCGAACGGACAAACGATCCTCATGCAGAGACGTCTCGAGGATGGCCTAAGAGCCTGACAGCGTTCGCTTTGCCAGCCGGAGCTGCATCCATTGCGCGCTGCCGATGGTAAGACACATGGTCATGAAGGCCACCCACGCGTAGGGCCACAGCAGCGGCATGCCGACCAGAATGAGGCCATCGTTTCCGCCGGGAATGAGCAAGCTGCCCCAGCCCATCAGCACGCCGCCGATCAGACAACGCGCCAGGCTTGCCGCGCGAACGCGCGTGAAGTGCAGGCGGCCGGCGGTCCAGCCGCCGACGATCGCACCCGCCAGCAGGCACATCAGCAGCAGCGAGCGCGCCAGCACGTCGTGCGGCATGCCATTCGCCAGATCGGCCAACACGTCGGTGTAGGCCCACGCGCCGGCCAGGATCAGCATCACGAGAAACGCCAGACCGATGACGATGGTCGCCGCGTGCGGTGACCACAGGCGCCGCCCCAACAACTCGCGCAGCATGCCGCGGTGCCCGAGCAGCGGCGTGGCAATACGCCAGGCGAACAAGCCCATGATGAGCCAGGCCGTCGCCGCCGGCGCCGCGATAAATACCGGGCTCGCACCGAGACCGTGGGGCGCCGCCGGTGCGAAGACCGCGGCCATGCTGAGGCAGCCCAAATAAAAGCCAAGCGGCGTGGCGGCGTAAGCCCAATCGCCCGAACCGAGCCGGGCGATCGCGCCGAAGACACAGGCGCGTGTGACGAACGCACCGAGGCCCAACAGCACCGCGCCGGCGAAGGTCCAGCCGGTCACCGCATAACCCGTGGGCGCTTGTGCCAGCCAGTGAAGACGGTGCGCGATCAACAGGCCGCCTGCCACCCACGCCGACGCTTCGACGAGCGCGATCAGCCGCCCCGCACCCCGCCGCGTGACCACTTCTTCGACCGCAGCGACCGTGCACGTGGCGCCGCGCTGAATGGCGAACCCCATCGTGACGGCGCACAGCGCCACGACCGCGAAGCTCAGCCCTTTCACCATGAGTTCCATACTGATGCCGTGGGCTGCGCGAGTCGCTCGCTCAGGTGTGCTCGATCACACCTTCGATCGGGTCCGTCGGCTGGTGCCACGGCGAACGCTCGATCATCCGCATCGTGTCGGCATAGCCCGCCTCGCGGCGCGCGTGCACGCCGGCGCGTGTGAAGTCGATGTCTTTCGTGTGGTCCTCGCCCTCGAGCCTGGGCGCGACCAGATGGGCGACGTGCATCGTCGTGCTGCAGCCCCAGGCGGCGAGCTCCTTCACGTGCGCGTCGCCCTGCTTGCCCGCGGGCAGTTGCTTCGCCAGCTCGCGGATCACGTGGCGCAGACGATGAATCTGCTTCTGCCGCGCAATGTGGCTGTCGGCGCGGCTCGCGTATTGGATATCCTTCTGCCGCCCCATCACCTGCCAGATCGATTCAGGCTCGGGACCGGTCTGATGCCAGACGTTGACTGCGAAGATCAGCGAATCGCGGCGCGGATTGTCGTCGAGCACGGCCTCGATCGGCGTGTTGGAGTAGATGCCGCCGTCCCAGTACGGGTGCCCGTCGATGCGCACGGCGGGAAAGGCCGGCGGCAGGGCGCCCGAGGCCAGCACGTGCTCGACGGCGATGGTTTCCTTGGCGCTGTCGAAGTAGCGCATCGCGCCGCTGCTCGCGTTCACGGCGCCCACCGTCAGGCGTGTGCCGCTGCGGCGCAGCGAATCGAAGTCGACCAGTTCGCCGAGCGTGCGGCGCAGCGGCTCGGTGCTGTAGTACGCAGCGTGCTCGACGCCCACGCTGGCCCGCGTGCCGCGCAACGCGGCGAGGTTGGGCTCGAAGAAGGCCGGAATGCCATGCATCACGGTCGTCATGTTGGCCACGAAGTTGCCGATGCCGAGCCAGTCGAGCGGGCCGGCCAGCGTGGCCGGCGACTCGACGTGGCTCCAGAACTCGTTCAGCCGATCGATGCGCTCGTCACGCGCATTGCCGGCGATGAGCGCGGCGTTGATCGCGCCGATCGAGGTGCCGATCACCCAGTCCGGCTCGATGCCTGCGTCGTGCAGCGCCTCGTAAACGCCGACCTGGTAGGCGCCAAGCGCACCGCCGCCTTGCAGCACGAGGACGATCTGCCCGGTACCGTTGCCGCCCTGTGATGCCCGCGCGGCCTTGGCGGCCGCTTTGGGTGCGTGTGTGATTGTCATGTGAGGTCTCCTCGAGTCGGAGCCTCGCGGCCCGTGCTTCGTTAGTGGTGCTGATGAACCTGGGCTTACATCATCTTTTCCATCATCGTTTCTGGCTTGTGGTCGTTCACGATGTCGCCGATCGTCAGATCGACCGGCTGGTTGCCACTGTTCTTCCACCAGTGCTTGGTGCCCAGGTACTCGCGTGCCACATCGCCGGCCTTGTGCAGGATCGGCACCGAGCACTTGCTGCTGTTCTCGTAGATCTCGCCGCTGTTGACCATGATCAGCGCCGGCCGGTCTTCGTGGCTGTGCAGCGGCACGATGCCGCCGGGGGCGATGGTCATGTGGCGCAGGCGCAGGCGGCGCTGGTCGAGCTTGACGTTTTCCTTGGACAGATCGACCGACGCGAGTTCGGTGTCGATGACTCCGATCGGCGCGCTGGGTGCGCCCGCCAGCGGGTTGGCCGCGGTCTTGCCGGCTGGGCATTCGCCGGCATGGGCGAGGCCGGTGAGCGCGGCCGACGCGGCGATCGTGAGCTGGGCCAGACGGAACGTGAATGCGGTGGTGTTCATGAAGAATCTCCTGAGGGTTGGGGGTCAGACACGGAAGGGCACACGGGCCGGGAAAGTCACTGCGCCGTCCAGCCGCCTTCGATGGGCAGCACGGCGCCGGTGATGGAGGCGGCATCGGCGGAGCAAAGGAACGCGGTCAGCGCAGCGACCTGCTCGACGGTGACGAACTTCTTGGTGGGCTGCGCGGCGAGCAGCACGTTGCGGATCACTTCTTCTTTCGTGATGCCACGCGCGCGCGCCGTGTCGGGGATCTGCTTCTCGACCAGCGGTGTCAGCACATAGCCGGGGCACACGGCATTCACGGTGATGCCGGCCTCGGCGGTCTCGAGCGCAACCGCTTTCGTGAAGCCGGCAACGCCGTGCTTGGCCGTGACGTAGGCCGATTTGTACGGGCTGGCCACCAGCGCATGCGCCGACGCGATGTTGACGATGCGCCCGAAGCCGCGGCGCTTCATCGCAGGCAGCGCCAGCCGCACGGTGTGAAAGCCCGCCGACAGGTTGATCGCGAGGATCGCGTACCACTTGTCGACGGGAAAGTCCTCGACCGGCGCGACATGCTGGATGCCGGCGTTGTTGATCAACAGGTCGATGCAGCCGAACTCGGCCAGGGCCTTGCCCATCATCGACTCGATCGCTTCGGGCTTGCCCATGTCGGCACCAATGAAGCGCACCTGCACACCATGGCGCTCGGCCATGCCGGCACGCAGGTGCTCGATCTCGGTTGCGTCGCCGAAGCCGTTGAGGATCACGCTGGCGCCTTGCGCGGCGAGCGTCTGTGCGATGCCCAGGCCGATGCCCGAGGTCGAGCCGGTGACGAGGGCGGTCTTGCCGATGAACATGAAGATCTCCTGGCTGGGTTCTTGCGGTGCCGGAAGAGTAGGCAGCGGCAGGCCGGCGCGGAAATGGCATCAATTCATCGGCCGATCAGCATCGGTTATCACGATCGCTGTAAGGATCGGCGCGCGCCGTCGACGGGTACGGGTATGGAGCTCTACCAGATCCGCTACTTCCTGGCCGTGGCCGACACGCTGAACTTCACGCGCGCGTCGGAGCGCTCGTTCGTCTCGCAGCCGGCGCTGACCAAGGCGATCCAGCGCCTGGAGGAAGCGATCGGCGGGCGGCTGTTCGACCGCACCAAGAACTCGGTGCAACTCACCGAGCTCGGCCACGCGATGCTGCCGAACTTCCGCCAGATCTACGACAGCGCCAACCACGCACGCGAACAGGCACGGCGCTTAACACGCGACCAGCACGAGGTCGTGCGCGTCGGCGTGATGTGCACGATCGACTTCCACCAGGTGCTGCCCGGCTTCGTCGAAAGCCAGGAAGGCCGCAACGACGTGGCGCTGAGTTTTCGCGAAGGCAACCTCGAGGGGCTGACCGACGCGCTCGACCAGGGCGACGTCGATCTCGGGATCATGTGCTCGCCGTACGAGATTCCGAAACGGTTCAAGGCGACACCGCTGTTCCGCGAAGACTACGTGGTGGCGATCGGCGACGACCACCGCTTCCATGGCCGCCAGGCGATCGAGATGGCCGAACTGAACCGCGAGCGTTATTGCGAGCGCGTGATGTGCGAGTTCTCGGTGTACATCGAGCGGCTGCTGCGCGAGCGCAGCGTCTCGCTGGAGGTGGTGCAGACCTCGTCGCGCGAAGACTGGATCCAGGCCCTCGTTCGAGCCAACTTCGGCATCGCCTTCATGCCGCAGTCGATCGCGAACGCCGCCGGGCTCGGCCACGTGCACACCGCCGACGTGCCCATCGTCCGCGAGGTCAGCGTGCTGACGCAGGCCGAGCGCCCGGTCAGCGCGGCGCAACAGGCCGTGATCGACTCTCTGCTCGCGCACCACTGGGGGGATGCTGCGTGAGCCTGCGCGCAACGGCCCGCTCGTTCAACTCGAAGGTGGGCCGCGCCAGCAGTGGCTCCGGGATTTCATACACTCGGTCATCCCGACTCACCCGCCCCGTCCATGCCGGACTTCGCCCAGCAGATCGAACAACTACGCCCGCAGCTGTTGCGTTTCGCCCGAACCCAGCTGCGCAACGATGCGTGGGCCGAGGACGCCGTGTCTGAAACTCTGCTTGGCGCCTTGGAGCGGCCCCAGTCGTTCGGCGGGCAGTCGCAGCTCAAGACCTGGCTGATCGGCATCCTCAAGCACAAGGTGGTCGACCAGCTGCGGCGCCACACCCGCGAGGCCACGGTCCTGGTGGGTGAAGACGGCGAAGACCTCGACGACGCGCTGTTCCAGGCCGATGGCCATTGGCGCGACGCGCCGCAGGACTGGGGCGACCCCGACGCCGCCTGCAGCCGCAAGCAGTTCTTCGAGGTACTGCAAGTCTGCTGCGAGAACCTGCCGCCGGTGCAGGCGCGCGTCTTCATGATGCGCGAATGGCTGGAGCTTGAATCGGATGAGATCTGCACGGAACTCGCGATCACATCGAGCAACTTGTGGGTGCTGCTGCATCGGGCGCGCCTTCGTCTGCGCGACTGCCTTCAGCTGCGCTGGTTCAATGCCGCATCGCCATCGTTCGAGCGCGCAAGATGAAGAACACCCTGACCTGCCGCGAGGCCACGCGCCTGCTTCTCGAAGACGAAGAGCGTGAATTGCCGGCTGCCGATCGGCTGGCGCTGCAGGTGCACGTGAAGATCTGCTTTGCGTGCCAGCGCTTCGTGTCACAGCTCAACTTCATGCGCCGCGCAACGCGCGCGTGGAGGAAGCACAGCGAAACGGACGACGGCGAATCACCACCGGATTGATCGTTGCCCGGGCCTCAATTGCCGTGGCCCAGCCAATCCGACAGCCGGTGCTCGCAGGCCTTGAAGACGACATAGGCCGCGATGCTGAGGTAGCCGGTGACGGCCAGTTCGATCAACTGCCGTAGCGCGCCATCCGTGATTGCCTGCCACCCGTGGTCGCCAAGCAGCCGCGCGTTCGCCATCAGCAGCAAGCCCAGATTCAGCGTGCCGACGCCGAACGCCAGGAAGCTGAGCCCGAGCACGAGGAAGGTCAGCCACAGGCGAGACAGCACCAGTCGTTGGAACAGCGTGTTCATCATCAAGGGGCGCCAGCGGAGACTTGCGCGGTTGTCGCTCTGACGATGAGTCGAGCCGCTCTTGCGTTGCTTACGACGCCGACGCATTCCATTTTCTTTGAGAGAGCGTAAGGAACGTTCGGGCCGGTCGACAGACGGTTCGTGCCGACTCACGGCGCAAGCGACTCAACCCTCAAGGAGATTCCATGGACAAGCAACTCTTCATTCAATCCGCGCTCGCATCGATGCTGGCGTTCGGCGCCATCTCTGCGGTTCAGGCCGGTCCGGTCGCGCCCGATGCGACCAAGGACAAGTGCTTCGGCATCACCAAGGCCGGCCAGAACGACTGCGCCAGCGCCTCGGGCTCGCACTCTTGCGCCGGCACGGCAACGAAGGACAAGGACCCGGGCGACTGGAAGTATGTCGAAAAGGGCACTTGCGAAAAAATGGGCGGAATGATGACGCCGCCGAAGAAGTAGGCCCCTGACCGCTGAGCTTCGCGCAGACCCTGATGGCCTACCGATGAAGACGATCCCCGCCCTGGCTTCCGGCATCGGTCTGCGTCAGCCGCACTACCGTGAGGTGTTCGAGCACAGGCCGGAGCTTGGCTTCCTCGAAGTCCACAGCGAGAACTTCTTTCTCGATGGGGGCGCCTCGATGCATGCGCTCGAGCGCGCGCGCGCCGCGTACCCGATCAGCCTGCACGGGGTCGGCCTGTCGCTCGGGTCGGCCGATGCGCTCGCGAACGCGCACCTTGCCAAGCTGAAGCGCCTTGTCGACCGCATCGAGCCGGCGCTGGTATCGGAGCACTTGTCGTGGGGCAGCCTGGGCATGCGGCACTTCAACGACCTGCTTCCAATGCCCCACACGCGTGAGGTCCTGGCGCTGCTGACGGAGCGCGTCGACCGGGTCCAGAGCGCGCTGAAGCGATCGATCCTGATCGAGAACGTGTCGGCCTAT
>Ga0307513_10009739_pt1 | contig 12137 bp, 17 predicted proteins | sample 15_EM_MG_FD_202174 | JGI IMG/M metagenome (GOLD analysis project Ga0307513, IMG submission 202174) | Populus trichocarpa ectomycorrhiza microbial communities from riparian zone in the Pacific Northwest, United States - 15_EM | ecosystem: Host-associated > Plants > Roots > Unclassified | place... | reverse complement strand
TTGTCCTGATAGACGCTGCGGCGGGTTGGGAGGCGGATCAGAAGGAAATGGATAGGAAAGAGATCCTGCGCAAAATCAAAGATCGCAAAAAACCAGTTAAAGGTGTTGTGGTTAACCGCACTTGGGATGTGCGAGTGGAGGAAACTATGCGTTTGCAGTTGTACGAAGAAAGAAAGGCGGAATTGGAAGCAGTGTGGGAAAAAGAGGATGTTCTCGAAGTGCTTGGTGCAGTCGACCTCGAAACGATGGATGCGGTGGTGCGGAAGGGGATCGAGGAACAGGAAATTGAAACCGGACTAGACACCGCAGCCGTCTCGCTCATACTCCAAGTTGACGGAGACGATGGACTCGACTTGGCCAGCTTGACGCCCACAGAGCGCAGAAGAGTTAAGAATCGGCTGTATATGCGCCGCAAAAGGGCGCAAGCCACTGGAAAGGCTCTCGATGGAAGCATCACACGCCTGAAGCCGGGTCGAAAACCAAAAGCCGTACCCAGAGAATCTACTGCGGTCAGACAACGAGGAATGACAAGAGCCGAGAAGGCGGCTGTGAAATTCACAAAATACGAACTGGATTTCAAGCGTTTGAAAGAGCATGATCTAGACCTCTTTCATCTTCGACGATTCGGAGGCCTTATGTTGTAAGTCTTACACCGACCTACCTATTATCCGTTGCTAAATATTGCCTAGTGCGTACTCTCATGGGAACCTGGGAAATATCAAGTATTCAGTTATACGCTTACTGCGAGCTTATCTTGACGAGTGGCTCGCTATTGTCGTCCAACACGCGGTCCTAGCCGCTGAACAGGAACGTCGCGCAAAGGAGCATTCCAGGGTCTGGAAAACGAGCCTGGACGAGGTATTCTCATTTTCTGCTGCTCCATATTCGTTATTTATGATATTTTAGATTAAAGTTCGACATGTGGAACACACGCTCGCCGTTCTAGGTTACAAGCACTCTAAACGGGCCCTTCTAGAACAACTCGAACGACGTATAGGCGGAAGTGAAAGCAAAGGAGATGAAGATATGGAAGACAATCGACCCGAAGCCTGGAGTTGTCTTGTCAGTGAAGTCTATCCCCCGCTCATCAACCACCCATGCCTCCTGGACCCCGAATTCGAGCTGAACAAACTACCGAACGATGACATTATGGAACCTCCAACGCGTTTAGACGCTCTCCTGGACACAGAACAGGGCGAGATGTTGGAAAACACGGATGCTTACAGGGCCAAGCGGCACGAACGGATGCTTTGGCGACTGGTCGGTAAGGAAGACGAGATAGAGAGCGATGGGAGTTCTAATGAGCAGGAGAACGACATGAGCGATCATGAAATGACAGAGCGAAGACTCACTCTTCCACAGAAGCGTGGCCTTCCGAATTGGATGTTCCAGCGAACAGGAGGTGCCATCAAGAGCGGGCCATTTGTGCATACCTCCGATGAAGAGAGCGACAGCGAGTAAACTATCCGAACATACCAACCAACCGCAGTGAATACGCCACTGCAATACTGCCCTCACGCGACCGAAAATAATGCTCGAAATAATACTCGGCCACTTGTTATATTTGCTGGAGCGGCCCTCCGTCCCCTTTATGAAATGCGTAACCTTCCCCGTTCCCCGTTCTGTCTCACTCCGGAATAGAGCTGTCACCGCGCACCGTGATCGAAACAACCCTCGAAATAGAGTCACCAAAGTAGCTCATGTCTCAGTCCCACGGTGTCACTGTTCAGCGCCGCTTTCTTCCTTTCATTTCTCTCCAAAGCCTCAGCAAAAGTCGAGATGACCTCCAGTACGACCTTTTCGTCTACCTTTCCTTCACAGACGACTTCAATTTCTCAGGTGACTGTGTCGACCAACACACCAACTTTAGACTGGATCATTCCGGAGGAATCGCTAGCAATCTTTGCCAGTGACCACATTCCTGACTTTTACTACAATGGATATTCGCAAGATGAGGCTGATATGGTAACGCTATTTCTTGGTGAGTTCTCAGTGACTATGTTCCGTGGCGTTTCTGGCGACCAACCCTAAACTCTGCAGGAGTGTCTGCTGTCGTATACCTCATAGGGTATATTGCGAGTCTACTCATTTTAAGGCGTAGACGGAACAAGCGCAAAGTGAGCAATCGAAGCCTCAATTCTCATGTCCCATCGGCTTGTAGGGTGTTAATACTCCCGGTGATACTGATGCATTGATCCTTGAATAGGCATGGAGAGACTCGATGACAGAATACTATCGCTCTGGCGGCATTCCTCCCTGGCAGACAGACGGCGTCCCAACCTACCTCAATGGTACTCCCAATCCCCCTGACTCAGGCGCCAACCCGTATTATTCGCAACCACGTGCTCCATATATGTCCCAACTTCACCGTATTCAACGGCTTCCGTCTTCCGTTGATGAAAGTCCCATTCCCCACACACCTCAGGCGCTTGCCACCTTGAGTCAGGTAAACTCGCTAGGGCCATAGGTGTCGATTATGATCACTTTGCCATCTCTAGAAGCCGCACAGCCTCACCCGTGTGTCGTCTCAGTCCATTCCTCATTCAAGTACTGTGAAATATATCAGATCGGTCATAGTACTAGTATTCTATAGTAACCCGATCCTTGAAACTTGGGCAACTTAATGAGTGTCGAGGGGAAACGAAATGGGTGAGGAGATATTGGATATTCACTGTCCAGAAGGCTTTACGCGAGATGGATCGGGCTCAGCTACCCGCCGCCCAGTTCGCCCAGTTCCAGCCCAGTGCCAGCCCCGGCGATATTGACTTCATTGCCGAGGTATGGTACAACACCAATTGATTGGTACGGGTATCGGTTTAGACGGGCACGCGGCAGCGCTCATCGTTAGGAGGTCTGTAGCCACGCCCGCAGGAGAATATTGATGAGAAGAAAGGACACCAATCAGTCGGTATACGGTTTGCAACTTTCTTCGCAGAGGCCGACATACCACTACAGAAGCCACCATAGCACGAGGGGTACTCGACGAGGGGAATCGGGAATCGTGGTGTAGTCAACACCAGCTCCAGTCGGCGCGTAAGAAGTTATTTCCGAGAGCGTCTCGAGGCACACAAGCTCGCCCACCACTCCAGCAACGGGGCACCGTTCGTAACCAACAGGCCAGGAGTTGAATACAACGGGCTTGAGTACAACGGGCTTGCTCGTCCTCGTCCTCAAAGCGAGATAGCGCTTGAAGGTATTCCCCGTGCTCGAGGGGTCACGTTTGGAGCTTTCCCCGTATTTGTTATCGTTATGCGACCTGTGCCGTACTTGTTATCATTGTCGCCGGGTTTACGAGAAGGTTGAGAAGGTGGCAGAGAGTGTTGGGTTGGTTTGGGGTGGCAGCACCAGGGACGCAAGGGTTTGCGATGGCGTCGGGATTGAATTTGGGCTCAAGGGCGCTCGGGGAATGAAGGACACAGCAAGAGACGTCCTGTAATGGACGTGTTGACACGAATGAGATTCAAATGCCATACGTCCCCAGGCGACACTTTGATCCGCTAGAGGAGGGTTACGCTCAGGCCACCCTTCTTCAGCGATTATTTCACCGGAACTCATTGTCGTCGCGGCTGTACTCAGGAGTATTGCAACAATTCCTGTTGGTGTTCCATTTGTTGCACTTAAGGTGGTCACCCTCGTCGTCCCATGGATCCTTCGGCACGCACAACCTACGAGATGAGCCAAAGAAGTCTCTGAAGCGACATTGGAATGCGTTCTGCTACCGATAATAGTTCTTAGGGCAGGAGTAGCCCTTTTGTAGTGATTTTTGACACCGAAGCAAAGTAGAATGTATCCGAGAGTGCCGGGAGTACCCTGAGTGTCGCCCCCGTTCTTCACACAGCAGCTCTTTTGGAGTACCAGAAGTCATTATAACCGAAAGAGTTGCTGTGGCGAGCCTCCCGTGCTTCCCTCGGCTAAGACATTGATACTTGCTCGGTCTGATGTCCTTCCTGGTAATTTGATCTTAGTGCGTAGCCGATGCGTTATGTATTTCCTCTTCCTGACAAGTTCTCAGGCTCACCCTGATTGTGTTTGATGGACTGGGAACACCTATTGATTCCTTTCCTCTAAGTGAGCCTGCACGGACTCAATATGAGTATATGTATCATATCCGGGCAACCACGGGCGTCGCATTCATACGCCCACAACTCTCCGAGGGACCCTTGCAGCACATCCCCGGTCACTTCGCACATTTTGACTGGTATTTCCAAATGGTCATCTCCGTGAAGAGCAGCATTATGACGGTTTTGTTCTGCTGTTTGGTCTGTGTACTTCCGAGGTCTGACGGAGGTTTAGTGGGTGGGTGCATTAGCCACGCGACGCGCCCCTGCGCTTCAGGGGTGTGTACGTGGAACATGCCCGCCATTGGGCTATTTCACCATCCACTGAGGGCGTCTTAGAGGCCCATGATGAGCGGGCGAGTGAATGAGCCACCTGTACTACCTACGTGTGCCCATCGAAGGGTATTGTTTGGCTGTGCGAGCGAATAAATCAGGCGCATACATAGTTTATCCCAGTAAATACTGATTGATCAAACGTCAAAGTAAGCTTGGTGTTTACTTGACAGTGTCTTTATGCATCTCCAACCCGTCGTAAGTACCTCGCCGAGGGCAATTACTAACCCCGTCTGTTTGTATTCGAGGCAGGAACGCGGCGTTGACGGCATTCAATCGGCACGTGCACCACAAAGGCGCTCAGAGTATGGCTTTCGTTCGTGGATGCGGTCGTTCTGAGCCTGCGGTTTCCCAGCCTCGCCTAAATTGAACCTTCGGTTTCTTCTCTCTACCCCCCTCCCCGCCCAACCCGAAAACCCGCTCCCGAACGCATAATCGCCAACGTAAACCCTTCTCTCGCTAATATGCACACATACCATTTCCTCAGTGGGGCTTCCATCATCCTGGCGGCCTCCTCCATCGGACTCATCTTCCTCTCCAAGGCCGTCCTCTATGCCTTTCTAGTCTTCCCAACGATTTCAATTCTGCATCATGTGGCCGTATGGCTGGCGTTCCCTTCCCCTATTGTGACCACATCTTCGCGACGGGTCAATGATCAAGGGAGCCAACGATGTGCGCCGTCTGAACCACTCAACGACATAGAGACAAGCACCTTGAACGTTCTTTCACTTGCGCTGTTCACCCTATTCGCCATAGCGAGCGGGGTAACAGCTTGGTTATTCGCCGTTATCACCTTCGCTAGCTCAACAACGCCCACCACCAGCACATCCACAGCCCCATTGGGCGACCTCGGTACACTCCCCGCCTCAGGTCTTGTGCCAGAAAGCAGGAGGCCTTCACCTACCGCGATATGGGTTCTCCAAGGCTCCGTCCTTCTCGCCCATGCGGTTGTACTTGCATCAATGTTTGCAATCGCTGCAAGAGAAGCTAGAATCGCGACCATGGCCGGGCGGAGAGATTATGCCTACGAGGCTGGGCACATTGACTTGGATGTGGAGCAACTAAAGTGCGACGATGAGAGCAGTTCAGATGTTGACGTCGATACGGTATCAGGCGACGAGGCGGAAGAGAAATGAGGTGCCGTTATTCTCATGAAGGTCTTGGTGCTCTGTTGGGTCCTGGTTTCATAAGGGATGTTAATTAATATCCGACTCTCTCTCAGATATCCTCTAGTACTACAGGTCTCTCTTGTCAACCTCATAGCTAATGAGCTAAATGATCTGCTCGTGCCTGTAGGTTCTCCTTGGCGTTTTCTCACTGGAAAGTACTCCATCACCACTACTCTCATTACCTGCTCTCTTTCACTGTTATAAGTGTATTTATGAGCATATCGATAGCCATGGCAGTAGTTTCCGTCTACCACCCTCGCAGTCCCACCAATCGTGCCAGACAATGTTTCAATGCTTAGTGATCTATTCACATTTAGATGTGTATTTGTATCCTAGTGTTATTCTCTAGTCACGTGTATACCCACATTTAAGCGTAATTCAAGCAGACTCAGCCAAATAGGTTACGACTGCCGTGATACACTTCTTAGTTTTGGTATCACTAGCCATGGTGGACGTATTCAATACTTCCCACTCTGGGAGCATGCGTGCGCATATGTCGGCCTTGCTGCAAGATTTCCAGGTGCTATACCCACGTACAAACCGATCGATTTGTCGATGTCTAACACCCCTGCCAGGCGCAGGAACAGGATAATGCTCCCCAGGTCCAGGTAGAATTGGCCATGGAATAGCTGGAAAAAGGGGAGGCTGGTATCCGCCCTGTGCTAGCAAGGCCATCAGCTCTTCATAGTTGATGAATACTGAGGGGTCTGGGAAGTGCTTGAGTAGACGATAGCAGCAGTTGATACGGCGTACATACCCTGTTCTGCGACGATCCCGAAAAGCTTGGAGCGCACTTTGGCTATCCATCGCCGTGTTTGAATGGCCTCAGGACCAGCCTCTGGAGCTCCTTGTCCCATCTGTTCACTTGCATTCTTCATACGCTTGTCCATAGCGATCCAATGTCCGAGTAAAATGTTGAGAGTTTTCCCAAGGGGCTTGTCTCTCCACAAGGCGTAACCCGCAGCAAACTCCGCTAGCTTGTCCAACTCGATTCCCTTGTTCTCACTTAATGTGACGGGGAATACCCCATCAGGTGGTAGAAGCGGCCATGGAATCTCGTCTCGGGGAATGAATGATAATGTAATAGGTGGTGATCGCGTTCGTAGAGCCGCTATCATCTTGTCATATTTCTCGAATACTGATCCGTCGGCTGGGAGACGCGATCGTCCCACGTCTGGAGCCGATGCAGCGGGAAAGATGGAAGGCGAGACGTTCACTGGAAGCGTAGCGGCAGCTGCGGCACCTAGATGAGTGTCTGATGGTAAGTTAAGAGTGTCTGCTGCCAATCGGGCCGCCTGGACTCCACGGCTGCTATCTCACCATGTTGTACGCTACAACGCGGGTCCTCTTGCGGGCCATCAGGGCCAGTAATAGCAGGCTTTTCCCGATGTTCGTGATTGCCACGATCCCATGTGGCACTACTATTGCGATCTGGCCCTGTCACCTGTCGCCCCGTTCGAGTCTCAGCCAGTGCCATTTGCGCTCTCTCGACTTCCAACTCCGCTTCACGTTCTAGTGCGTCAAGTTCACGCAGGATATCTACTTGCAGCGCATGCTTGTCTTGACAGATTCTGCGATAATGCCCGACTAATTCCCAAATTGGATCGGGCGCGTCGGGATCGCGCGATTTGAAATCGTCAACGGCATATCGTAACATAGAGGACGTCATAGGTCGTTCTAAATCTGAAATGGTGCTTTGTGAGGGTAGCGAAAGCAATGTTGCTGGTCACAGTTCGCGCTTTCTGTCTGGCAGGCTCCGAGGAGCCTCGAACAATCGCTACGTTTTTGAAACCTCGAATGTGTTGAAGGGACTGTGATGTGGAATGGGGAATGACTCAGTCGAGCTCATGCCCATACAGTCTGCAAGCCAAAATAAAATCGTAAAAACTAACCAGGGGGGTTATTGATATACAGATTCCTGAAACATATGACGATACTGTAGTCAACACAAGATATGTAATTTCCTAACGACCCATACAGTAACAACAACAAAAATCAAACAGTGAATATTAATGTGATGACGCATTCTCCGTGTTGTACCCATACCTCTATTAGTACAAATATCTCTTTGAGGTGCAGTTCTGTCCGCTATAATATCGAAGAGATTCCACCTAATACCTGTCGAACCTTGGCTGCTCCTGCTTTGCCAGCGGGAAAGGCACGTTGAATGGTACTCCAATCCTCGAGCATCCGCTTGTGACCCACTTGGAGACTCCACCCCTTCCACGCGCAGTACGTACGAACGAAGCTGGCAACAGCGGGAGGAGTAATATCGGTACCATAGATATAACGCGGAGAATATGGCTTTCCAGATGACTTTGCGCGGAATTGGAGTACTGGCCAGGGGAGCTCATGGCCCATGACTGACTTCCCGGCGGCGATTGCCTTGGGTATGAGGGAATCGTATAGGAGAAATATTTCTACCTGTGATTCATCGATTCGGGTGTAGGGTGGAGCGGCCATCTGCATAGGAAGGCTGTCCGAGACGTTGGCCGCGAGCAGGTTCGCCGCACTAGCGGTGTTGGAGAATGACGTGACAGCACTAGATGTATATCGTGGTGAAAACACTACTTGAGTCGATAGCACTGAGTTGGTTGGGAGTTGTAGTGTCGGGTTATTGTTATTTGAGGGGTTTGGAGGCTTTGAGTTTGCCTCCGAGACCAGGACGGTACCAGGCGGAGAGGGTTGAGTTACTAGGGTATGAATGATATATCAACGTAGAATTTTTGTGTCAATGCTCCGCTTACATTTAATATCGCCGTGACTTTCACATTGTGGTTCGTTGAGCACTTTCAGGACTTTCTTCATCAATCCCATTGCATAGCCTCTTTGAATCCCTGCGCTCATTCCTACTTGTATATTCAGATCTCCTGAACGGAATCGGGCGGAGATCACAGTCCAAATTTTGAGCATACTCCGGACGGTTGTACTGAAGTTTTGCCGAGACCAACGGTCGTATGCTGTGATAAAATTAATGATTTCTCCTCTTCCGTATGTACTTGGTTTGGTCAGCTTTGGAGGGTAGTCTTGCGACGGACATAGAATCGGCCATGGAATGTCGCAAGACGGGACAAAATTTGGCGCGAGATATGGGTTAATAGACAAAAGGGCTTGGATCATAGTTTCGTATTGAATGAATATTGCGCTTTCCGCCGTTTCCCCAATTGCCTGTGAGATATTTCCGAGCATGGACGCCCATTGTTCACAGATAAGTGACAAGGCATCTTCAGCGGAGTTGATCTCATCTTCGGTATTCGGTACATCTTGGAGATATGAAATATGGCTCATAAGACGCTTTGTCTCGTTGCGTATGTGAGCATATTCCTCTAAACAGGACAACAACTGAGATACTTGTTTCGTGACGCAGAGAGAAACGCTCACTAATATAGTGATCTAGTTCGTAATCGACGTAAGAAGTTCCGGGAGGGATCCCAGAAGAACATCCCGTCAGAGCTACACCGGGTGACTCGGAATGTGCAAATTTAAGACAACCTGATGCTGTTCCAGATGAGAGTTGTAAATGGTCTTCATACGTGTAGGTGGTTGTGTCGGTGAGATGGTGATTGGCGGGAGCAGACTGCGGCTGCGCCTCTGGGGTCAATAGTGGCGTAATGTCTGGCTCGCTACAGGGGTACCCAAGCCGAGGAGGTGTATTTAATGATATAGGGCGATGATTCCTGGAGTCCTTCGTCTCTTTATGCTCGTCCGGCAGGTCTGTGACGTTGATGGTGAGCACAGGACTCGCCGGTGTGCTTGCATTGGGTGTCATGTGGACCTCGGGTGGACACAACCCAATCGGTGTGTGACCCTGATTCCCTACCATCGCCAAAACTCGCCGGCGCATCGTGCGAATGGCTTTCAGTTGTTCCTGAGCCTGAAGCAGGTTCCGCTCCGCTGTAATTTCTCTCTCCAGTAATTCACATTGGACTTGAATCATATGTGAATCCATTATTGGGCACGTGGACTCGTGCAGAGTGTCCAAAGCGAGGACACAACGGAACAAGGAGGCGCAGCGACGCGCGGTCCACGGGTTTAATAGTGGTGAAAGTTGGGCCTTATCTCCTCCTAAATGTTGTTTGAAGGGCAAAAGATTGTAGGCTATAGAGATTGACACGGCAGGCTCCAAGAGATACGGTCTGAACAACTTCAGGCTCGGACAGATTCCAGGGGTAAAAATAGTTCCATAGAGTTAGGCATTTTTATAGCTTGACAATGGAAGAATCAGGGCCCACACTGTCTCCACCAATAACTCGGGATTCTCGCTGGAATGGGAGAGAAGCCACGAGTGGGCATCCAATGCAATTAAAGAGCCTTACAAGGTGTCAGAACTCCATATATATGCCCTCATGCTTAAGTTCGCAGGCGATCAGCTTTCATCCTCCCACATTTTAACGATACCTTCAACCCCTCTCTGAAAGCAGCAACCTGACTCATGACCCATCTCAAATTCTCTCCTTCCGAGTCGATCGGTCGGAGTATAACGTCCAAAGTCGCACAGTTCGAGGCACTTTGCACGGAAAAACGCGTACTAGGAGCGCAAATAGAGAGAGATATACTACAGCTGGAGGATTTAGCGTTAATAGATGTTCGCACGGCCGAATCCAAGCTGGCGAGTGCAAAAATTGAACGCAACGTTCGAATTATGTACCTCGAGAATGCCTATGAAGGTGGGCCTCTGAGTCTGTAGCTGATAGGAGAAATATCTTACGAGTAATGTTCAGGTTTTCTTCCTTCTCACAGGAAGAGCACTGCAGAGCTGATTCCCGGCCGCGACGAGTTCACCTCTGGCAAATTTTCCGCTCCAATCAACCCCCCCAACGCAATAGTGACTAATTCCTTAGCTCCTCTTTCCTTTCCCTCCCTCCTTGCGTCCACAGCTCCCGCAGTGTCGGATTCAGGCTCCATTTCAGTGACTTCTGAGACGGTTTGTATGGTCGAAGAAGTCATTGATACCGATATCACCGACTGCGGTAGCTCTGGATTCGATTGCCTTGATCACTCATCGTCGTCAATGGAGCGGCACAAGCTACTTTGTTATGCACTCCTAAAACTGGATCATGAAATCCGCGATGAAGTGGAGGAAATGGTTCTGAGCGCATCGAGAAACGTTTCCAATGCGAAGGAAAGGCTGAAAGCGAACAGGAAAGAGGCCGCAGAGACCATCGACGCGTTGAAGAAGGCGAGCGGTGGCACCATTTCCATCCAAATACCTTGGAAAAATGGTGGTGGAGACTCCCTGCTACTAATACACGATAACGTGTCTATGCTCCCGCACAGTGGGTCCCTCAGCCCAACGGTAATCATGCCTGCTGTCGCTACGTTCCTGACTTTGCCTACACTTACGCCTCGAATACAGACACCCGGTATCCAGAATCACTTGGTCACGCTTAATGTCAACGACGAGCGAAATACGCCGAACACTCCCTCTACTTCATTCATACATACAAATGAGGATATATTCCATCAGTACGAAGATAAAATGAACTCCATAACAACGAGGCGCCCACAAGGTCTCTGGCCCTGGGATATCCCATGGCCCATTTTTACTTTGTCACCTCACAGCTACCCTCCGAAGACTTGCGACCCTCTGCTCGCGAGCGACACACTAGAAGATAATTTGAAGGCGTTTGTTATATTTTATGCCAGGTGGAAGGGGCGGCCTCTTTGGCAGACCAGGACAGCTATGCTACTTGATTGGACTACAATTGTGGACAGGATACCGGTTTGGATGCGAGAAGAGAAAGCGAAGGCAGAAACTGTGGTTTCTTCGCTCTCCCATATTTTTGAATACGACGATGTCTCAGTATACACGTCGTAGCGAGGTTTTGATCTGTCTCGAATTCCCGGGATATTTCTGTAACTAGTGTAACCGCATTGATTCCTTGTCGGAGGCCTGGGTATCCGTGTTATTAAGGCCTGAGCTATCGGCATTGCAAGTCCCAGTCCGAATAAGCACAGATAACCACCTGCAGGAACGCACGAGGTACGGAAGGCTCTTCCTGACATTGCTTCGGAGCCTGCCTGGGAAGCGTTGGTCGGTCCGCTCCGAGCGGGCACGAACGTAAGTCCTTCAGTCGCTTAATCCTTCCACACTGGCCATTGACCTCACTTGCATCAAGGCGCTAGGAAATCTCTATATGGAAACTGCCTTTAATTCTCTCAACCACCGGCGCCAGAAATGTGGAGTCTGATGTCATGTGCTCCAAAGAGATGTGCTCAAAGAAACTGTCAATGAAAGCAGAGATCGAAGTGGAGATCGAGAGGATAGAGACGTTAGCCGTGGAGAGCATAAACTGGCAAGAGACCACCTAGAGAGGGTAGCCCTAGAAGGTGCATCCTTTATTGCTTATCTCGTAAAGGTGAGGTACATGAGATTATTATTACATAGTATAATTCACATTAGCCTGATGTAGGAGATCCTTCCAGTAAAGAGAGTACCGCGAGGGTGCATGGCATCAGCCACAAAAATACAACACACGCAAACGCTCCGTACCCTGTCTGTATTGCTTGCTTGCTCTCGACGTCCCTTCCTACTACTAATACTGTCAATGCAGAACCATTCCTCGCGCCTCTGTTG
>Ga0307513_10009738_pt1 | contig 12137 bp, 11 predicted proteins | sample 15_EM_MG_FD_202174 | JGI IMG/M metagenome (GOLD analysis project Ga0307513, IMG submission 202174) | Populus trichocarpa ectomycorrhiza microbial communities from riparian zone in the Pacific Northwest, United States - 15_EM | ecosystem: Host-associated > Plants > Roots > Unclassified | place... | reverse complement strand
GACAGCTCCTGGCCTGTAGATGCCATCGCATCCCCGGCGATATATGTTATTTCAAGGGCAGGAGGGAGGATGCCATCAATAATTTTGAGGCAGCCCTCTCAATTTCATCCTCGTTCGATTGGCACGACCAGCCGCCTTGGGTTCATTTCTCCCTGGCGAATCTATTTTACGATCAAGGCGGGCTTAATGATGCTCACACTCACATCGAACGTGCCAAGTCACACGTAGTCGTCGGACAACGCGTACCTTTTGGGTCGCGCGACGTACCTGCAGGCCGACTTTTGGTATCAGGAACGCAGGTATGAACAGGCGAGATCAGAGACATTGCGCGCTATCGATGTATTTGAGAAGGTTGGGGCTACAAGGCGGGTACAGGGTTGCAGAGAGCTCCTCTGGCGCTTGGAGGGGCAAGTAACAACCCGGTTGCCCCTGAGGCCTGACGATTTGGATGACAATGGTGAGCTTCTCAAAAGGATGCCACATCTCGCATTCATTAACTTTTCGCGTTGAGTGTAGGTGCCCCTCCTTTTCGCCCTCCTCGAAGCTCCCTCCTCACTCACGATTTATCCCGTTATTCCTCGCGCGCTCCATTGCCGATGCGTCTTGTAATTGTTTTACATACGTGCCTGTACAAGTTGTAGTTTGTCTGTGACAATCCATGGTTTTGTTTAGTGAGAAACGGCGTCGCCACAAACCCAGCACTTCCGAACACACGACAACAGAGCTTCTTCCCCCCTTCCGACGTCTCCCCGCGTGAGATACGCACACGTAGGGTGATGACGTTCTCCAGATTCTTGGTGGCGGAGACAAAAACGCGGTCTCTTCGCCGCTTCAAACCCCTCCCACTGAAATGTTGGTTCGTTACCTGCAATAGCTGGAAATTTCACGACAACTCCGGTGGCATCGCGACTAGTGCTCCTGATCGGACTTCGACAAAGGTAAAGCTGACGCAGCTTTGTTCAACAGCTTCCACGAAGAGGATGTCTCCCAATGCAAGCAAATCCTCAAGTGTAGGTGTTCGGACCCCCACCAGACATGTTTGCCGGCCGGCAAAAAGTTCGTACGGACAAGGACAGGCCTGATCAGAAATCCCGCAGTGCGAAACTTGTTCGGACGATCGGCGAACCCCCTCCTTTATTCTCCGAGGTCTTGTTATGTTCCGTTCATGACTTTTCTTCCTTGAAACGGTGCATACATTGTTACAGCGCGGACACTGTGCCCACGCAAACACATCGAAAGGAAGCTAATTCAGCCACGTAGACACCGTCGAGTACAGATAGCACGAACATAACCCCGTATGGTCAAATTCGCGAACTCGACCACGGCTAGCAAGGTAGCGAAGAGTCCGGATCAGGGTGCGCTCAAGGAGACGCGACGATGAAAATGTGGTTGAAACGGTATGTTGAATAACGGGAGTCGAGTCCAACTGCCGAAAAGACAACCCCTCCAGCAAAGCAAATATCCCCGATATCCTGTCCTGGTGTGGGATCGGGGATTGATTACGCGGCAATCATATAGGATTCCTCCAAGTACGCCCAACTTGCTGCAGCGAGGGCTGTGGTGGGTGATGCAGCTGGAGCGGGGGAAGCTCGCCGCCAGCACTCAATATCAACGACGAACTCATGGGCCATGTCCCGACTCCTGTCGGGCAAACGTTCGATGTCGCCCGAGTGAACCGGCGCCACCGCTGGTGCTTTAATCTTGAGGCCGTCAGAACACTATGCAACGGGAAATCGCGACAGCTACCGTACTCATTCCCAGTTGCCCGAAGTACCCGAAGAGGCTGGAGCATCAGGAAAATATGAGGTCGTCATTGGGTGCTGACGCGGGAACGTCGACTATATCAGCACTGGCCAGTGCTGGTGGGTGCCGATTCGGTGCCGGGGAATGTCAGGGGTCATAATATGCATTTCGGTACTGATCGGTGCTTGTCAGTACCGACCAGTGCTGAAAATTGACCTGTGTCTCTGAACAGTACTGATCAGACCACACTACTTTTTTCTGACGGAGGGTGTTGGATCGAGCCTGTTGGGCGACTACGTTCTTGGCACCCCAACCAACTCATCCAGCCCCAACCGTTTGGAACCGCCTGATCCCACAGGTCGAGGGATGCGTAGTCTTGGGTCAGCTCCCATAGGTTGGCCGCGGCGCGTTCGTGTAATTGATACGGTAAATAGGCACAAATTCAGCATTTCCACCTCTTCTCGGACTCGCTCAGTGGACCAACGTTCCGAGGGTACAAGAAAGCGCGAAGATCTTGGAACCCCCCGACAAAGGGGTCGTTACCGGGGGGGGGACCGTCAGGAAGGTTGACTGCCAGAACGAAAGACTGAACGGGTGGCATTGTTTCCAACGCCCCCAATGTTTGGGAAACATATTTTAAAGCACTCTGGATCCTCTCTCGTTTGTCGTTCGATTCGGCGGAGCCAAAAGGAGATCTTTTCTGGGGCTCCGGCATCCGACGCGCAACATAGCACGGCGGCCAGTGAATAACGCGTTTCTTCGGAGTGTGAACGACCCCGGGTAACCATAGCCTGAGTGGGTCAGGTGGAGTGATACGTACATGAGCGGTCAGGCTACAACGTGGTTTGAACGAAGGTGCTTTTAAAGGGTGACCTCCCTTCCCACAATGCTGTACTATGTTGATTTTGAACCCATGGATCGCCAGGCTCAACGACAGAGGCGCCGGGACAACTTCCTCTCCTCGCTGGATACCACCATCACAGCCTTGAATCTTGCGAAAGAAATTTCAGCCATCACGCCGGCCAAGGCCGTTTTTGGCTCCGCCAGCGCGGTCCTCACGATGATCAGAGCGAGTTTCCCTCTGGTTTATTTTGACCGACTGCAAGCTGAAACACACCTAGGATTCGATGATTAACCAGGCCGATTACGTCGAACTTGGGTTGGCCTGTGGCGACGTCTGTATCGCCCTCGACCGAGGACTGAAAGGGAGGGGATTGGAGGACCTCAACAACTCTGTGTTGGAAGCAATCGAGCAGCTGATGACGTGAGTTACGTCGATGGCGCACGCTTCGAGTACCTCACGATGGTTTTGGCCTGACCTCAGGGCTGTCGCGGAGATCCAAAGGATGACCGTCAAACAACGTAAACGGTGCGCAGTCTGTCAACTCTTCCACGCGAGGAACGATAAGGAGACAATCGCCACCTGGAGGACGAACCTCAACAGGATTCTTTACGTGTTTAACGTGAGTTTCATCGTTCTTTGTGCGGCTATTATTAACCATCCATCCCAAGACTGAACTTGCAATAAACACGCACATGGCCGTCGTGGACACCCACACAGCCGTTGTGAACACCCATGTCCTCGTTTCTGATGTTCGTCTCGGTGTTTCCGAGCTTAATAACAACGTTACAAACACCAACATCGCTCTTTCCAACATTCACCGGGAAATCCTGAAACGCGAGGAAGGAACTGACAGTCAACAACGGATGGTACGTGACACTCATGCTCTTTGCGTCACCGAACAAATATTTACCACCATCCAGACTCAAAACAGGTCAGCGGCTAACAAATCTGCCCGGAAACTCAGTTTCTCACATCTGAATTTAGCTTACCTGGAGAATCCCCACCCCCGCCACCGAGGGCCTTCTTTGGACGTGACGAGTTGATTGAGAAGGTCGTCGGTCTTGCAGAGGAACTTACTCCGATTGCTCTCATTGGTGCCGGCGGGATCGGCAAGACGTCCATCGCTCTGACCGTCCTGCACGATAACCGCATCAAGGATCGGTTCGGTGATAATCGTCGATTCATCCGTTGCGATCAATTCCCCCCCTCCCCCGCTAATTTCCTCCGTCGACTCTCCAAGGTCACCGGCGCGGGCATTGAAAATCCCGAGGACCTGGCCCCCCTACGGCCATTCTTGTCCTCAAACGAGATGCTCATAATCCTCGACAACGCCGAATCCATTCTCGATCCGCAGGCCACGGGTGCTCAGGAAATCTATCCCATGGTAGAAGAATTGAGCCAGTTCGACAACATCTGCATTTGCATCACCTCCCGGATCTCCACCGTCCCTCCCCACTGCGAGATCCTGGACATCCCGACGTTGTCAGTCGAGGCCGGACGTGAAACGTTCTATCGGTTGTACAAGCACCACGATCGGTCGGATCTGATCGGCAAAATCCTGGAACAACTCGACTACCATCCACTCTCCATCACCTTACTCGCCACCGTTGCCCAGTACAACAAATGGGACGCGGACCGATTGACGAGGGAATGGGAGAGACGGCGAACGAGGGTGCTTGACTCAACGCGTGGCGAGAGCCTTGCGGCCACGATCGAAGTTTCACTCTCCTCCCCGACGTTCCGGGAACTTGGCCCTGATGCACGAGAGCTTCTCGGAGTCATCGCGTTCTTCCCGCAGGGTATCAACGAGACCAACCTCGACTGGTTGTTTCCAGCCATTTCCGACGGGGCAAACATATTCGACACATTCTGCAGACTTTCCCTGACCTATCGAAACGACGGGTTCATCACGATGCTGGCGCCACTCCGAGACCATCTCTGTCCCAAGGATCCAATGTCATCCCCGCCCCTCTGTGCAACTAAGGAGCATTACTTCATCCGATTGTCGGTCGACCTCAATCCTGACGGGCCCAGCTTCGACGAAGCACGGTGGATCACGTCAGAGGATGTAAATGTCGAGCACTTGCTCGATGTCTTCACAACGGTCGACGCCAATTCGGACAATGTCTGGGATGCTTGTTCCAATTTGATGAGGCACCTCCATTCGCACAAAAGGCGGCTCACTATTCTGGGGCCCAAGATTGAGGGGCTCCCAGATGACCATCGCTCCAAGCCTGAGTGCTTGTTCGAGCTCGCACGATTGTTATCGTCGGTCGGAAATCATGTGGAGCGCAAACGACTTCTTACCCAGGTCTTAAAACTCCAGAGAGAGCGAGGGGATGGCCATTTGGTCGCTCGAACGTTGAGTCACCTATCTGACGCCAACCGGGAAATTGGGATCAATAAGGAAGGAGTAGAACAGGCGAAGGAGGCATTGGAGCTTTATGAACAGCTTGGTGACGTAGTGGGACAAGCAGATTGTTCGAACCGCCTCGCTCGGGTATTGTTTGCTGACGAGCAGCTCGACGCCGCGGAGGAAGCCGCATCCCACGCACTCAACCTCCTCCCGGAGAAAGGCCAGCAATTTCTCGCCTGCCAATGTCATCGCATTCTTGGTGATATATTCCGCTCCAAGGGCAAGAAGGAGGAGGCAATTCACCATTTCCAGACGGCCCGCGGAATCGCATCTTCTTTCAATTGGCACGATCAGCTGTTTTGGGTTCATTACTCCCTGGCGGATCTTTTTTTCAATCAAGACGAGTTTGATGACGCCCACGCTCACATCGGGCGTGCCGAGGCGCAGGTGGCCGATAGCCCTTACCTCATTGGTCGCGCGGCCTCCCTGCGGGCTTACTTCTGGTACCGACAGCATGACCTTGACAAGGCGGACTCCGAGGCATTGCGCGCCGTCCGTGCGTTTGAGGAGGTTGGGGCTACAAAATGGGTAGAAAACTGCAGAGAGCTGCTTTGGTCCGAGGGGGAAATGAACAGGCCGGCTGTCCCTGATGATTTTGGTGAGGATGATAAGCTCGAAATGATGCCACATGTCATACTCATTAACCCTTCCTATTCAGCGGGGGCGTTCGTTCGTGTTGCACATATCCGCCTCTCGAGTCCGACAACCATCTACCGCCCCCCGAGTCCGATAAACATCTACCACCCCCTCCGCACCCTCCGCAAGTTATGGCCGAGAATCCGCAGGGCCTGGGAGTGAGATCGTCAGCTAGAATTCAACGTTCAACCCGCGCTGTCCGCGAGATCATGGTATCGCTTTTCTGTGGGTGAGGTTCACACCGATCTCACTCGTACTACAGCCCTTTGCATATGAAAATGAACACCCAGTTTTCGCGTCTTTCTTCTGTCTTACTCGATATGGTAAATTTCGGAGGTAATAAATCCGTACATCAGTGTGCGGGAGGTCACATCACGCACTCCATCTTGCCTCCGCCTTCCCCCGGTACTCATCCATGGTTTCTGTGTCCATAGAGAAATCAACCGGACTATATTGAAGTTGACCCATCATGCACATGCGTGAAGAATGGATGTACTGTGTCCCCGCAAATAAAGTGGATGAAACGCACCCCGTCGACATCGGATCCCTCAAATATCTCCAAGGCCAACATACTTCGAGATGCCAGCGCGGGGAGGATTGAGTGGTGGGCTACTCGTGGAAATGTGGATCCCCAAAATGTGGGAGTACCGACAGCGAGCTTACCACGTTCGTCTTCTGGGAAAGTACCCGACTGTTACCAATAAAACCTGGACCCCACGGACGGTGGTTGGCTTGCGTTTAACCTCGCCCAGGCAGATGGATGGCCGGACACTTATGTATGAAAGATAAATATCATCGTTCAGGACGTCGTCCGCAGGACCGTGGTTGAGGATCGTTTACTTGCGCGAACTGTCGATAAAACAAGACTACATTGTGAACAAACCCGAGTGATACGTCGACCAATCTCTCGCATAGATACCCCCCAAGGAATAAAGGCTGATAATCCTTTCCTTCAGGTCTTGGAGAGTACCATCGTGGAGTGGCCCCGTCGAATGCTGCCGGCCAACGAGTGACGAACGTCACAGACTCACGGCGCGGACTACTAAATCGAGTATAGCGGAGATCGACAAAGAGAGGGAAAAATACTGGTGTTCATTTTCATATGCAAAGGGCTGTAAGTTAGAAGCATTTCCAGATAATACGACCCCAGGGCTGTGAGACGGAGTGTCAAGAAAAAGAATCATTGGCAGGGTCACTGTTTCTTCGGTGAGAGATGCCCGAGAAGCCGAAGGATGATTTCGGGTGATCGTAACCCAAGTAGGATGGCAGGTGGAATGGCACGGGGCGTGACATGATACAGCGGGTTTGGTTTCGATGCAATTTCCCTCCGTAGAACGGCCTAAGTATCTAAATGAAACCTGCTGTAAAACGGCAGCTTGCATCAGCAAATCGTAGAAAGTCCCGCAACCGATTGTAACTCGATAAAAGATATAATCGTTCATCGACATCAGCCATGCGATTACGTACTCAGCGGCGGGGATAATCGGTTCGATCACCAGCGCCGCCGGGTCATATCAGACTTTCCACGACCTGCTGATGTGCTTCTATTGGGGGACGAATTCGTCTTCGCAGTATGGGCACCTGCAGGCTGCAACGTTGTCTGAACGAGGGTGCTTTTAAAAGAAGTTTCCCCACTTTCCACAGTGCTCGCACTACGTTGGCTTTAAACCCATGGATCGCCGGGCTCAACGACAGAGACGTCGGGACAACTTCCTCTCCTCGCTGAATGTCGCCATCGAGGCCTTGAATCTCGCGGGGGGGATCTCGGACATTGTACCTGCCAAAGCTGTCTTTGGTACTGCCAGCGTTATCCTCACGATGATCAGAGTGAGTTTCCCTCTGGTTTATCTTGACCGATTGCGAACTGAAGCACGCCTAGGATTCGATGATCAACCAAACCGATTACGTCGAGCTTGGGTTGGCCTGTGGCAATGTCTGTATTGCCCTCGACCGAGGACTGAACGGGAAGAAATTGGAGGACCTCAACAACTCTGTGTTGGAAGCAATCGAGCAATTGAGGACGTGAGTTACGCCAGTGGTGCACACTTCGAGTACCTCATTGACGATGCTTTTGGCCTAACCTCAGGACTGTCACGGTGATCCAATGGAAAACCGTCAAGCAGCGTAATCGGAACGCAGTCTGTCGGTTCTTCCACGCGAAGAACAATAAGGAGACAATCGCCGCCTGGAGGGTGGACCTCAACAGGATCCTTCTCGTGTTTAACGTGTGTTCCACCATTCTTCGTGCGGCTATTACTAAATATTCATCCCAAGGCTGAGCTTGCTATAACCACGTTCGTGGCCCTCGTGGACACCCGCGTGCTTGCTTCCGAGATTAATAGCAACGTTACACACGCGAACGCTACTCTTGCCAACATTTACCGGGACATGCTGAAACGCGAGGAAGGGACTGACAACCAAAATCTGACGGTAAGTGACAATCCTGCTCTTGATGTCGCCAAACAAACACTTACCACCGCTTAGGCTCCAAACAGGTCAGCGATCCAGACTATCAATGAGTCAGTGACTTATATTTGAATCTAGCGTATCTGGAGAATCCCCACCCCCGCAATCGAGGGCCTTCTTTGGACGTGACGAGTTGATTGAGAAGATCGTCGGTCTCGCAGAGGACCTCACTCCGATTGCTCTCATTGGTGCCGGCGGGATCGGCAAGACATCCATCGCCCTGGCTGTCCTGCACGACAACCGTATCAAGCAGCGGTTCGGTGACAATCGTCGATTTATCCGTTGCGATCAATTCCCCCCCTCCCTCGCTCATTTCCTCCGCCGGCTCTCCACGGTCATCGGCGCAGGCGTCCAAAATCCCGAGGGATTCGCCCCCCTACGACCATTCTTGTCCTCAACGGAAATGCTCATCATCCTCGACAACGCCGAATCTATTCTCGATCCGCGTGGCACGGGTGCTCAGGAGATTTATGCAGTGGTGGAGGAGCTGAGCCAGTTCGGCAACATCTGCCTCTGCATCACCTCCCGGATCTCCACCATCCCTCCTTACTGCGAGAGTCTGGATGTCCCGACGTTGTCAGTCGAGGCAGGACGTGACACGTTCTATCGGATCTACAAGCACGGCGAACGGTCGGATCTGATTGGCAACATCCTGGAACAGCTCGACTTCCATCCGCTCTCCATCACTTTACTCGCTACCGTTGCCCAGTACAATAAGTGGGATATCATCCGACTGACGAGGGAATGGGAGGGACGGCGAACGGACATGCTCGACGCACAGCACAACAAGAGCCTTGCGGCCACGATCGAGCTCTCGCTCTCCTCCCCGACGTTCCGGGATCTTGGCCCTGACGCCCGGGGGCTTCTTGAGGTCATCGCATTTTTCCCACAAGGCATCAACGAGAACAGCCTCGACTGGCTGTTTCCAACGATCTCCAACAGAATCAACATCTTTGATACGTTCTGCAGACTTTCCCTGACATATCGAAACAACGCGTTCATTACGATGCTGGCGCCGCTCCGAGACCATCTCCGTCCCAAGGATCCAATGTCATCCCCGCCCCTCTGTGCAACCAAGGAGTGTTACTTCACGCGATTGTCGGTTGATCTTGATCCCAACAGTCCCGACTTCGACGAAGCACGATGGATCACGTCGGAGGATGTAAACGTCGAGCACTTGCTCGATGTCTTCACAACGATCGACGCTAATTCGGACAGTGTCTGGGATGCCTGTTCCAGTTTCATGCGGCACCTCCATTCGCACAAACGGCGGCTCATTATGCTGGGGCCCAAGATCGAGGGGCTCCCGGACGATCATCGCTCCAAGCCCGAATGCTTATTTGAGCTCTCACGGGTGCTTTCGTCGGTTGGAAATCATGGGGAGCGCAAACAACTCCTCTGTCAAGCCCTAAGACTCCAGAGAGAGCGAGGGGACAACCGTCGGGTCGCTCAAACCTTGAGCTACCTATCTGACGCAAATCGGGAGATTGGGATCCACAAGGAAGGAGTGGAACAGGCGAAGGAAGGATTGGAACTCTATGAACAACTCGGCGACGCAGTGGGACAAGCGGAGTGCTTGAACCGCCTCGCATGGGTACTGTTTGCTGACGAGCAACTCGACGCCGCGGAGGAAGCCGCATCCCGCGCACTCGATCTTCTCCCGGAGAAAGAACAGCGATTTCTGGCCTGCCAATGTCATCGCATTCTCGGTGACATATATCGCTCCAAGGGCAAGAAAGAGGAAGCGGTCAACCATTTCCAGACAGCCCGCGGAATCGCATCTTCCTTCAACTGGCACGATCAGCTGTTTTGGGTTCATTACTCCCTGGCAGATCTCTTTTTCAATCAAGGAGAGTTCGATGACGCTCACGCTCATATTGGGAATGCCGAGGCGCATGCGACCGATAACCCATACTTTGTTGGTCGCGCGGCTTCCCTGCGGGCTTACTTCTGTTTCCGACAACACAAACTCGGGGAGGCGAATTCCGAGGCACTACGTGCTCTCCATGCGTTCGAGAAGGTTGGGGCTACGAAATGGATAGAAAACTCCAGGAAACTCCTCTTGGAGATGGACGGGCCGTTTGACCCCGATGATTCGGGTGACAACTGTGAGCCCAAAATAATACCGCATGTCACATGTGACTTACCTCTTCGTGTTCAGTACGTTGGTTGGAGGCTGTATCGTTAATGCTTCCAGCCTCGAGTCAAAATTGTACCGATTCAATCATTCTACCGGTACCCCCCGACCTCTCCACCATCGTCTTCGCATCCCCCGCGGGTTGGTATGGCTGGGAAGCCGCAGAGCCCGGGGGTGAGACCGTCAACTAGAATTCAACCTATGCTGTCTGTCGAAGTCAAGGTATCGCTTTCCTGTGGATGAGGCTCACCGATCTCACTCGTACTAAGCCGCACTTAAGTGAGAAGCATTTCCAGATAATACGATACCGGGGCCGTGAGATGATCAATGAGGTGTCAAGAAAAAATACATCGACGAGGACACCTTATAGGAGATTATCGATTTCGCATCCCCAGTTACTAGTTTGCGCCGGGTCCTATATGTCTCCTTGCGTGGTAAACGTATCTGTATATTGGTGTAGGTTGTCTGTAACAATCCGTGCTTTGGTTTGGTGACGGGAAACTACGTTTTGCTTGTTGTCTATAATAGCCGGAATCTCCACGACAACACCCATGACATTGTTACTGGAGTCCCCAATCCCACTTTTGACAAAGAGGAAGACGGCACAGCTTTGTTCAAGGGTTCCCACGAATTCGAAGATTATGTCTCCGGATGCAAGGAATTCCTCAGGCTATCTTCCATTTATGACTTTTTCTTTCCTGAAACCGGGCATGCATTGCTACAGCGCAGACACATCGTCCACAAGAACACATCGGCAGGAGAGTAAATTCAGCTATGAAAGCACCGTAGGATCCAACATTTGTATCACTTTTCGCTCAGTGGGCCGCACGTAGAACGTTCTGAGGATACGAAAAAGGGCGAAGGTCCTGAAACTCCATGCGAAACCTCTGAACCAAGGGACGTATCCTAAACACACCATGAGAACCAGGATTATAAAGGTTATATGCGCTTAGTGTTTCACCTGGAAAAGCGTAGAAGGATAACCCATACCTTTTGGGTCGCGCGGCGTACCTGCAGGCCGACTTTTGGTATCGACAACACGAGTACGAACAGGCGGAATCCGAGGTATTGCGCGCTATCTGCACGTTCGAGAAGCTTGGGGCTACCGATTTGGCGGGAAGTTGTAGAGAGTTCCTCCGAGAAATTGAAGAGGAGATGAACAGTACGCGCATTGCGTCTGACCAATCGGATGACGATGGCGAGTTCCTCGAAATGTCTCCATATGCCGCACTGATTAACTCTTCGTGTTCAGGGCGGATCACCAAATCCGTATCAGAACGTCGGCCTCGTCGGCAGTTGCCTCAATGCGCTCGGAGGCGTCCGTCCACGGGTCACTGAGATCCCGCCCCCTCACTCTACCTCCTGTTACATTCTTTATTATTCCTACCATCCCTGTGCCCCCTTCTAGTCCTCTTCAGGGACGTCCTCCCTTTTTTCCATCTCTTACATCCGCGCGCATCGTTCCGTATTTGTTCTCCCACCACCCGCCGCCCACCCGTATCCCGTGTTGCATATCCCCCACGTTATAATCGTTGTTTTTTGCGTTCGTGTGTGTATCCACAGTTTGATTCAGTGATGTTGCAACTGTCGCGAAGTCGCCCACCTCGCACCCGGGATAGACGCTGGCCGAAAAATGCTAATGACCTGCTAAATTAAACAATGAGTAACAACACTGTCCTGGGAACCCATCTACACTATCAACAAGCAACGGAACCGGCCAGCATAACTCCCATTGGCCGATGGCAACGTTCCTCGAATCGACACCGCATTTCGGGACCACACCGGGCGGTTGAGTCTCCCATAGGTTTTTGGCGATTGCCCGCCAGTATGTTCTCTTGCAACTTGATGTCGTTTGGACTGATGCTAAAGGCAAAGGACAGAGGAAGCGGAAGCAC
>Ga0307513_10009736_pt1 | contig 12139 bp, 12 predicted proteins | sample 15_EM_MG_FD_202174 | JGI IMG/M metagenome (GOLD analysis project Ga0307513, IMG submission 202174) | Populus trichocarpa ectomycorrhiza microbial communities from riparian zone in the Pacific Northwest, United States - 15_EM | ecosystem: Host-associated > Plants > Roots > Unclassified | place... | reverse complement strand
ACGATGCCCTTGTCACGGACGTAAATAAGAGTATTGGCCGTTCCCAAGTCGATCGAAAGATCGCTCGAGAAGTAGCCGCGCAAGCGTTTGAACATTGGATAGCGACCGAAGCGCGAAAAAGTGCCGGCAATTTAACAATCTGCAGGACGCTCTACAAGGCAACAGGTATGATTCCGCGCACATTTCCAACATCTTTTGCTTGAGTTTCCGATGAGCCTCAATCGCGATCAGATCAACTCCATCGCGCATCTCGCACGTCTTTCTCTCACTGAAGCCGAGATCCCCGTCTACCAGGACAGTCTGTCGAAGATTGTCGCGCTGGTCGGCGAGCTAGATGCGGCAAATACAGCGGGAATCGAACCGATGGCTCATCCGTTGACGGGTCTCAGCGCAAGGCTGCGACCCGATGTCGTGACCGAAAAGGATCAACACGAGCTCTACCAACGCAACGCTCCGCAAGTCGAAGCCGCGCTGTATCTCGTTCCCAAGGTCATCGAGTAAGAAGAGTAGGACAATGCACACCTCGACGCTGTCGGAGCTCGCAAAGAAGCTGCGAGCCAAAGAATTTTCTGTGACGGAGCTCACGCAGGGCCTGCTCGGACGCATCGCCGCCGCGCAGCCGAAGCTCAACGCGTTCATCACCGTCACCGCTGAGTCCGCATTGTCGCAAGCCAAGGCTGCGGACGGCCTGTTTGCCACAGGAAGCGCAGGTCCGCTCACCGGTTTGCCGCTCGCTCACAAGGACATCTTCTGCACGCAGGGAGTCAAGACCAGCTGTGGCTCGAAGATGCTCGACAACTTCGTGTCGCCATATGACGCCACTGTGGTCGAGAAGCTGAGCGCAGCGGGTATGGTGATGCTCGGCAAGACGAACATGGACGAATTCGCCATGGGCTCGTCGAACGAGACCAGCTACTACGGTCCGGTGAGGAATCCCTGGGATTCGTCGTTGGTGCCGGGCGGCTCCTCGGGTGGTTCGGCCGCCGCCGTCGCTGCGCGCCTCGCCCCGATCGCCACCGCCACGGACACAGGCGGCTCCATCCGCCAGCCGGCTTCGTTGTGCGGCGTCACGGGAATCAAGCCCACGTACGGGCGCGTCTCGCGCTACGGCATGATCGCCTTCGCCTCGAGTCTCGATCAGGGTGGGCTCATCGCGCAGTCCGCCGAAGACGCCGCCATGGTGCTCGGCGCAATGTCGGGTTTCGATCCGCGCGATTCGACCAGCGTCGACACGCCGGTGCCTAACTACGTCGAGACGCTGAACGCGCCGCTGACGGGGCTGCGCATCGGTCTCATCAAGGAATTCTTCGAGAAGGGTCTCGATGCCAACGTCGAGAAACTCATTCGCGATGCCCTGAAGGTGTACGAGAAGCTCGGCGCCAAGCTCATCGAGGTCAAACTACCGGCGCTGCCGTTGTCCGTGCCCACCTACTACGTGGTCGCGCCGGCCGAGTGTTCATCGAACCTCGCGCGCTTCGACGGCGTGCGCTACGGCTACCGCGCGCAGGATCCGAAGGATCTCATGGACCTCTACAAGCGCTCGCGCGGCGAGGGCTTCGGCGCCGAGGTGAAGCGGCGCATCATGACCGGAACGTACGTATTGTCCGCGGGTTACTACGACGCTTACTACCTCAAGGCCCAGCGCGTGCGGCAGCTCATCAACCAGGACTTCAAGCGCGCGTTCGAGTCGGTCGACGTGTTGATCGGCCCCACCGCGCCGGACGTTGCATTCGCCATCGGCGCCAAAGCCTCGGATCCGATCCAGATGTATCTCAACGACATCTACACCATCGGCGCAAATCTGGCCGGCGTTCCCGCGCTCTCGATTCCGTGCGGCTTCGTACGCGATCTGCCGGTGGGCTTGCAGATCGCGGGCCCGCACTTCGCGGAAGCCCGGCTGCTGAATGTCGCGCACGCGTATCAGAAGGAAACTGACTGGCATCGCCGGATTCCCGCGGCCTTCGCGCAGGAGAAGCTGTCATGAGCGACTCATCTTCGAAGACTGGCTGGGAAACCGTCATCGGTCTCGAAATCCACGCACAGCTGTCGACTGCGTCCAAGATCTTCTCGGGCTCGCCCACTGCCTACGGCGCGCCACCCAACTCGCAGGCCAATCTCGTCGACCTCGCATATCCGGGCGTATTGCCCGTGCTCAACACCGAAGCCGTGCGCATGGCGGTGAAGTTCGGACTTGCCGTCGATGCGACCATAGCTGCGCGGTCCGTGTTTGCGCGCAAGAATTACTTCTATCCGGATCTGCCGAAGGGCTACCAGATCAGCCAGTACGAGCTACCGGTGGTGGGCCCGGGCCACATGGACATCGTGCTGGACGACGGCACGAAAAAGCGCGTCGGCATCACGCGCGCGCATCTCGAGGAAGACGCCGGCAAGTCGCTGCACGAGGGCCTGCCGAAGCAGTCCGGCATCGACTTGAATCGCGCCGGTACGCCGCTCATCGAAATCGTCTCCGAGCCGGACATGCGCTCGGCGAAAGAAGCGGTCGCCTATCTCAAGAAAGTGCACACGCTGGTGCGTTATCTCGAGATCTGCGACGGCAACATGCAGGAAGGTTCGTTCCGCTGCGATGCCAACGTGTCGGTCCGCAAGGTGGGCGCGGAGAAGTTCGGCACGCGCGCCGAGATCAAGAACATCAATTCATTCCGCTTCGTTGAGAAGGCGATCAACTACGAAGTCGCGCGCCAGATCGATGTGATCGAAGGCGGCGGCAAGGTGGTGCAGGAAACGCGCCTGTACGATCCAGACAAGGGCGAGACGCGCAGCATGCGCTCCAAGGAAGAGGCGAACGACTACCGCTACTTCCCCGATCCCGATCTGCTGCCGGTCGAGATCGACGCGGCTTACATCGCGAAGGTGAAGACCAGTCTGCCCGAGCTGCCGGACCAGAAAGCCGCGCGCTTCGCCTCGCAGTTCGGCCTGTCGGAATACGACGCAGGCGTGCTCACGTCTTCGAAAGAGCTGGCCGCGTACTACGAGCAGGTGGCCAAGCTACTGGCGGGTGGCCCAAATCAATCGAATCGGCAACCTTCGAAGGAACAGGCGAAGCTGGTAGCCAACTGGGTGGCGGGCTCGCTCGCGGCCGCGCTCAACGAGCACAATCTCGAAATCGGCGAGAGCCGCATCGACGCCGCGCGACTGGCAGGATTGTTAGGCCGGATCGCCGACAACACCATCTCCGGCAAGATCGCCAAGGATGTGTTCGAGGCCATGTGGGCCGATGGCAAGGATGCCGACGCCATCATCGAATCGAAAGGTCTCAAGCAGATCACCGACAGCGGCGCGATCGAGAAAGCCATCGATGAAGTCATGGCCCGCAATCCCGGGCAGCTGGCCGATTACCGTTCGGGCAAGGACAAACTATTCGGATTTTTCGTGGGCCAGGTCATGAAGGCCACGGGCGGCAAGGCCAATCCCGCGCAACTCAACGACCTGTTGAAACAGAAGCTGGCTGGTTAGAGGCGCCCTTGAGCGAACCGGATCGCGTCCGTCGCTTCGTCCTCGAACGACACCCGATTCGAGGTCACGCCGTGCGCCTGTCGGGCTCGTGGCTCGAGCTGCGCGAGCACCAGGACTATCCGCCCGACGTGCAGCAGTTGCTGGGCGAGGCGGTCGCCGCGGTGGTGTTGCTGGCGGCGACGCTCAAGTTCGACGGTGCGCTCACGCTGCAGCTGCAGGGCAAAGGACTGGTGAATCTGCTGGTGGCGCAGTGCACGCACGATTTCAAAGTGCGCGGCATGGCGCGGCACGAGTCCATCGCGGGCGTTGCCGATTTTCGCGCACTCGCGGGCGAGGGCCAGATCGTCGTGACGGTCGAAGCCGCCGATCGGGCGTCGAGCTACCAGGGCGTGGTGCCGATCACCGGCAGCTCGCTGGCCGAGTCTCTCGAAGCCTACTTCCGTCAGTCCGAGCAATTGCCGACGCGGGTGTTGCTGGCGGCAAGCGTAGGCACGATCGCGGGGATGCTCGTGCAGCGCATCCCGGGCGAAGGCGGCACGCAGCAGCAGAGCGACGAAGCCGCGCTCGAGGTTGCGTGGCAGAAGGCCGACGACGCGATGGCGCAGCTCGCGGCTGTCGCGCTGCTCGAAGACGATGTCGAGCAACGCCTGGTCGACATGTTCGGCGTCGACGAGGTGCGCGTGTTCTCGGGGCATGACGTGCGCTTCGAATGCCGCTGCTCGCGCGAGCGCGTGGCGAATGTATTGCGCTCGCTGGGGCAGGAAGAAGTGCGCTCGGTGATCGCGGAGCAGGGCGCCTGCACCGTGACCTGCGAGTTCTGCGGGAAGCCTTACAAATTCGATGCCATCGACGTCGAACAATTGTTTGCGGTGAGCGCTGCGCGCGGCAGCAATTCGATCAACTGACTTCCCGGGCGATGCCGCCATCGGGCAATCGCTTTCGTTACTTGCGCTTCGCCTCGAGTCTGGCCCGTGCGCCGGCCTTGGGCGGCTCCGTAGGATTCTCGAGTTCCTGGAGATAGCTAGGTCCGCCCAGCCCGCGCATTTGCGCCAGGATCCAGTCGCGACGCTTCGTCACGTACGCCGACGGCGCGTTGACCTTAAACGTGATCGGGTTCGGCAGCACGGCTGCCATCGTTGCGGCCTCGTAGCGGCCGAGACGTGCGGCCGGCATGCGGTAAAACCGCTGCGCCGCGGATTCCACGCCGTAGATGCCGTCGCCGAACTGCGCGACGTTGAGGTACACCTCGAGGATGCGATCCTTCGGCCACGTCAACTCGATCAACAGCGTGAAGTACGCCTCGCAGCCTTTGCGGAAATAACTGCGACCGGGCCATAGGAACAGATTCTTGGCCACCTGTTGCGAGATGGTGCTCGCGCCGCGAACCCGCGGATGGCGCCGCGTCGATTGCTGCTCGTTCGAGCGCACGGCTTCGCGGATCGACTTGAAGTCGAAGCCCGTGTGAAAAGGAAAAAACTGATCCTCGGCCGCGATCACCGCCACTGCGGCGTGCGGTGAGATCTGTTCGAGGTTCGCCCAGCGATAGTCGGCGCGGTAGTTGGTCTTGCCCGCACGGCTCGCATCGAGCGCGGCGTCCAGCATGAAGGCGCTGTACCACGGATCCATCCACCGCATCGCCACCACCGGCAGCGCGGTGATGAGAAACACGGCGACTGTGCCGATGAGAAGCCATCGCGCCAGCCGCCGCCGCCAGTTCTTCTTCACATTATTTGGTAGCGGCCTTGGTGATGACCACGTCGGCTGATGGCACGTTCTGGTGACCGGCGCGGGTGGCGGTTGCGACCTTGGCGATCTGGTCGATCACGTCCATGCCGGAGGTGACCTTGCCGAACACCGCGTAGCCGTAGTTAGCCGGGCCGGAATGATCGAGGAAATCGTTGTCGACCAGGTTGACGAAGAACTGGGCGGTGGCGCTGTTGATGTCGTTGGTGCGCGCCATCGCGAGCGTGCCGCGCGAGTTCTTGAGACCGTTGTTCGCCTCGTTCTTGATCGGTGCCTTGACTTTCTTCTGCTTCATGCCGGGTTCGAAGCCGCCGCCCTGGATCATGAAGCCGGGAATCACGCGATGGAAAATGACGCCATCGAAGAAGCCGTCGTCGACGTACTCCTGGAAATTCGCAGCGGACAGAGGGGCTTCTTTCTCGAACAGCTCGACTTCGAAATTGCCGAGCGTGGTTTCAAAAACAATTGACACGTTTAATTGCTCCAGTGACCGGAAGTTACGCGCTCGTGGCCGGCGAGATCGCGGTGCGAGGTTACGTGAGTGAAGCCTCGCGCGACAAGCGCGGTTCGGCACCAATCGCCCTGTGAAGTTCCGTGTTCCAGCGCCAGCCAGCCGCCGGCGACGAGGTGGTCCGGCGCCCCATTAATAAGAGTGATGAGGGCGGCGCTGCCGTCGCCCCCCGGCGTGAGCGCGCCACGGGGCTCATGGCGCAGACCGTCTTCGGCAAGCACCGGGTCACTGCCTGCGATGTAAGGCGGATTGCTGACGATGGCCTCGAAGCGCCTTCCGGCGAGCGGGCCGAACCAGTCGCCCTGCAACCATTCGATACGGCCGGGTACCAGGCGCTCGCCATTGCGACGCGCCACTGCAAGCGCCTCTGCCGCGGCGTCGGTGGCCGTCACCTGCCAGCTCCTGCGCTCGTGCGCCAGGGCGACGGCGATGGCGCCTGAGCCGGTGCCAAGATCGACGCAACGTGCCGCCTTGGCTCCGACCAGATCGAGCACGCGTTGAACTAACAGCTCCGTCTCGGGACGCGGCACCAGTACCGCGGAATTCACCTCGAAATCGAGCGACCAGAATTCGCGCCGGCCCAGAAGATAGGCGACCGGGAATCCCAGGGCGCGCCGCGCGCACGCGTCGCTGAAACGCGCGATGACGTCGGCCGGAACCGGCGCGCCGCCGCGCGCGAGCAGCTGGCTGCGGGTGAGGTTCAAGGCGTGCGCGAGCAGGATTTCCGCATCGCGGCGCGTGATGACGCCGGCCGCTTCGGCCAGCAACCGTTCGCTGTCGGACACTTCGGGCATGGGGCGGCGATGATGCACGAGTTCGGCGTGGCATCGGTATCATGTCCGCATGAGCAGCGCGCAACCCCTTGAAGCAAAGGCAGGCCTCTTGCCGCTGCCGCGACCGCTCATGACGGGGGAGGTGCTGGACGCGGCGTTTCGCCTGTTTCGTGCCGGCCTATTGAGATCATTGCCTTACTCAGGCCTCGCGGTGTTGGTATTCGAATTGCCGACGGCTTACTCGACCTTCATCGCGCCGTCGTTCGCGATATCCGGCTCCAACGCCTTTGTCGTCTCTCACATTCGCGCGATCGCGTGGAGCATCGCGGCGCTGCTCGCCACCGCGCTGCTTGGTGTCATCACACTGCGCCTGCAAGCCATTTCGAACGGCGTGCGGCCGCGTTTTCGCCGCGAGATGTTGGCCGTCTTCAAACGCTGGCCTGCGGCGCTGATCGCGACGCTCGGCGCGTTCGGGTTTCCGATCCTGCTGGTCTCGCTGGGTTCGGTGCTCACCAACATTCTGCCGACCGCGGGCTTGGGGGTGGTCGGCGTGCCGCTGCTGTGGCCGACGGCGCTGTTTGTGGTCGCGCTGCCGGCGTTCTGGTGCGACGGCTTCGGGCCGTTCGCGGCGATCGTGCAGGCGCTGCGGGTCTCGCGGCGGCGATCCTGGCGGATGTTCGGCGCCTTGCTCGCTACCGGCTGCATGGTGGCGGTGTTCTATGCGGTGTCCGCGATCATCGTCGGCTTGCTGGCACCGATGATCGGCCGGGCGGATCTTTTTCTGATCGCCGCGGTGTCCTCGATGTTATTGCTGGTGGTCGGCGCCGTCGGCGTGCCGTTCGTGGTGTCAGTCCTCATCGTGGCGTATGAAGACCTGAAACTGCGCGAGCGCGAGCGGCGTGGTGCCGCAACGTGAAACGCTGGTTACCCTTGTTAGGCCTGTGCATGACGGCGTGCGCCGTGGCCGATGACGGGACGCTGCGCGCGGTCGAGGCATGTCGCGCCCGGCTCGATCCGCGCGTCGACATCGGCATCGAGCGCGTGCAGCGCCGCTGCCCGGAGCTGCTGCCGGCACTCGACAGCTCGCCCTGGCGCGGGCTGCTGCCGCAAAACCTGCGCGAACGGCGCGAAGAGATCTCGGCCGAATCCCTGCGTGTGCTGGCCGAGCTGCTGCGGCATGCGAATGAAACGGCAGCGGAGGGCGTTGCGCCGCGGCAGGAAGTCCTCGGACCCGTGTTGGCGCAGCTCGGCGAGCAGGGCCGGCAGGGTGTCACGCGCTGGGAGCGCTTCAAGCGCTGGCTCAAGCAGAAGGTCGAAGACCGCAAGGAGGACGACGAGGCGGGCTGGCTGGAGAAGTGGTCGCGCCAGTTCCGCACCAGCGAAGGCGTGTCGCGCGCACTCACCTACCTCGGCTACGCGCTGGTGATCGCGCTGGCGCTGTTCGTCGTCTGGGGGGAACTGCGTGCCGCCGGTTTATTAGGCTTGCAGCGCGCGATCCGGCGGGCGAGTCCCGCGACCGAGTGGCGCAGGCGCTTGATGCTGGCCGACGTCAACGCGGCGCCGCTCGCCGATCGCCCCGGGATGCTGCTGCGGTTGTTAGGCGAAGCGCTGACGCGCGCGCATCGATTGCCGGCCGCGGACGGCTTGACCGCGCGCGCCATTGCGCGCCGCGCCGAGCTCGATTCACCGGCCGATCGCACGGAACTCGAGCGCGTCGCCGCGACCGCCGATGAAGTGCGTTACGCCGACCGCCAGCTCGCGGATGAAACGCTCGAGGCAACGGTTGACGGCGCGAAGGTGCTGCTCGACAAATTCGCGCGCGCGGGGCGGGGTTGATGCGCGAACGTGGCATCGCCTTGCTGCTCGCCCTGGCGGCACTGGCCGCGTTCTACGGCCTGTGGCTGCGGCCGGCGCCGACGCTCGACCCGGATGCCGACACCGCGCGTCCGACCACCGCGGAACGTCGCGGCAATGGTTATGCGGGTCTGTTCGAATGGCTGCAGCGCTCAGGGATCGACGTGCGCTCGTACCGCGAGCGGTACACCGCGCTGTCTGCCACCGATTTGCCGCCGCGCGGCAATCTGCTGGTGCTGTCTCTGCCGGGCGTGGAGGTGTTCCACAGCGACGAGTTCGGCGCGCTCGACAAATGGGTGCGCGCCGGCAATACGCTGCTGATCGATGCCGGCCTGCTGGATCAGCCAGGCTGGGCCGCAGGCCGCGCGTCCGGCGCGGTCGTCGAAATCGAATCGCTGACGGGACTCGAATTCGAAACACGTGCCTCACGTGAACAGCGGCTCGACGACACACCGCTCGCACAGCGCGTGCGCGACGCCGATGCGCGCGATGCCAGCAAGGGCGCCGATGAGGACGACGAGTTGTCCGAGGTCGTACCCCCCAAGCGCAGCTTCGAGGCGCCCGAGAAAATTCTGTTGACGGCAACCGGACCGCACGCACTGCTGGCGGGCGTGAAGCAGCTCGGGCTCGAGACCGACTATGAGCCCGACGAATGGTCGCTGCGAATGCCCTACGACAGTTTCGTACTCACGCTGGCGCGCACCGACAAAGGCGAGGGCGCGCTGTTCGAGCAACGCCTCGGCAATGGACGCATCCTGCTGTCGGCGAGCGGTTCGCTGTTCACCAATCGCGCGCTCGCTAACGACGACAACGCCCGCCTGTTCGGCAACATCGTGAGGTCGAGTGTGTCGTCCCGCGGTCTGGTGCTGTTCGACGACCTGCGCCAAGGACTGTCGGCTAACTACGATCCGGCGCGCTTCTATCGCGATCCACGTCTGTACAAGACGATTTTCATCACCTTGGGGCTGTGGCTGGCGTGGGTGCTGGGCTCCACACGCTTGCGCGCGCCCTCCGTTGCAGTGCACGATCCTTCCGAGGCCGAACTGGTGCGGCGTGCCGGCGGGCTGGTGGCGCGCACGGTGGCGCCCTTTCACACGGCGTTACGGCTGTTCGATCACTTCTTCGCGCGCGTTGGCCGCGCCGCGCGCGGCGCGAGCGGGGCGATGCTCGAACGCGGCGAGCTGTGGCACTGGCTCGAGCGGCACGCGGCGATCCTGCCGCAGGAACTCGATCAACTGAAAACCTGGTATGCGGACGCGCACGCGGAGCGCAATCTGCCGCTCGCGCCGCTGCAGAATCTCCTCGATAACCTGGAAAAACGGCTGAAAACATGAACACGGTAGTCGCAACCTTCGAGCAATCCGTTCAGCGCGAGCTGGCACGCGTCATGGTCGGCGCGGAAGACGTCATCCGCGCGCTGTGCATCGCGCTGATCGCGCGTGGCCACGTGCTGGTGCAGGGCCCGCCCGGCCTCGGCAAGACCTTGCTGGCGAAGACGCTGGCGCGCGTGCTCGGTGGCGAGTTCAAGCGCGTGCAGGGCACGGCGGATCTCATGCCGAGCGACATCGTCGGCACGCACATCTTCGATGCGTCGAAAAATGAATTCGTGTTCCGCCGCGGACCGTTGTTCGCCGACGTGTTGCTGGTCGACGAGGTCAACCGCACCGGCCCCAAGACGCAATCCGCGCTGCTCGAAGCGATGGAGGAACGGCAGGTGACCTCGGAGCGCGACCAATACGCCTTACCCGAAGATTTTCTGGTGCTGGCCACGCAGAATCCGCGCGAATTCGAGGGCACCTATCCACTGCCGGAGTCGCAGCTCGACCGCTTCATGCTGCGCATCGACATGAGCTACCCGGAGCGCGCCGCGGAGGGTGAGATCCTGCGCCGCTACGGCACCGAACTCGAGGCGCGCGAAGCGATCCCCGCCGACATCGGCCGCATCGACCATGCGCTGCTGCACCAGGCGCGCGCGGCGGCCAGTGCGCTGCACGTCTCCGAGGCGCTGTCCAACTACGTGCTCGATCTGGCGCGCGCCACCCGCGAGCATCCGCGCGTGTCGCTCGGGCTGTCGACGCGCGGTGCGTTGGCGTTGATACGCGCCGCGCGTGTTCACGCCGGCCTGCGGCAGGGAGATTTCGTGGCACCGGACGATGTGCAGGCCGTGGCGCGCTGGGTGTTGGCGCATCGGCTGGTGCTCAAGCCCGAGGCGGCGCTCGACGGCGATACCGACCAGGGCGTGGTGGGCGCCATTCTGGATGCCACACCTGTGCCTCGTTGACCGGTCCGCCATGCACTTCGCCGTTCGCGGATACCTGTTCGTCGTACTGACCGCCTTGTTAGGCGTTGCCGGTACCTGGTCGGACGAACCGGCGTTCGCGAGCGCCTGGATGTTTCCCGCTTTCCTGCTGCTCGCGGGGCTTGCGCTGGAGGCGTGGTACCTGCGCGGCACTCACCTGGCGCTGCACATGCGCATCGCGGCGCGTCTCAAGCTCGGAGTGCGCGCCGAAGGTGCGTTCGTGTTCGCGCACAACCGCCGGCGCGATCTCACGCTCGAGTACGCGCGCGTATTGCCGGCAGCGCTGCGCCAATCCACCGACGTACACACCGTGATACTGCCGCCCGAAGTGGAGCTGCGCGATCCGGCGGAGCTGCTGCCGCTGCGGCTCGGCGCAGCGCGCTTCGGCGCCGTCCCGGCGCGGTTGTTAGGCCGCTTCCGGCTCGCGTGGTGGAGCCGCGACCTGCCGCAGGACCAGCCGTTCTCCGTCGCGCCCGACAGTGTGCCGCGCGGCGCGCGCCCGATCCCCGGCGAGTCGGCCGGCGAAACTCCACGGAAATTACCCGGCGTCGGGGTCGAACTACTGCAGCTGCGCGACTACGTGAGTGGCGACGCGTTGTCGCGTATCGACTGGAAGGCCACTGCGCGGCACGGCGGGTTGATTGCGCGCGAGTTCAGCGAGGCGCAGCACCTGGAAATTCTCATGGTCATCGACGCCGGCCGCGCGAGCCGCGTGCGCGCTGGCGACCTCGATCGCCTCGGGTTGTATGCGAACGTGGCCGCGCGGCTGGCCGAGCATGCGGTGTCCATCGAAGATCGCGTTGGCCTGCTGGTGTACGCGGAACGGCCGCTGACAGCATGTCTGCCGGACCGCGGCACCCGCGCGGTGATGCGGATGCGTCGCGCGCTCGAAACGCTCGCGACCGAACGCGGCGAATCCAATCCCGTGGCCGCCGCCATCCAGGTCCGCCGCATGCTGCGACATCGCGGTCTGGTCGTCTGGCTCACCGATCTGGCGGAACCGGCGCGCACTGCCGAGTTGATGCAGGCATTGAAGGCGCTCGTGCCGCGTCATCAGCCGATCGTGGCCGCGCCGCGCGCGGCCGAGATCGCGCGGCTGGCAGCGGCGCCGGCGCTCGACTGGCGCGATCCGGCCATGGCGCTGGCGGCGCGCGAGCACGATCACGCGGCTCAGTTGCAGGTGGCGACGCTGCGGCGCAAAGGCATCGTGGTGCTCGATGAGCCCGACGACCGGCTCGATCGGGCCGTGCTCGACTCCTATCTACAACTGCGCAAGAGGCGTCGGATATGAGTGCTTCCCGACGCACCGTGGTCATCCACGTCGATGTCGAGAAGTCAGGTCGATGACGCGCTCGATTCCGTGCTGCCTTGCTCCGACCGCGCGCGCCGCCGTGACATGATTTCCAGAACGCGGAGCGGGAAAATCCGGGCGTTTTGAATGTCTTTTGCGAGCGCGTGGCGCGCGCAGCCGTCGGCGCGTGGCGA
>Ga0307513_10009735_pt1 | contig 12139 bp, 11 predicted proteins | sample 15_EM_MG_FD_202174 | JGI IMG/M metagenome (GOLD analysis project Ga0307513, IMG submission 202174) | Populus trichocarpa ectomycorrhiza microbial communities from riparian zone in the Pacific Northwest, United States - 15_EM | ecosystem: Host-associated > Plants > Roots > Unclassified | place... | reverse complement strand
GCTGATATTATGCATGTGTCTTGACTGAATCCCAATTGGCGATGCGGTAAGAATTGCCTTAACCTCCTTGATTGTCATGAAGGATATACCGGCCAAATAGATTGCAACTGGTAAGTGTCGATTATGCCCCCGTTTCGGTTCTGGCTGCTTGTGCAAAGCCGTCGTGGAATCCTGAGAGCAGATGATACCACTCGGATAATGATTAATATGCCCGAAGGATGGCTGTTGTAAACCTTTGCCTTTAGACTTCAGAATGCTACTATACGTAGCGATAGGAGGGCGAGAATTGGATGGTATATCGGGTGGTGAGGAGGGCAGAGAGGATGGAGATGCAGAGTTGTCAGATATTGATTTATCTTGGATCGTGTTGGCAGATTGTTTGCTGATCGCAGGTTCTAATGCCTGTGAATTGACAATCGTGGGAATATCGAATTTTGTAATATCCTATTTAATCAATCATTATTATTGAATATTAGTATCTCTATGTACTATGGGTATATTAAATTGAAAGCAGGGAAGCATTGGTAGGAGGGTATTTGAACTGTTACAATATCCAGAAGAATATGTGAACGAAGATACACATACCTTACCCCTTCTCTTCATCTCAAAATTTGAAGACGATATTTTTAACAAGATAGTATCAATCTTTTTTTCCAATACCTCAAGTCGATGATCGAGTTCCTCGCGCTTTCCAATTTCCTTATGCAATATATTGCTTATTATAGCAATCTCCGTTGTTAATTGAATAATATCTGCAGTGGTTGGTTTGATCTCTGTATAATATATATGTTCAAGTTAGAAATATTATGTGTATTAATTGTACTTGCCTTTCACATATATAACAAATATCAACATAGCTTAAATCATGTAACAGGCGAATCACATACCTTCAGGTGGCAAAGCTGTAGCTGCAATTGGTGATAAGGGATATTCAGAACCCGACACGAGCGTAATAACATCTGCTGCTGGCTTATTTGGTGCAAGATACAATTAGTTGAGCATGAAAAAGGATGTAAAATGGAGCCAATAAGAAAAACAATGTATTCAGAAAAAGACCCCTATGACAAGCGAAAAATACATACTGTATTCAGATATTGGCTTTCGGGTGCTACATTCTTTGATTCATGGATATGTGAAAGATCCTTTCTTATTGCCTGTATGCTTGTAGCTATAATTGGTTCATCTGTGATCAATCAATTAATAGATGTAACAAGTACCCGAATCATAATCATCGGAATAAATCTATTCTAATAAAATACATACTCGTAGCAGAAACTCCTTGTTTATTATCCAATAACAGAGGAGTAGAAATCTTAGAACATAGTTCAAGGAATTCAGTAACGCCTAAGGACTTGCCACAGCGGGGCTTGGAACGACATCTGAAACGACGGTATCCACGGCCCTGTGCGTCAGGTGTTCCTCCGGAATCCTTATTGAATGCCCCTGTGAACGGACTGTGAAAGTTGCAATTTGGGCAATGGAGAACTTTGTTGAATCTGATATGCAAAGCATCGGCCGCTTCACGCTTGCCATTCTCTGACCGTAATGAACTCTTGATTGTTTTACCCATACTGTTTGATAGTTGAAACACGGAGGGTAGATATTTGATTAGCAATCATTTTGAAATAATTCAAAATTAAATGCATAAAACATATAAAAAACTGTAAAATTGATGGCTATTCGCTATTGAAATCTGAAATGAGGGCTGCGAAACTGGATATTCAACGTTTGCCAAACTAATAGAGACAAGAGCAAACACATGAGTTTTGTAATCCCTATATAAGGGACAGTATTCGTGCTCACTTATTAATAGTATGCATATACCCGAAAGAAGGCATATTCCATCGTATATCATCCAGTACTAGTTGGACTAGGCACCTGATTCAACAAACAATCTGGTTGAGGTTTATTGTTTGTTTTTCAAATATCAAGCAAAAAGGTAATCAATATGATAATAATAGAAGCTTGAACCTACTTGGACTTATATCATATTCGATACGGGGTGATAAAAGAGGATGTAAACGAATTGAAGCAACTAATAGTACACTTCTGAGTGGAAAATTAGCAGAAATTCGGAATTGATGTAGATTAATATGTGATAGGCAATTAACCTACTAGGATTGAATAGAGAATTGTGAGTAGATTGAAATGATGTGACGGAAAGAGGAATATGGAGGAATAGTAATTGTAACTGAGTATGAGAGAAGGAGAAAAAAACAGCAAGTGGGGGTTGTAGCAAGCGAAATCTTGGGGGAAAGAGGACAGGTGGCAGGAAGCGGTATTTATAGGGTACAGGTAGAATAAGCACTATGTAAGGATTCTGGTATTATGATGAAAGAGTATTTCGGGTCTATTGGCTGAATCTATTTAGGAACATCTAATTATAAGTACTGACAAGATATTATATCATCAAGTAAATTATAAGTTATTAATATCCTATAACGAGCTCATCGTTCAAGCTGCATTCCATTAATTGTATACTAATACAAGATATTCTTTTTCGCACTTTGATGTGAAAGATGATTGATATCTATACACTTGCAAGATGCTGCATCTTTGGACTCTAGGGGGAAATAATATATCCTAAGTTTATTGTCTCTAGTATAAATGCTTTTTGTTACCTCAAGTGGTTGCAAGTTACGTGATGCACAAAATAATGAAAGGAAATTTACTTGAATGTAGCTGTAGGACAAAATTGCGGCTGGAGCAGGAACCTTCCTGCTTCGGCCACAGTGGGTTATTATATTCATTTATTTTAAAGGTTTAATCAAACGGCCGTAATATAATGGTACTAGCTTGAGAGAAGTGTTTAACAGTTACATATAGAAGTCCCTTATGAATATTACTTGAAATACAGAAGACAAGTACAAATACACACTTATTATTTAGATGAAAAAAGTGACTGTGTAACTTGAGCATGGCTTTTGACAGCTTCTATTTTAATATGCTAGCTTCTTGTAACATGCAATCAATTTGGTTATTCAAGTCAACATACCTTTACTCACTTTAGTACAAACGCCGGTCTCTTGTAAACCTTACATGGATTTATCAATTGGTAATAATTGAGTAATGGCATGAGAAATCGGAGGTTTAGGCTTTAACATGATACCTGAAACCAAGACACTATATTTAGAGCCAAATCTGTGGCAGGGATAATGTTACATCTTAGAATAAAATCAAATGTGCAAGGTTTCAGATAGAGGGTCAAATATTTGCTACCTCTTTCAAGAAAGAATTAGGAATACCGGCAACTACTCTAAGAGTTAATGATAATATGAGGATCAAACTGTAAGTCATACTATGTTCAACAGGGTACAGTCATGTAGTCATGATGTAAATCTAAGAAGCACATTCAAGTTCACGTAGTGGCTGGAGCAGGGAGGTTCCTGCTCCAGCCACAAACATTATAGATGTAGTTGCCATACTCCTCTACAGTACAATCCCAACCTTTCTTATATAAGACAACAATCATTGGAGCCCCAGCAAAAATATCATAAATGTATGGATATTACCATAAGCAATAACCATGACTTCTAGCTGGGGCAGGATAGTTCCTGTTCTATCCTCAGTCGTCATACAGTCAAGTTCCGATTAACACTTCTAATCCTATCACCATTTAGAACTGTGGTCCATGGATACATAGTCCGTTGATATGAATTGCCCAGTCAACTTCCTGCCTCTACTAGGAATTATGATTCAAAAAACAATCATATAATGTAAGTACCGCTGGAATCGAGGAAACAATCTCATGAGAGTAAACGTACTAGTATCATCCCTCCTTGCTGGCTCGCGCGGAATGCTTCCTGCTCTCGTTACAGCCACTATACATACAGCTAGCTTATCGTGTATTATTCAAAGCATGATCTTATACAATACGTCTTGCTGAGTACACGATAAGAATTAGAGCAAAGGAAAGTGTCCACTACACACAGCCAGCAGTGGCTAGAGCAGGGGGGTGCATCTCCCTCTTTGCCTAACTGTGGAGAATGATAGTTGCTCCTTCCTTCAGTTATTTATTCACGGCATAACAATTTTTTGAGATAATTGTAAGACATACAAACGGTACATGTTACATCAGGCAACACAATATTAAACCAAAGATTGATACTGTGGGCATAAAGATAACAATAAATGCAGATTCAGGGTCGTGGTATGCATGATCCATTGTGGCAGGAGCAGGGAGGTACATGCTTAAGCAAAAGAGTACCAGATGGCCACTGGTGTAGATCATTCCATTCAAGGTAATATTATATGATATATAGTGAACTGGAATCTAGTCAACAAAATGGTGATATTAAAGATGGTGGCGCGTGAGCTGATATGTGGCTGGAGCAGGGAGGTTCCTGCTCCAGCCACAGATACCTGCTGTGAGTGTTGGCAACAGTGCAGTCAGTTCAGCCTGAGCCAGAACGAGGACAGACCACAGATTGGCTTTCCGTGCCATCTGTTCTAAACCTTGCCCCACAATCAAGAGCCAAGGACTATGGCAGCGAACTTTGGGGCCTTCCCGCGATGCTCCACTGTCCCCCGTTATCCTCTATCATCCCCACTGTCCTGCCCTCTGGCACTGTTTTCTGATTTCTGGCAGTCATCACTTAGGACCCTTTGGGCACTCAGACAGCTGTAAACACGCCCAGGTCTTCATTGTCCATGAAATATACAATTCCAATTGGTATTCTATACAATTAGTGGGGGTAGAAATAAGGTAACAAACACCAAGATTCAAGGGAGAAGAGTGAGCTGTCTCCTGTGGCTGGAGCAGGAAGGTTCCTGCTTCAGCCACCAATACCTAGTCGACATTCTGCAGCAACTATACAATTTCAATTGATACCTTATAAAACTTCTTGTGGTAGAATCAATGTAACAGGACAAGTATGGTGCAGACTGAGGTGAGAGCTGTGAGTGGTGGCGGGAGCTGAGAGGTTCCAGCGCGAGCCACCGATACCGGGTATTCATTGTCGATCAGCGATACAATTCACATTCACCTCCTATGACATTACTGGTGCTACAATCAAGGTAACAAGAAAACAACAGTCAAGAGAGTGATGTGAGCTGTCTGTGGTGGCTGGAGCAGGGAGGTTCCTGCTCCAGCCACCAATATGTGGTATTCATTTTGCATCAACAATGCAATTACAATTCATCCCTTATGCAACTCTGTGTGGTGAAATTATGATGACAAGACAACAACGGTCCGAGACAGTGGCAAGAGCGGTAGGTCGTGGCTGGAGCAGGGAGGTTCCTGCCCCAGCCATAGCTACCATTCATCCAGCCTGAACATAGACCGGGTGATGGCTCAGCGAGGCTTGGCCAAGATCTCTTAGCAGGTTGGTTCAATGTGAGCCAAAGTTTGGGGTCACTGCACCCCAAGCGTCGCGCAGCATGTCACCTCGCTGAGCCCTCAGCCGGTCAACTATCTTATTTAAACCAATATTACATAATTTTGTGCAGCTGGAACTAAGGTACCTATATAATTGAAGTAGTGATAGTGGTCTGTATAGACACTTTTGCCAACAGCAAGAATAATCCTGCACCAATGACCACGATCAAAATCCCAGCCTACATATAGTGCACACCTGCAGGGAGTGTGGTATAAAATAACCACTGCAGCATTCCAGGCAACTATTGGATTAGAGAAAAGGTGGTGGTTTACAGGGTGAGTTGTGCCTGCACAAGGCTGGTTCAAGCACTATCCGCTTATGCCATCCTAGCAGCCTGCATATCCCCTACTATTCATGCCAATATTGGCTAAAATCCATAAAGCCGGGTGCAGGTCAACAATCTGGGCAGGGTAAGCTTCATAGCATGAGCTGTCACTTGTAGCTGATGAAGGAATCTCCCTGCTCTAGCCCCTTCTGCCATCTATACTCTGTCAGCCTCATAATATAATACAAATAATAACACAATAAGTGTATAGGGCACTTGCAAGCGCAACAAAGCAAACCGGGTAACTGGCAAGAGGACAGACAGGTATCCGACCTGACTTCAGGGTACACCCTGGATCGTGCTGCTCTAGCTATGGATGTCATATTTCCCTTGATTCAATATCCTAAGATTCAAACCAATAGTATATAAAGTTCCAGCAATGGGGATTAATCAAAGAATAGAATATATGAGAAATGAGTATCGCAGAGCCTATTAGAATAGGCTGAAGCTGTACAATTCCTGCTCTCGCACTACATGTCATAGATATTGGCCTCATATATTTCATAGTACATTGGAAACCTATATGAAGTACCTGATGCCAGAACCAAGCAATTAATATAGCAAGAGGCTAGAGGGTGTAATATGTGCCTATGAGGTGTGGCCAGAACCGGGAGGTTCCTGCCTCCACTCTACATGCTCTCTCTCTCATCTTCCCATAATATACAATGTATAGCAACAGTGTACTCAATACCTTTACCAATAATCCAACAAATACCATGTATATAGTACAAAACAAAACATTCAACATCTCTCTTCAAGTTATGTCTGGTGTATTCCAGTTTCTTCTGCCCATTGTACCTCGATCTCCTTAAGCTCATCTTAATCTGGCCACTAGCTTAATACTTGCTTTTGTCCAATTGCTTCTGATGATTACAGCGGAAACTGAGGTCATAATCGTATCCAGAATAATTGCTGATGCCTTGAAATAGGATACGTTGTGCCTCTCAATACCAATATACCTTAGAAGACCTCTGACGGGAGTTTCTACACCACCTACCTCCAGATACTACAAACAGCACTTATGTATTGGATAATGGGCACCACATAAGAATATAACCAGAGGCGAGTTTGATAGTCATATCGTGTTGAAATTAATAGTACGAAGAGACCACTTGGATTGATTCACTATGTACATTAGGTTTCAACAAAGTTGAAGGAACTCATATCGCAGACCTCCTCCCCTGCCTCAGCCAAATCAAATGCCTCATGTAGGCAAGCAGCAATGATATTGATGGATTGCGGAACACCATCAAACTCAGGAGAAACGGAATACAAACGCGAACCAGTCACCTGAACATGCGCAAAGTTCAGGTAAGCAAGATAAGACTCATTGCGAGTAGGTTCATGCACTTCTTCCACCCCGCGAACATCTTCCAACTCGAAACTCCATTGTTGTAAGATCTGCTTGCCCTTCAAAATCTGTATACCTATTAGTAATAATCACACAGGTTGACAGAGAAGAGACATACCTGGAGGAGTTGATTTGCTGATTCAATGGTGGCATCGGAGCCAACCAGAACAAAGAGGGTTACAGTGCGGTCTGGTTGCGAAACAATCATCGGAAGAACTATGTCGTTACTTGCAACAGGGAAAACGTAATGCTGGAAGGCAACATTTAAACGACGGCCACCAGCCGCAAGGGAAAAGGCAGCCTTTGGATCATCACCCAGGGAACCTTCTAATGCTTTCATTGTAGTCAATGGGGAAACCATTGCCCAGCCAGGCAATCCTCGTTGAGTCCATAGACGGCTAAGAAAGTGCACGACCTCATCCGCAATCTGGGCAGGCTCAAGAAAGGAGGTAAATGCCGCAAGCTCAATTTCCACTGGGCTCCTGGTCGAGGTTGTCCTATCGATTGGAAGTTCGATGACCTCATTTTCGTCCGCTAAGAGTAGCCACTCCACCAGCTTGACATGGTGAGAGGTCCGGTTCGGATACTTCTTTGTCGGAAAGGTCGCCAGGGCAAGTCCAAACTCGGATAGCATTTGTGAGGCCGATTTGTGTGTTAGCTTGGCAGGCAATCTATAGAGGCGGGGCTGGGGAATATTGAAAGGGGAAAGGTTCGCGTGATGTAGATACTGCTGGTAAAGAGTTTCAATCGGGAAGGCAGAAAGGGGTTCCAGGACCAACAATTCAAGCATGTCAGTACTTGTGTACAGCTGGCACGAGCGAGAGAATATGAGCTCAACAGCAACAGGAGCAAGTGCCTGGCACATGGCCATCCAGATATTGCTTTCAGCAAGACGGGATGCCAGAACTGTAATATAGTTAGTGCTCACCCCATAGTCATGCGCTAGGATACTAATTCCAGGGCCAGCCACGGCCAGCATCGGCAGCATGAGAATTCCGCCCATAGTCACCATGGTCCAGAGAACCTTCCCATACCGGACCTTTTCCTTTAGGGAAACAAGCTTAACCTTTACTCCTTGCTGGCTAGCGAGTTCGGCCTGGAAGACCGGGAGCTTTTGACGCTTAAGCTTCTGGTCGCCAATACTGGGATCAGCTGCGAGCATAGCGGGAACAATCCCATATTCGAGAGTAAGGTAAAGCATTGTGTACGCGATTATGAGTTTAAACTTGACAACTTCTTCGCCTAGTGGGTTACTTTGCAAATAGTGCTCAATGCGGCCGGAAACATCAAGCATTTGGCGAAGGCGGGTGTTGGCGGAGAGCGGAACACCAGGGTTGCTGGACATAGGTTGCAACACCAACTTGTCAAGTCCGGTATTGACTTGACTCGCAGTATTGCTTCTCGTTTGTGACATTACTGCCATAAAGTCGCACAAACGCTTGGTACTGGCTGCTGAGGTGAGACTGTTGAAGAGATTGTCGACAAGGGCAGGCTTCTTGATGGGAACCACTTCAAGAGCTGGATTATCCAACAGGCTATAGGAACAAGGGATTTGTTCAATCGGGCGATAGTGGCCGGCATCATAGTTTTCAAGCAGCGCTATACGAAAGGCAGATTGTGGTTGCCGGTTGCCTATGCCACTTGCATTGCGTGCCTCCTGTCAATATTACTCACATGATTAGTTGTTATGATCCTACAGTATTTAAATAAACAGGGATACCTTACAGCTGTGCGAGCTTGAGCTACTAATAACCCGACCGTGGGCTGCCTTGATGTTGGTGCCCTCGCAGTTAATCCTGTGATTGCACTACGGCCACTTGCTACATGTTTTATATTAGCAATGTGTAAATAAATAAATTACAAGGGAATAAAGCAGAAATTTGGTTAAAGGACAAACTGTACCCTCACCAGTGGTGTTTCCAATACGAGCAGATTCAGCCACAGGTTCGTATGCACTAGGTGCGGGGCTACTGGCTGGCTCAGAGAGACTAGACTCGGATGAGCCTTCCCAATGGCCTTCCTCGATTTCACGCATTGGTACTAACAATTAGCATACCGATTAGCAATTCGAATTATAAGAGGCTATACAAGGGACACATACCATCCTGGTCAATATTTGGTGCGAAATCAGCTTCATCAACAGACTCAGGCACTATCGCTTGGGTATCTTGCTGGATCGGATCAGCCCTGGTGGTCATAGCCCCCTGGTACCCAATATAAGGGTAAGGGGTCGCCTGAACCGTGCGAGCAGTAGTCTGACTCGCGTCATTAGGCCTATTCCTCAACAGGGCTCTAGTACCAGTATGCTCGCCTGGTACAAAATAAGATTAGAAAATTGATCCAAGTTAACATAATTACAGGGATTTACTTGGGCCTTTAGGAATGGATGATAGCTTACTGGGAATGGTTGTCGCAAGGGTTGGCCCAATTGGAATATATCCCAAATTGTGCATAAAGGCATTACGTCTGGAGTTGGACCAGCGCGAAATGATGTCCCAAACAATCGCAGTCCCCTATCACCGTCATATGTCAGCAGAGCTATAAACCAAGATTTGGCCATGAGTGTGTATTGGAACTCACATGAGGATGATTGGCAATCAAATTAAGATTTGACTCCTGTTGCAGGTTGCGGAAAAAGTTATCATGCCGTCTGTCGTCCATGATCGCACTATGGTATCAGTTAGCCACCATATTGAAATTAACCTGGCAGAGAATGGTGTACGAGAATAATGCAGAATGAGAGTTAAAGCATAGGAAAGGAATGGTGGATTTACATGTCTTAACGATGATGCACAAAGGTTCCACAGTATCAGGTGGGGGGAAAGTAGGAGGGATGGAGGAGAAAGGAAGAAGGAGCAAGGAGGAGTTGGATTTATAGAAGAAGGGGGCTGGTGGGATCAGCATCAACAAGAGCAAAGCTAGTCTGAGAATCCCAAATGGAATCAACAGTCATGCAGAGATAGCAAAAGTACCCTAACCCATTTCACCTTATTATATAAACGAACAGAGAGCAGATCACCCAGTACTGTACAAGATCAGAATAGAGTCAGGAAAAGTGATATCAGCCTCACCTATATCAAAGCAAGTTATACCATCAGACTGTGCAGAATATAGGCTATTATATAACATCAATATCTCTTCTGGGAATTGTATTAATACAATCTCATTGAAGATTATTATAATATGAGCAGAGAGGCGAGAGTACTATCATATAAAACTTTTGAGGATCAATATCATGCAAGATAACTCAGATAGGTCTAGCAGACAGGTGATTAATATTTGTACTAAGGTATCTACTAATGATACAAGTAACTAGTATTGGTTCTCTTGATCATCTACATGAATATCAAGTCCAATACATAATTCTGTGCCTATTGATCAACTGTCACTCTACATATAATGACAATGGAGAAAGGTAGCAACAGTGCCCTAAATCTAAGATCCTATGGAATACCAAAAGGCAAGCTTATACAATGTGGCATAGTATACTTAGTGCACTAGTTTTACCTCTCTCTAAATACAATTATCCATAATGCACTCTAAGTTGAGGATGATTAAAGATGAGAGAGCCATATGGTCATGACAGGAGTCTGCTGACCTGCTGGGTAGTGTATCGTTTTAGAAATATGTTTGCAGCAAGCAATACGAGCATAGCAAACATGGTATTGGTTTGTGGAATAAGATTATCTATGATTACACAGAGTGAAATTGAGAATAAATCAATGACAACAGAAAGTTATCCTGTCTTGAGAATAATTATTGGGAACAGAGGGGAGTTGGTTACTCAATTGAGGATGTGCATTAAGTCGTCCTACAAGAGAATAGACATCTGGTGAGTTGAGGATGGGTTATGAGACACCTTTCGCTGCTTATTGAATGATTATATTGAGCGGGTTAGGGTTTAGCAATTAGGTGAATTGTTCTAGAGACAGAGTACAGTAGAGGACCAGACGTACTGGTAGGGCGGGTACATTGAAGAGTCAGAGCAAGCAACACAACAAGTGAGAAGACTGCTGCCCTAGAGGCGGAGAGATTTGAGATGAAGGAAAACAAGGAGCAGAACAACTCTAAAGGGTGTGAATAAGGGCCACATAACAGGCTGTTTTGTACTGTTAGGATTAGGAGTTAAGTGTATTGATCTTAGAGACAGGAACGTAGCAGCAAGCTCACTAGGTACAGAGTCGACACGAACACAACCAAGTGTAAGGCGAAACACAGCAAGTAAGGTGCACAATACATAAGTTGAAGCAACTGAGATAAAGGGAACAGCTACAGAACATCGGAAGCCGGTAGGTATAAGGCGGATACCAGGCACAGGGGTGAGTACTTATACCTGAGTATTATAGGCTGTTTCTCACTGTCAAGGGGATGGGTTAGGCCTAACCGAGGCGAAAAAGTGGTGTGGGCGGATTGGCTTTGCGCAAAGAAGGAATTATGTCTCCGGCTGGGAAGAGACTTGGGGGTTGAGTGCAACCCACCAGTTCTCTTTCCCACCGGGAACAGATCCTGTAGGGTCGCACTACCTCCAAGTTGTCTTTCCAACCGGGAACAGGTCCTGGAGGGTCGCGCTACCCACAACTTCTCTTTCCCACCAGGAACAGATTCTGGCATGTCGCGCTACCCCCAAGTTCTCTTTCCCACCGGGAACAGATCCTGCCAGGTCGCGCTACGCACAAGTTCTCTTTCCCAGCGGGAACAGATCCTGTAGGGTCGCGCTACCCGCAAGTTCTCTTTCAGATCCTGCCAGGTCGGGCTGCCCACAAGTTCTCTTGCCCACCGTGAACAGATCTTGGGAGGTCGCGCTACCCACAAATTGTCTTTCCCACCGGGAACAGATCGTGTAGAGTCGCTCTGCCCAGCCATTCTCTATCCCACCGGGAACAGATCCTGCCAGGTCGCGCTACCTACATGTTGTCTTTCCCACAGGGAACAGGTCCTGTAGGGTCACGCTACTCCCAAGTTCTCTTTCCCACAGGGAACAGATCTTGCGAGGTCGCGCTACCCACCAATTTGCTTTCCCACCGGGAACAGATCCTGCAGAGTCGCTCTGCCCACCAGTTCTCTTTCCCACCGGGAACAGATCCT
>Ga0307513_10009734_pt1 | contig 12139 bp, 6 predicted proteins | sample 15_EM_MG_FD_202174 | JGI IMG/M metagenome (GOLD analysis project Ga0307513, IMG submission 202174) | Populus trichocarpa ectomycorrhiza microbial communities from riparian zone in the Pacific Northwest, United States - 15_EM | ecosystem: Host-associated > Plants > Roots > Unclassified | place... | reverse complement strand
CGCGCGCCAGTCCCGCCCCGCCCAGATAGATTTCTCCGTGCAGACCCGCGGGCAGCAGTTGCAGGTGCGCGTCCAGTATATAAACTTGCGTGTTCGCTATCGGACGACCGATGGAGATGAGCGTAGCGTCTCTGGAAATCGAGGCGAAGGTCGAGTAAGTCGTATCCTCCGAGGGGCCGTAGAGATTGAGCACGCGCCCGATGGTCTTCTGCTCGTAGATACGCTTGACGAGCGAATCCGGCAAAGCCTCACCGGCCAGATTCACCGTCCGCACGGAGGCGGGAATGTTTCCGATGTGAAGCAGTTCGGCCAACACCGACGGAACGGTGTTGATGAGCCTGACATCTTTAGCCGCGGGCAGGCCGGGCAGATACAGCGCGTTCTCCGCGAGGATAACTTTGCCGCCCCATGACAAGGGCAGGAACAACTCAAAGACGGACAGGTCGAACGAAATGGAGGTTGCGGCTAGAACGCCTTCGAGGTCTTCGGGCGGGAAGACTTCGCGCGCCCAGTGGATGAGGGTCACGGCGTTGCGGTGTTCGATACATACGCCCTTCGGCCTGCCCGTCGAACCCGATGTGTAAATCAGGTAGGCAAGATTATTGGCCGAGACGCCGCTCGTCACGTTGGCATCGCTTTCGCGCGCAATCTCTTCCCATTCCGTGTCGAGACAGATGGTCTGCGCGCCGTGCGTATCGGGAAGTTTTTCGAGGAGAACCTGCTTCGTCAATAAGAAGCGCACGCCCGCGTCATGCAACATGAAGGAGACGCGCTCCTGTGGGTAGGCGTGGTCTAAAGGCAAATATGCGCCGCCTGCTTTGAGCACGCCGAGGATGGAAATCACCATCTCCGTGGAGCGATCCGTGAAGATGCCGACGGCCTCTTCCGGTACGACGCCCAAACTTCGCAGGCGATGCGCCAGCATGTTGGCGCGGCGGTTCAGTTCCTCATAACTCATCTCCCGCCCGTTGAATTCGAGAGCCGTCTTCTCCGGACTCTTTTCCGCCTGTCGCTCGAACAGTTCATGCAGGCATTCGCCCACAGGGTAGTCGGCCTTCGTGTCATTCCATTCGACAAGCAGTTGCCGCCGCTCTGCATCGTCAAGCAGGGACAAGTGGGCGAGCGAGCGGCGCGGCTCTCGGACGATTGATTTCAGCAACTCGGCGAAGTGGCCGATCATACGCCTGATGGTGGAAGCATCGAACAGGTCGGTGTTGTATTGGAGCGATGCCGTCAACCCGTCTTCGTCTTCGGCGGCCAGCAACGAGAGGTCGAACTGCGCGGTGCGTTGCTCTAACGATAAAGATTCAACGGGCAGCCCGCCGAGTTCGGCGCGCGCTCCGGCTTCGCCGAGGGCGAAGGCAGAGAGCGCGGCGGCGTTCTGCAAGTGCGCTTTTTGCAGGGCGAAGAGGCATTGAAAGAAAGGTGTGCGGCTCGGGTCGCGTTCGGGTTGGAGTCGTTCTACGAGCAAAGGGAAAGGGTAGTCCTGATGCTCAAAGGCCGAGAGCACACGCGAGCGCACCTGCGCCAGAAACTCATCGAACGGCATCTCACCGGACAGGTCGGCGCGCAACGCGACGGGGTTGACGAAGTAGCCGACGACACCAGCCCAACGCCTGCGACTGCGCCCGGCGGTCGGCGAACCGACTATGATCTCTTCCTGTCCCGTGTAGCGATATAAGAGCACTTGGAGGGCAGCGAGCAGCGTCATGTAGAGGGTCGCGCCGCGCGCCTGTCCCATCTCCTTGAGAGCGCGCACGAGTTCGGGGTCGAGTTTGAAAGATTGAGACGCGCCCCTGTAGGTTTGAATCGCCGGTCGCGGCCAATCTGTCAGCAGATTGAGCACGGGCAACTCGCCGCCCAGTTGTCGCTCCCAGTATTTGCGCAGTCGTTCGCCCTTCTGCCCCGCGAGCATCGCCGCTTGCCAGCGCGCGTAATCGGCATAGTCCATGGCGAGCGGGGCAAGAACAACCGGCTTGCCCTCCGTCTCGGCCTTGTAGAGCGCGCCGAGTTCATCCATCAACACCGCCAGCGACCAGAAGTCTGCCGCAATGTGATGGACGACGAAGAACAGGACGTGACTCTGCGCCGAACGCGTGAACAGAAAGACGCGCAGCAACGGCCCATCTTCCAGATTGAAAGGCCGGCGCGCTTCGGCTTCCAGACGCTCGTTCAGCGTTGCTTCGCTCCAGCCCGCTGCGCCGATCTCGACGAAGCTCACAGGCATCTGCCGGTGAACGCGCTGGACGGGCGCGCCTTCGGTGGCGGCGAAAGTTGTGCGCAGGCTCGGATGCCTCTCGACGAGGGCATCGAATGTTCTGTGTAGTGCCCCGGCATCGAGTTCGGCGAGGATTTGCAGCGGCACGGCGATGTTGTAGGCGGAACTCTCCGGCGCGAAGCGGTAGATAAACCACATCGCCTGCTGCCCGTAAGAAAGCGGGTGGTCAACGATCTCTGCTTGCGAAGACTCGGCGGATTCCTGCTCTCCGGCGAAACTTTCAGGCACGGCGACCATCACCTGTTCGGCCAACTGCGCGATGCTGAAGTCTTGCAGGAAACTGACGAGCGGCAGACTGACGCCCAATCCCTCTTCGATGCTGTGCATGAGTTCGATGGCCGTGAGCGAATCGGGACAGAAGAGCGCGATTGGTTGATGCACGTCAATCTGCGAAGCATCAATTCCACGCTTGCGCGCCAGTTGCACGCGCAGCCAACTCTCGACCTCTGTGATGTCGCGCAGAGACACGGTTTCCGTGTTCTCCGTCGTTTCGACAACCGTCTCGCTGTTACGCCACTGTGCCAGCACGTCGAATGCATCTTCGAGAAATTTTTTGCGCCCGGCCTGTCGCTGTAATTTTCCGCTTGAAGTTTTGGGCACGCCCCCCGCCTTAACCAGCAAGACGGCGTAGACCTGTACTTCGTGCTGTTTCGCTATCGCCTCTCGAATGGCATTAATGACTTCTTCCGCGTTGGGCTGCTGCCTGAGTTCCACCTCCTGCACGATAACCAGTTGCTCTTCGCCGTGTGTCTCGACGGAAAACGCTATGCCCGCAGCAGGGCGCAGAGATGCGTGGCTTTCTTCCACCGTCCGCTCGATGTCCTGCGGGTAATGGTTACGACCGCGGACGATGATCAAATCCTTCAGTCGCCCCGTGATGAACAACTCATCCGCGCGCAGGAAACCCAGATCACCTGTTCGCAGGAACGGCCCTTCGTGTGTGTCTCCGGTGAAAGCGCGGAAGGTTTGCTCCGTCTCATCCGAACGATTCCAGTAGCCTTGTGCGACGCTTGCGCCGGACACCCAAATCTCACCCACCTCGCCGGGTGCGCAACGTCTGCGCGTTTCCGGGTTGACGATGGCGACCGTCGTTCCGTGACCGGCGCGCCCTGAGCCGACGAGCACGCGTGTCGCTTCGTCTTCGCCGACCGGCGCTTCGACGCGGTTACGCTCAAGCGCCGCCGAACTGACCGTGCAATAGACAGGCTCTTGCGATCTCTGCCCGCCGGTTACTTTCAGCGTCGCCTCGGCCAGACCGTAAGCCGGATAAAAGGCTTGCTTGCGAAACCCGCAGGACTGAAAGGCAGCGGTAAACTCTTCGAGCGTCTTTTGACGCACGGGTTCGGCGCCGTTGTAAGCGACGCTCCAACTGCCCAGGTCGAGCGTCGCGCGTTGCGCCGCGCCGATCTTGCGAACACACAAATCGTAAGCGAAGTTGGGGCCGCCCGTGTGCGTCACGCGATACTTCATGATCGCTTCGAGCCAGCGGGCGGGGCGTTGCAGGAAAGAGGCGGGTGGCATGAGGATGCCGGGGAAACCGCCGAACAGAGGCAGGATGATTCCGTCAATCAGCCCCATGTCGTGAAAATGCGGCAGCCATGTCAGCGCAATGCTCTCCGGCGTGTGCCCGAATCCTTCGTGAATGTAGCTGGCGTTGTGCAGCACATTCGCATGGTTCTCCATGACGCCCCTGGGCAATGCCGTCGAACCGGAAGTGTATTGCAGGTAAGCGAGCGTGTCCGGCTGCGCGTCGAAAGGCTGCCAGTCGTTCGTCGAGCCGTCCGGCTCTACTTCGTCGCTCGCCAGCCAGCGCAGTGCGCCCAGTTCGGCAAACTTCGCGCGTTGCGCTTCGACGCGCGACTTCACCTTCGACGTGGTGAGAGCGACTTCCGCCCCGGCATCCGTGGCGATGGCTTGCAGGCGTTGGAGGTTTTGATTAGGGCGCGGCGGGTATGCGGGAACCGGGACGACTCCCGCATAAAGACATCCGAAAAAAGCTGTGACGTACTCAAGTCCCGGCGGATAGAACAGCATGGCGCGCTCGCCTGCGGGCACAGATTCGCGCAGCCAACGGCCGACCAATGCCGTCTGTCCGGCTAGCTCCGCATATGTCAGTTGATGTTCTTCCGCCTCTCCGTCAGGCAGAAATCTGTAAGCCACCCCCTCAGGTTGCTCGACAGCTCTCCGCCAGAGTAATTCAGACAAAATGTGACACCTAGACATAACTGCGGAGGCTTGTGTGCGCTTAAAATTTCATTCGAACTGTTAGTTATAGGTGGAAACTAACAAGGAGATTTTGTGAAAGCCAATGTTACCAAGCCAGACCAATTTCCTCAACTCAAGAGCCAAAAACCGGAGTTGAATGTCCCCCCCGAAAGGTCAGGCATTCACGCGCTGAACAAACGAAATCACTGGTGCCACAACCGGCACGGCGCGGCGCAGTTGTTCCCCTCAATTCGACGGCCGGAATGCACATTTGAGCGGGTTGAATGTCAACCGTGACTTCCTTCCGTCACCGCACGATAAAGCTCTTTGATGAACTCCGGCTCGCGCGGCTCCGCGGGCAATTCCAGTCCCATCGTGTAGCCCCAGCGATGAAGCCACGATGGCCCTTTCGCTCCCGCATATTCGTCAGAGAGCAAGTAAGCTTTATCTTCCAGAGCGTATTCGAGCGTGACGAAAGCATAACCCCTGCCTTTAATCATCTCGACCATGTCGTTGAGATGATCTGTGTTCAACTCGTTAACGTGCAACAGCAAAATTTGCCTGATCTCATATCCGAGCACGGTGATTGAGAGTTGTTCAAAAAACTCGAAACACATCTCCAGGTATGAGAGGTATGCCACGGCCAGACGGCGCATCAGTTCCACATCCTTTCGGTTTGCGGCATCGGCATAGATCACGGCGTAAACCCAGCCCTGATGCTTGATCGTCACCGGGGCAATGGTGTAGCCACGCCCTCCGAGAAATTGTTCCAACCCCCTTTTGTATTCCGGATCAGTGCCCGTATGAAGCTGCGGGTGACGAAAATATCTAAGCCTCCGGCCTCGCTCTTCAAGCAGCGGTCGCGTTAGTTCCTCGCCGCGCATAATATCTTCGAGATACGCTGTCAACGATGCCGTTTCGGGAGTCGCGTGCGAGAAGGTGTGATTGCCGAGTTCGAGACCGGCATCGAGCCACATGCGCAACAACGAGACGCGTGTATCCACCCGTTCGTAATAGTGCAATCTCTTTTCGTTGACGAAGCCGATGGCCGGAATGCCGTGCTGTCTCAGCTTGTCCAGCAGTCGCCCGTTAATTCCGCACAAGGTCTCGAAATCGGGAAGGGTATCATTGTCGGGCGGAGACGGTTGGAGCGGCACGTCGTCGAAGGTCACGGCGAGTTCCCGCCGATAATTCGATGCGGTGGCTTCCGCAGGTGACGACTTGAGAGGCCAAATAGTCATTCCTGAGCCTTCCTTCCGTACCCGGAGCGCCGGGTGGACGACGCATGGTGCGCTTGCGCGCCGCCAGGCTCTTTGAGTCTCTGGTTTAGCTCGGCGCAAAGCAGGTCGCGCCCGTCGGATGGTTGTCGGCTCGTCCGGCCGACAACGCGTGAAAGGTCGTGTGAGACACGGTTTGGCGTAAAAGTCGAGATGCTTGTCCGCCGGGACAAACTACGCTACTATCCTCTGGCCTTATCCCTCTGAGCAACATTCATACAGCGTTGAACCGCGCACATAACCAGCGATATTTCCGATTTTAACTTGTAGATGTTGAACGAAAACAAGTTCGTAAACTGACCTATGGGGAAGATGGAAGAACGACCACCGGCGCGCGCCGCGCACATGTCGGGACAGCTTTCCAGCGGAACAATCATCGTCGAGGCGGATGCGGATGCTCCCGATCTCGCACGCCGTCTGGCCTCGCTACTCACACTCCCCGGCGTCGAACATGAGCTTTTACTAATCGCCTGCCTCGAAGAAAACCTCGCCATCGCGGCCTCCGTGCTTGCTTCGGATTTTCCGCCCCTCCGCATCGTCACGCTTTCATCCGAACAGCCCGACACACACGGGGCGCGCCTCTTCGATCAAGTCCGAACCGAGCGCGTCGCTTTTCTCTCCGCAGATGCCTCCGTCACTCCTCCGCAATGGAGTGAACTGGCGGATAGCTCGTCCTCTCTGATGTTCTGGGTTCCGGACATTCCCATTCCGCAACACAGCGCGCGCGATTATCCCATCAACGGGCGTTGCTGGCTGGCCTCTACAGACTTGTTACGCAATCTGGACGGTCTCGGTTCGGTTAATAATTGGAGTTTGCTGCATGTTGCGCGCGTAGCGGAGAGTCATCAACGAACCGTGCGCTGGCATTCCCCGCACAACTTTTCCTCCACCCGGCCACGCGAGACGCCGGACAATGATTCTCACGTGATGGAACGCGATTCGCCTGTGCTGGCCGTTGTGCCTCACTATCATTGTGAGGAATGGCTCGGCCAATGCCTGTCATCTCTGCTGGCGCAGACCGAACCGCTCGCGGGCATCGTCGTCGTTGACGACCATTCAGCCGAACCACCCGTCGAGGTGCTGCGTGAGTTTCCGCAGGTGACGCTGCTGTTGGCGGCCGAGAACGTGGGGCCTTACAGACTGGTGCAGGAAGTTATCAACCGCACCGATTATGACGCCTATCTTTTTCAAGATGCAGACGATTGGTCGGCCTGCGACCGGCTCGAAATTCTGCTCGATGAAGCCGCCAGAACCGGGGCGGAGTTGATCGGCAGCCAGGAGTTGCGTGTGCTCGCCGAGACCGAAGAGGTTGTGCCGGTCTGTTACCCGCTCGACGTGAGCCGTGCCCTTGCCGAGCACGAGGGACATCCGCTGCTTCACCCGACGAGCCTCATCTCGCGCGGCCTCGTCCAACGCAGCGGCGGATTTTCTACGGCTTTGCGCTTCGGCGGCGATACCGAAATGCTCCTGCGCGTCGGGCTTGCGGCACGTGTCGCCAATGTCGCGCGCTACTGTTATTTCCACCGCCATCGCGCCGCTTCGCTGACAACTTCAGCGGAAACCGGACTCGAATCACCGGCGCGTGTAGCCCTGCGCGCGAGCATTAAAGAATGGGCGGAGCGGCACAGACCCCTGCGCGCACGTGGCGACTGGGCAAAGCTGTCCCCCTACGCCGTCGCCGGCCCCGTATCTTTAACTCACGTTCTCGGCCCACGGCTCAGGCTATCTGCGGGGCACAGCATTTAATAGGAAGACGACTTATCTGGTGGCTTGTTAACCTCTGGAGGGGAATGTTTCATGGTTAAGTTTATTCTACTGGGACACGGGCGCAGCGGTTCGACGCTGCTTGTCAAATCGCTTGGAAGACATTCCAACGTGCGGATGCTGGGAGAGCTTTTCAACGAAGAGGCAGCCGAGCGCGAACGCGCCTTCCACGCCCTCAATCGCATTTTCCCGTCCGGTCAAGCCGAAACCAGATACTACCGGGACGGCGACGACGGCGAAGAATTTCTGCGCAACGGAGTGTTTTATGAGCGCGGCTGGGAAAATATTCACGCCGTCGGCTACAAGATGTTCTACGTTCATGCGCGCCGCAACCGGCAGGAAAAAACGGCGTGGGACTACCTGGTAAATAACCGGGACGTGCATGTCGTTCATCTGTTGCGACGCAACCTCTTCGAGAGTTTCATCTCGCTACAGATTGCGCGCAAGACTAAAGAGTGGAAACGCTGGAAGACCGACACCAAGCCTTTAACGGAGATCGAGCCGTTCGCCCTGGCTCCCAAAGACTGCGCCGATTATTTCAATCAGAAAACGGCCTTTCGCATCTGGGGGCGACAAACTTTCAAAGATCATCCGTTCCTCGAAATCGAGTATGAAAGAGACGTGTGCGCGCGCTTTGATGACGCGCTGCATTCCATCCATGATTTCCTCGGAGTCGCGCGTGAACCCGCGCAACAGCTTTTAGAGAAACAGGCGCGCAGGCATCCGAGCCAACAGGTCACAAATTACGAGGAGTTGAAGGAGCACTTCCGCTACACGCTCTACGAAGACTTCTTCGAATAACTTCCCGGCTCGTTAACTCACGCACGAATCGCACGCGCTTTGCGCCGCCGGGCAGTCATATAGCGGCGGCGTTTATGCCATACTTGTGGTGCGCGCCGACTCGTAAACTTGCGCATGCCCGTGTCGTTTCCGGTCGCACTCCTGAAGAGCCGACAAGCTCCAGTTAGCGGGCGCACCCGCCTCGCCCAGTCCGCTCAACCATTGCACCGAGGCCGCCCAGCGTCGCTCATCGCTGGCATTGCCGGGCGCATCGGCAACGCTTGCAGTGTCCGGCGCAGGCCAGTTGCTAATGGCTGGCTCGTCGGCCGCCGAAACCGCTTCCCACGGCGATGAATTGAACTCCGCGCCTGTCGGCAAAAAGGCGAGTCTCTTTGTTCTTACATGGCGCAGCACGCGCGCCAGATGTTCCGCATGATGATCCGTCGCAAGCGAGACGACCGGCAGCGGACGGAAACGCGCGCCCACCAACTCTTCCACCGCTGGCCGATCCGCTTCAAGACAGGCAACTAAAACTTCATAACGCTCTGCGCGCGGCGCATAAAGCACGGCTTCGAGTCGCCGTGCGAGTTCCGGCCTGTCAGCGCCCCCTTCGACAATAATCGTTCCGTCCAAACTTTCCACCGGCGGCGCATTGAGCATGCCCCAGAGGAGGCCGCGATTCGCTTCGACCAGAGCACGCGCATTGTTCTCTTCGAGCACAGAGAGCATGCGCAAATAGTCGCCTTCTTTGGCGTGGTTGGGCGGGTGCGAAATGTGAAAAGATTTGAGCCGTTCGTCGTAGCGGTAGGAACATCCCGCGCGCTTGAGCCGTGCCGCCAGATCGAGGTCTTCCTTGCCCCAGTAGTCGAAGCGTTCGTCGTTGCCGCCGACGGCTTGCAGCATCGTTCGCGGCATCGCCGCCAGCCCGACGTGGTCTGCGGTCGCCACGCGCTCGCGCCCGAGGTCTGTGTGGTCATGCACCGCATCGAGTTCGGCCTGCGTCAATCCGTCGAGTTCTTCAAAGGGCAAATCCATCACGCGCCCGCGCAGGCACAGGGGCTTCTCGAAGGCATCCATCTCGGCGAGGATGAAGGACAGGCTTTCGCCCGCCTGCACGATCTCCGAGTTATTGAAAAAGACATACTCGCCCCGCGACATGCGTATGCCGATGTTCTTCACCTTTCCCGAAGAACCATAGCTGCCGCCGTCGGTTCTGTATTGTCGGAGATAGAGCAGGTTGGCATCCCGGTATTGCTGCCGCAGGTGTGCCACGACATCGCGCGCCGTGTAATCCACCGAATGGTCGTCAATGACGATCAACTCGTACTGAGAGAAGGGTATCTGCTGCCTGAGAAACGAAGACAGCGTCAGTTCCAACTCTCTCGATTGATTGAAACAGGCAACTACAACCGATATACGCGGGTTCACATTCATACTAACCGTCACCGCAACGCTCGCCCGGCGACTGGCGCGCACGACACGCGCCGGCCCACGCTCAACGAAGTCTGGCGGCTCAACTCCTTATCTCTTTTCTGACAGCGACGATGCCGCTCTCTCCTCTTTCAGCTTCACCCGCCCGCGCCTCCGGCATCTTGCGCACTGATGCGACAGGGAATAAGCAGTGTGTTGAGTTAGCTCTTAAGCCTGCGGCATCTCGCTCACAGGCAGTAGCCACGCGGGCTATTTGTACTCGACATCCTGCCGTGCGGGCATAAAAACTTTGTCCAACTCTTCGATCATGTAGCTTCTCATTTCACCCAACGTTTTTTGGTTCAACGTCTCATGCTCGAAGGCATAGCTGGCTTCGTTGTCGCCGCACAGGATGAAGAAGTCTTTCCAGTTTTTGGAAATCCACTTGATGCCGTACTTCGCCGGATTGTGAAACGGATCGGTTCCGGGCAGGGGTACGAAGTTGAAGAGGTTGTAGGAATCGAGCGGCATCTTCTTCAAGTTCTCGACCGATTCTTTGACCGTCTCCCACGTCTCGCCGGGATAACCGACGATCAGCCCGGCGCGCACTTCGATGCCGTACTTCTTGGCGGCGATTACGCCATCCGTCATCTTCTGCACGTTCTTTCGCGTGTTCATCAGGTCTTGCATCTGCTGGCTGCCCGACTCGATGCCGCAGGCCACCATCTTGCATCCCGACCAGGCCAGCAGTTCACAACGCTCTTCCGTCAAATCAACGGCACGACAGTAGACGCGATAAGGAGTGCCGAACTCACGCAGCCTCGGCGCGAGGTCTTTGAAAAACCTCCGGCTCATGAGAAAGTTGTCATCAACAAAGCGGAGCGCGCTGATGCCGTAAGTGTCGTCCAACTCCTGCAACTCACCCATCAAATGATCGACGGGGCGCAGCCGCACCTTCTCGGCCAGCGCCGCCGTATAGCAGTACGTGCATCTGAACGGGCAACCGCGCCCTGACAGGATGGAGAAGGCTGTCTGCCCGGCCACCACCCGGTTGTAAGAGGGCACGTCCACGAGCGAATAGTCGTTGAAGGGCAACTCGCCGAGGTGCGGCGGGTTTTTCGTGTAGACAACTTTCGTCGGGAAGGTGCGCTCGGCGAGCCGTTCGATGATCTGCGGCATATCCATTTCCGCTTCGCCGATCACCGCGTAGTCGAAATCTTCGACGGTCTCCTGCGGCAAAGCCTGCGGGTGCGGGCCGCCGACCATGATCGGCGCGTCGGAGATTTTGCGTATCTCGTCCCTGATCATGAGCGCGTCGGGGTAAGAAGTCGTGTAGAGGGTCATGCCGTAGATGTCGGCGCGCGGAATCTCGTGTGTTTCACCACCCGCGAAGTCGAGTATCTCTACCTGATGACCATGTTTCTTCAGAGCCGTTCCGATAAAGAGCAACCCGACGGGCGGATCGATCCTATCATTCAACAACTCAGGCGCCGGAGGTCTGATGAGACAAACTTTCATAATGCTTCCTGGAACTCATTTCCTAACGTTAAAAACCTCGCGGGCCGGAGGCTTAAATAACAGGTTGTGAGATGACTTCCACCCCTTTCTACTGAGGATGAGGTAAACAACTGCTCGCAGGTCTTTCGTCGCCAGCTTGTTTACCGGGCCAACCGCCTGTATTGATCTGTTGAGAGAGGCAGCCACATTAATATCTGGAACGGGACTGCGTGGGTTAAAGTTCGACCGGAAATTCTCAATCGATAGGTTCTAAAATTCTCTCGCGCGGCCAACGTTTGACCCTGACCGCGACGCGCCTTGCAGTGTCCAAAGACAGCTCAAACATTTTCATCCGGCCATTCGATAACCCCGGCGGTGATCGCTTTGAGTTCGGCGAAATCGATCATGTCTGAATGCGCGTCTCCAACCTGACGCCCGAAGACTTCACTGCCATAGACCGCGCTGAAGATGCTATCGCCCCGTTGGCCGACGCAGACGGAAAGATAGCCGTCCCGGTAGCGCACGTAGACCGGCTTCTCGTCGCTGTCATAACCCTGCCATTGTGCCGGTGCGCCGTCGTTGATGTTATGAAGTTCGACGACCTTCAACATGCGTTGCGCCTCTCGGATTTCGTAAACGTCGCCGCCTCGCGTCTACACCTTCGACAGCCTGGCCTGACGGCGTTCCGCATAAATTTTTCGATTGGCGGCCAGTAAGTTCGGTTCATCCCAACCGCTCGCGGCAGCATGATAGAGATGAAAGTAAACCAGGTCGTAAGCGCGTACGAGTGTCAGCCCGCTCGCGCATACCTTCTCCACCAAATCCTGATCCTCCGGGCCTCTGCCGATGAAAACTTCGTCGTTGCCACCGACGGCTTCAAAGCGATGGCGCGGGAAACAAGGGCAGACGCCGAAACGCTCCTTGTTAA
>Ga0307513_10009733_pt1 | contig 12142 bp, 9 predicted proteins | sample 15_EM_MG_FD_202174 | JGI IMG/M metagenome (GOLD analysis project Ga0307513, IMG submission 202174) | Populus trichocarpa ectomycorrhiza microbial communities from riparian zone in the Pacific Northwest, United States - 15_EM | ecosystem: Host-associated > Plants > Roots > Unclassified | place... | reverse complement strand
GCCGGGTCGTCGGCAACCGGCGAGTCCCCGCCGAGGCCGTGCGTGAGGACCCGTACCGCCGCCCGTCGCGGACCTCGGACGCCCGCTGGCTACCGCCGTCGGACGAGCCGACCGAGAAGTTCCAGGGCCACCGCCGTCCCCCGCGCCGGCACCTGCTGACCAGCGGCAAGTTCGCGCTGACGATCCTCTCGGTGCTGATCCTCGTCGTCACCGGCTACTACTGGGGCGAGCTCAAGCCGTGGCAGGAGGGGCTGACCACGGCCGACGTGATCGACCAGGCGCCGACCGAGAAGCCCGCCGACGGCGCGATCGACATCCTCATGGTCGGCATGGACAGCCGGACCGACGCGCAGGGCAAGCCGCTGTCGCAGGAGCAGCTCGGGCAGCTCAACGCGGGCGACTCCGACGGCGAGCTGAACACCGACACCCTGATCATGATCCGGATCCCGAACGACGGCAGGCAGGCGGTCGGCATCTCGATGCCCCGCGACTCCTACGTCGACATCCCCGGCTACGGCGAGCACAAGATCAACTCCGCGTACCTGCGGGCGAAGAACGAGGCCCGGCAGAAGCTGCAGAACGAGGGCGTGTCGGACGAGGCGCAGCTCCAGGTCCGCTCCAACCAGGAGGGCGCGAAGAACCTGATCGCGACCGTCCAGGAGCTGACCGGCGCGACGATCGACCACTACGCCGAGGTCAACCTGCTCGGCTTCTACGACATCACCAAGGCCATCGGCGGCATCGACGTCTGCCTCAAGGCCCCGGTCGACGACTATCGTTCCGGCGCGAAGTTCAAGGCGGGCAAGCAGAACATCTCCGGCCGGCGCGCGCTCGCCTTCGTGCGGCAGCGCCACGGCCTGCCCAACGGCGACCTGGACCGGATCGTGCGCCAGCAGGTGTTCATGACCGGCATGGCGAAGAAGGTCTTCTCACAGGACATGCTCACGCCGGGCTCGGAGACGCTGGACAAGCTGCGCGCCGCGGTGCAGAAGTCCGTGGTGCTCGACGAGGACTGGAACGTCATCCAGTTCGCGCAGCAGATGATGAACTTCACCGGCGGGCGGCTGGCGTTCAAGACGATCCCGACGGGCCGCATCGACCTCGAGACGCCCGAGGACGGCTCCGCCGTCGAGGTGAACCCGGGCGACGTGCGCGCGTTCGTCGAGGGCCTGCTCGGCAAGAAGCCGCCGAAGGAGAACGGACAGCAGGCCGAGGGCCCGGACAAGGGCGCCGACGACGGCGCGGCCAAGCAGGTCACGGTCAACGTCCGCAACGCCAGCGGCCAGGGCGGCCTCGCGCAGACGGTCTCCGACTCCCTGACCCAGCAGGGCTTCACCCAGGGCGAGGTAGGCAACGCCGACCTGCGCGACTCGACGGTCGTCCGGTTCGGCGAGGGCGGGCAGGACGCCGGCAACCAGGTGGCCGAGGCGCTCGGCGGCAACCCGGTCGTGGAGCTGGACGCGAACCTGCCGGCCGGCACGGTGACGGTGCTGCTGGGCGCGGACTACGAGGCGGCCGACGGCACCGACGCGAGCGGCGACGGGCTGGCGCACCGGCCGCTGCTGCAGCTGTCACCAGCGGCCGGCAAGGCACAGGCGCCGAAGAACGGCTGTGTCAACTAGGACTGTCCCGTGGCGGGCTAGCCACACCGCCGTCCGGCCCAATTTCGGGACAAATTGTGGAAACCCGCGTAATCACTCGCGGGTTCATCGCTTCCTCTTGTGTCGGCATCCGGATCAAGCGATCCGAGGTGCAGGTGCGGAGAGGGGCAACTGTGCAGCTGGACACCGGTACCTACCAGCGGATCCTCGGCGACGAGCTACGGCGGCTGCGCAAGCAGCGCGGCTGGACGCGCCGTGATCTCAACCGGCGGCTGCAGAGCGACATCTCTCTCCAGACGCTCGCGACGTACGAGCTCGGCACGAGACAGTGCTCGGTGGTACGCCTGGTGGAGATCTGCCTGGCGCTCGACGAGGTGCCGCACGATCTGCTCGCGCGAGTGCACCAGCGGATGTTCACCGAGTCGCCGATGGGCCGCATCCGCATCGACCTCCGCCGGGTCGCCCGCGACAACCAGGAGACGCTGCTGCCGTTACGCCGCTGGGCGAAGGGCAAGCTGCTGGAGCACAACGGCAGCCAGCCGCCGGAGGTCAGCCTGGACATCGCGGCACTGGAGCGGATGGCGGAGCTGTGCGGCATCGAGACGGTGGAGCTCATCACCCAGCTACGCAAGATCGACGGCCCCCTCCACGAGGTCGACTGACGCCGCCATATTTCCTACGCGACAAGGGATAGGCGTGGCCGCCGGCCCCCGAAATCCAGCGTACCGGCCCCCACCGACGATCCCGTCCCGGGCGAGCGTCCCCTGTGGACAACTCCCGGCCACGCGGGGGCCCCCGTTTTCCAGTCTATTCGCGGGGACTGACAGAACGCCGGGCCGCGGCGGGGCTTGTGGACAGGTCAGCGGACCAGTTCGTAGTCCGCCGGGTTGAGGTGGCGGGTGCGTTGCCAGTAGCGCCACGTGTAGCCGGGCCAGATCGTGCGGTTCACGCCGTGCGCGTCCAGGTACCAGCTCGTGCAGCCGCCCTGTGTCCACACTCCCGCGACGAGCTTGCGCTGCATGTCCGACTGGAACCGGGCCTGCGCGCTCTCGCGCGGTGCCAGACCCGCCGCGCCCGAGCGCTCCACCAGGCGCATCGCCTGGGCGACGTACCGGATCTGGGACTCGATCATGAACACCACCGAGTTGTGGCCCAGCGCGGTGTTCGGCCCCAGCAGGAAGAACAGGTTCGGGTAGCCGGCCACCGTGATCCCGTAGTGCGTCCGGATCCCGTTGGTACGCCAGTCCTTCGACAGGTCACGCCCGTCGACGCCGGTGATGTTGACGTAGTCGAACGCGTCCGTCACGTGGAAGCCCGTGCCATAGATGATCGCGTCGACCTCGTGTTCCACGCCCGCCGTGTCGACGATCGAGTGGGTGCGGACCTCCGCGATGCCGGACGTCACCACCTCGACATCCGGCCGGGTCAGCGCCGGGTAGTAGTCGTTCGCGATCAGGACCCGCTTGCAGCCCATCACGTAGTCCGGCGTCAGCTTGCGGCGCAGCTCCGGATCCTCGATCGCCTTGTGCATGTGCCGCAACGCGATCCGCTGCGCGACCTTCATGATGCCCGGCCGCCCGTTGAACCCGGCCGCGCGCGACTCGAGCAGCCAGTAGATGAGCGCGCGATACGTCCGCTGCGCGCCCGGCACCAGCCGGAACATCCGCTTCAGCCAGCCCGGGATCGCGTGGTCGGGCTTGGGCATGATCCACGGCGGCGTCCGCTGGAAGATCGTCAGCCGGCCCGCGGCCGGGGCGATTCGCGGAACGAACTGGATCGCGCTCGCGCCCGTGCCGACCACCGCGACGCGCTTGCCCGCCAGGTCGTACGAGTGATCCCAGCGCGCGGAGTGGAACGCCGGGCCCGCGAAGTTCTCGATGCCCGGCAGCTCCGGCACGTTCGGGATGTGCAGCCCGCCGATGCCCGCCACGAGGAACCGCGCCACGTACTCGTCGCCGGCCGCCGTCGTGACGTGCCAGCGGTTCTCGTCGGCGTCCCAGCGCGCGCCGGTCACCTCGGTGCCGAACCGGACGTGCCGGCGCAGCCCGTAGCGGTCGGTGACCCGGCGCAGGTAGTCCCAGATCTCCGGCTGCGGCGAGAACGAGCGCGTCCACTCGGGGTTCTGCTCGAAGGAGAACGAGTACATGTGCGACTGGATGTCGCACGCGCAGCCCGGGTAGGTGTTGTCGCGCCAGGTGCCGCCGACGTCATCGGCCTTCTCGAGCACCACGAAGTCGTCCCGGCCGTCGCGCTTGAGCTGGATCGCCATGCCCAGCCCGGAGAACCCGGTGCCGATCACGACCGTGTGGACCCGCATGCCGCCTCCTCGATGCCGCCGGACGCTTACCTTACTCAGAGTAGGTTACTTCCGGTAGAGTAGCGCCGTGGCCACCACCGAGTCCAAGCGCCGGCGCATGCCGCGGGCCGAACGCGAGCGGCAGATGATCACGGTCGCGGAGGAGATCTTCGCCGCGCGGGGCTACCAGGCGTCCTCGATGGACGAGATCGCCGAGCGCGTGGGCGTCTCGAAACCGATGCTGTACGAGTACTTCGGCTCCAAGGAGGGCCTGCTCGTGGCGTGCATCCGCGCGGCGCGGGCGGAGCTGCTGGCCGCGACGATGGCCTCGGTCGAGGGCATCACGTCCGCCGAGCAGGCGCTTACCAACGGGCTGAAGGCGTTCTTCCGGTTCATCGACTCGCACCGCCGGTCGTGGGAGCTGCTGCGGCAGGAGGCGGCGGTCGCCGGGCAGGCGGCGATGGACGAGATCGAGGGAATTCGCCGGCAGCAGACGCAGGTCAACGCGGCGCTGTTCGCGACGTACCTGCCGGATCTGCCGGAACGCGACCTGGAGGCGTACGGCGAGGTGGTCGTGGGCGCCTGCGAACGTCTCGCCACCTGGTACGTCGCACGCGAGGACGTTACGCCGGGGGACGCCGCCGCGATCATCATGCGCATGGTCTGGCACGGGCTGTCGACCAGCACGCACGGTGACCGCTGATCGATTATCGTCGGCGGAGCGTGTCCTTCCGCTCGGGAGGGTGTGCAATGGGCACAGGGAGTGCTGCCGAGAGGGGCGGAGCGATGGCGGATCCGATCGAAGTGAATTACGTACCGGACGGCGACGACTGGCAGGTGACTGTCTCGGGGCGGGGGCAGCTGCTGCGGGCGAGAGCGCCGGGCCTGATCGCGGCGCGGGACCGGGCCGACCAGCTGGTGGAGAAGGTGGCGCCGGAGGAGAAGCTCCGCAGAGTGGTCCACCTGCTCGACGGCGACGCGGTCGAGTTCACCGCCGCGTACCTGACCGCGCGGCTGGCCAAGCCGGCCGAACCGGCTAAACCGGCCGCCGCGCCCGACAAGGCCGCGGACGCCGCCGAGGAGCCCCCGAAACCCGTCGCCGCACCCGCCCCGCGCAAGGACAGCGACGAGCCGACGCGGACCGGCGCCAAGCACGGCGCCGGCGGCCGGGACGGCTAGCGGAAGATCTTCCGCACGACGAGCAGCAGGATCAGCGCGCCGATGCCGATCAGGGAGTACTTCACCTTCGGCGAGGCGAGCGTGGAGCGGGCGCTGGTCTTGGCGCCGTCGACGAGCCGCTTGGGGCTCGCCTTGGTACCGAGCTCGTCGAGCGTCGAGGCGAGCGCGTCACGCGCCTGCTCGATCTCGCGCTGAATGGTGTCGGGGTCGCGCGCCACGGTTCCTCCTCGCAGGGCAAGTCCAGACGCAACCGTAGAGGACGCCCCGCCCGCGTACACGCAGGCCCGCCGCGAGTCACGGTCACAACCGGTCGATGTCCCACGGATCATCGAGGTCGCGCTCTGGCTCCGGTTCCCGCTCGGGCTCCGGTGGCCGCTCCAGTTCCTGCTCCGGCTCCAGTTTCCGCTCCGGCTCCGGTGGCCGCTCCGGCTCCGGTTCCCGCATCAGCTCGTCCGCTTCCCGCATCAACGCCTCCGCTTCCCGCATCAGCTCCTCGGGTTCCCGCGCCAGCTCATCCGGTTTCCGCGCCGGCCCGTCCGGTTCCCGCGCCAGCACCTCCGGCCGTTCCAGCAGTTCCGGCACCTCCGGCACGAAACCCTCGTCGAGCGACAGCTCCTCGACCGCGTGCACCATGACCTCGACGAACGCGACCAGATCGTCCCGGAACGGCAGGATGTCCTGCTCGAGGCCGATCAGACCGCCGACCGCGAGCGCCACGCCGACCGCCTTCTTGGCGATCGTGCTCGCCACCGCGGAGCCGTCGTCGCTCAGCCGCCCGGCCTTGCGCAGCTTGTCCGCCTCGGCGCAGGCCTTCTTGTGGAAGCGCCGGACGCCGGCCGGCAGGTCCGCCTCGACGAGCGGCCGGAACTCCTTGTGCTGCGCCCGGTCCAGGAGCTGGCGGTACAGGTCCGCGAGGCTGTCCGCCACTTCCCAGCGCCGCGAGACGTGCGCCTCCAGCGCCCGGCCGATGCGGTCGCACGCCGCCATGTCCTCCTGCGACCGCGACCTGCCGATGCCGCCCGCCCCGTCATCCTTCGGCCGGTGGCGCTTCGCGATCTCGGGCAGCCGGGCCATGCGGTAGCTGATGAACTCGCCGAGATCTTGGCAGATGAGCGTCGTCGCGGCCACGGCCGCGTCGTAGCGCCGGCCCGGTCCGGAGTTGCCGTCCTCGAGCACCTTGACGTGCTCGACCAGGTCGGCCCGGAACTCGAAGACCAGATCGAGCAGCGACTTCTTCGCGGGCAACGGGACCTCCGGGCCGGGTCAGTGGCGCGCGAGCTGGACGACCATGCCCTCGCAGCTGCGCACCACCACGCGCGCCGCCCGTCGCTGGCCCTTGCTCAACGCGTGGTTCTCCGCCTGCTCCTGCCAGCGGCGCAGCGCCTCGTTGATCGCGCCGTGCAGCTCGGCGCCGCTCGGCTCGCGGTCGAAGCCCAGCCGCGCGGGCAGGGCCGTGCCGACGCCGCCGACGAGGCGGGTCGCCTCCGAGGCCAGCGGGTCGGGCAGCTCCGTGCGGCCGCCGTGCAGTGCGGCGAGCAGGCGCAGCTCGCGGAAGTCGTGTGCGCCCACCACCACCTGCTCCAGCGCCGTGACCAGCCGCCGGGCCGCCGGGCGCGGCTCCATCCGCAGCACGACCTCCAGCGCCAGCACCGCCGAGCGCGCCTTGAGCACGTCGTGCCGGTCGGTGAACGACTGCTGGATCGACTCGCGCAGCTCCCCGAGGCCGCTGCGCGCCACCAGCTCCGCCGACAGCGCGTCCCGCTCGTCGTAGCCCTGGCGGATGAGCGTCGTCGCCAGCCGCACGCCGAACAGGCCGAACCGGTCGAGCAGGGCCGTGCGCAGCCGCCGGTCGAGCGGTACCGGCACGCCGTCGCCGACGAAGCGGTCCGCCGACACCAGGCAGCTCTCCAGCTCGCGGCGTGGCGCGGCGGCCAGCGTCGCGAGCGAGGCCAGCTCCGCGTCGGCGAGCGACCGGCCGGCGTGCGCGAGCAACCCCGACACCGCGATCACGTTCTGGCACAAGCCTTGCAGCGCCGCGTCGGTCCGGTACTGCCGGGCGATCCGCTTCGCCGAGGTGAGCGCGTCGATCCGGCCGCCACCCACCTCGTCGGCCCGCGACAGCACGACGATCGCGTTGACCGGCGTCTCCCGCGCGATCGGATGGTCCTGAATGGACTGGAGGAACCCGGTGTCGGTGCGCGTCGGGTTGCGCAGCAGGTGCAGCACGGCGTCGGCGTCCAGCGAGATCCGCGAGGCGACGTCGGTCGCGGTGTCCGGTGTGGACTCCGCCGGCCCGTCCGGCCGGTCGCCGATGGCGGGCGTGTCGATCAGCGTGAGCCCGCGCAGCGCCCGGCTCGGCCAGTCCACGACGATCCGGTCCAGCGTGTCCGCGCGCCAGCCCTCGAGGTCGATGTGCAGCCGGCCGTCGACCCGGGCCACCGGCGCGTCCCGCGGCGGCTCGTGCGTCGGGTACATCTGCGCACGCGGCACCGACCCGCCGCGGTACCACGTCAGCACGCTGCCCTCCTCGACGAGCAGCGGCGCGATCTCCTCCCCCACCAACGAGTTCACGAGCGTCGAGCGGCCGGTCTGCGGCAGCCCGGCGACCGCGAGCCGCAGCGGCTCGCCGAGACGGTCCACGTGCCGGCGCACCCAGTTCGTCGCACGTGGACTGTCGCGGTACAGCTCCAGCGCCTCCAGCAGCATGCCCCGCGCGCGCTCGGCGAGGCCCGTCACGCCGGCAGTCCGCGCCGCCGTGCGCCCGGGGTCACCAGCGCCTGGATCCGCTTGTGCAGGCTGACGAGCCGCTCGACCTCGAGCGAGATCTCCTGGCTGCGCCGCCGCCGGTCGGCGAGGTCCACCTCCGCGGCCCGCTTCGCCTCCGTGGCACGCTCGGTGATCCCGGTCTGCAGCCCGTCCACCACCGACGCGAAGTGGTCGCGCAGCCGTCGCTGGATCTGCCGCGCGGTGTCGCGGCTCTCCTTGCCGTAAGACAGAAAGAAGTCGTCGACGTGGCGCTGCGCCGCGGTCTTCGCGGTGGACTGCCGCCGCTTGAGCCGGCTGCTCCGCTCGTCCCAGATGGTCTTCGCGCCGAACGCCGCGCCCGCGCCGAGCGAGATCGGATTGATCAGCGGCAGGCCGGCGAGCGTGGTGGCGAGGCCGAACATCAGCAGGCCGCCGTAGGAACCGCGCAGCCCCACGAACACCTGCTGCCCGACGGAGAACTTCTCGATCCGCGGCGGGGTCAGGTCGCCGATGTGGTCGAGCAGGTCGCCCGCGTCCGCGGCGCCCGGGATGGCCTCGTCGAGCGCCACCTGCTTGGCGATCTTGGTGGACAGCCACTGGAACCGCTCGATCAGCCAGGTGAAGTTGATCTCCGCTGTCTCGGCGAGGCTGTCGCAGAGCCAGTACTCGAACTCGTCCCACGACCGCGACGGATCGGCCACGTCGAAGTACTCCTCGGAGATGCGCACGATCTTGCGGGTACGCTCGCGCAGGTCATACTCCACATCGGACAGCAGGTCGGCGACCTCGTCGCCGAGCATCGTCTGCCAGCGGCTGGACCGGCGGCGCAGCTCATCGAGCGTGCGCTGTGCGGCGCGGTACTGCACGTGCGCCTCGCCGAGCTTGCCGCCGCGGGCCTCGGCGAGCTCCTGGCTCAGCGGGGTCAGCAGGGCCTCGGCCGCGCCGGCGGTGGCCGCCGCGGCGCCGCGGCTGGTGAGCACGTCGCCCTTGCCGAGCACGTCCTGGCGCAGGTGGCGGACCAGCTCGACGAAGCCGGACTCCTCGTTGAGCGCCTGGTCACCGGTGCGTGCCGCGGTCAGCCGGACCGAGGCGGACACCGGGATCACGTTGACCTGCAGGCCGGCCGCGGCGAGCCGCGCCCGGTTGCGCTCGGCCACCCGCCGCCAGCGCGGCACCATGTCGATCTTGGTGAGCACGACCGTGACGGCCGGGCAGACCTTGGCGACCTTCTTCAGCAGCTCGAGCTCGGAGGCGCACAGCTCGCACGTGGCGTCGGAGATCATCAGCACCGCGTCGGCGTTGGCCAGCACGGCGAACGTCGTGGCGGTGCGCAGCGAGCCCTCGCCGCCGAGCCCCGGGGTGTCGATCAGCACGAGGCCGCCAGAGAGCAGATCGCGCGGCAGGCCGACCTCGGCGTGCACGTCGTGGCGCCGGGACTCGAGTGCCTGGCCGGCGACGTCCTCGACCGGCACCGGCACGCGGGCCGGCTCGGCGTCGGCCGGGCCGATCGCGCGTCTGCCGGAGGTCGGCACGTCGGTCACGAGTGCGGCGGCGGGCACCTCCGCGTGCTCGACCGCGGTCGGCGCCACCGTGGTGACGTCGTCGCCCACGGCACAGACCGGGGCGTTGACGAGCGCGTTCACCAATTGGCTCTTGCCTTGGTTGAGCTCGCCGATGACCGGGACGCGCACTCTGGAGTCCAGCAGGAGAGCGCGCTTGCGCTCGAGTCTGCCGGCCAGATCCGTGCGGTGGTGAGTAATGCAGGCCGCGATGGTGTCGTCAACAACGGTGAGCCAGGGCGGAGTCCTCACCCGGAAGAGTGTGCCGTGCTGACCCATTTGGATGAAAGGGGGGCCGGGACCTGAGATCGAAATCCCAGGTCCCGGCCGGGGGCGGGGTTGGGGCAAACCCCTACTGGGGCCTCAGAGGCCCAGGTTGAGGTCGTCCGTGAGGTCGCCGACCGGCAGCTGGTCGGTCACGTGGTGGACGGTGTCGGACACGCCGCCGACCGGGCTCGCGCTGACGGCGTCGGAGACCGGGTTGTGCGACAGCACGTTGGTGACCGCGCTGGTGTCGGGCAGGTCGACCGGCAGGTCCGGCGTGGCGACGGGCAGGTTGGCCGGCAGGTCGCCCAGGTCCGGCACGCCGACCGGCAGGTCGCCCAGGCCCGGCAGCTGGGGCAGGCTGCCCAGGCCCGGCACCTCGGGCAGATCCGGGCCGACCGGCAGGGTCGACGCCAGGCTGTCGGCCGACGGCACGTTGCCGGCCTGCTCGGCCATGATCCCGGCGCCGTCCTGCACGTCCTCGGCGACCATGTCGGTGCCGGACTCGACGCCGTGCGCGAACGGGCCCACCGGCGTGCCGGCGAGCAGGCCCTCGAGGGTGTCGCCGCCGGTGTCGACCGCGCTGGACAGGTTCAGCGCGCCGGAGTTGGCAATGTGCGTGACGGTCCCCGCGACGGCGTCGCCGGTGTCGCCCAGGTGGCCCACCATGTCGGCCGGGTCGGCCGGGACGAAGTGGTGGTTGCCGTTGGAGTCGAAGTCGGCGTAGCCGAGCGGGGTGGTCGCCGCGGCCGCGAGGCCGTCGCCGTTCACCGCCATGCCACCCGCGACGCGGCCGAGCATGTCGGTGGCCGAGCCGCCCCACAGGGCGAGGCCGCCCTGGTCACCCTGGATGCCCCAGACACCCAGGTCGCCGAGGCCGTTGGTGGCGCCGAGCGAGCCGCCCAGGGAGTCGGTGCCGTCCATGACACCGGTGACGTCGACGGCGAGGTCGCCGAGCGGCGTCTCGTTGGGCAGCGAGTCGGTGACCAGCGGGATGACCTCCTGCACGTCCTGCGGGGTCAGATCGCCCAGGCCCGCGTCAGCGAGGGCGCCCGTGGGGTCCGCCGCGTAGGCGGAGCGCGCCGCCTCGTCGTTGAGCAGGTTGAGGACGAAGTCCTGCAGGTTCTGGAACGAGTAGGTCAACGGAAGTTCTCCTTGCGGATTCTGTGCGGTTCGCGCTCGACCGGCGGTACTCGCCACCGTGGCGCTGTGCGGTGACGAACCTACGAACCAGGGGCCACGCGGACATCGGGGATCACTCCGAGTTGTCGCGTGACCCGATAGGGCAGTGATTCGTTCACTCATTAGGGGGTTAGGGGACCGCCCACTAACCCACTCGGGGTTGCCCCGCGGGGAACGACCTTTGGTAGGAACTACCGCTCGGGGGGTCACGGAGAGGAAGCGTCTGCATGCCGTACGCCCTCGGGATCGATCTCGGCAGCGGCCACCTCACGGCCGCGATCTGCCGGAACGACCACGAGCGACTCCCGGAGCCCGAGGTGCTGGTCCTGGACGGCTCGCCCGTCACCGAGGCCGTGCTGCACCTGACCGACGAGGGCACGGTCGAGGTCGGCGCGCGGGCGCTGCGCCAGGTCGTGAGCCGGCCCGACCACGTCACGCGCGGCTTCGTGGACCGGGTCGGCGACGAGATCCCGACCATCCTGGGCGGCCGGCCCTACCCGGCGGAGGTGCTGATCGCCGCGATCGTCGGCTGGATCGCCGACTACGCCGAGGCGGCCGAGGGCGTGCCCCCGGCCCGGCTCGTGGTCGCGCACCCCGCATGCTGGGGCGGGCACCGCCGCGCGGCGCTGCTCGGCGCGCTGCGCGAGGCCGGCCTGCCGGACCTGATGCTGCTGCCCCGCCCGGTCGCCGCCGCGGAGAGCTACGCCGCGAGCGAGCCCGTCGAGATCGGCCAGGAGATCGCCGTCCACTCGCTCGGCGCCGGCCGGTTCGAGTCGGCCGTGCTGCGCCGCGGGTCGTTCGGCTTCGACCTGCGGGCCCACGGGCAGAGCATGGACACCATCGGCGGCGACCTGTTCGACGACCTGCTCGCCACCCGGGTGCTGGACGAGCTGGGCGGCGAGGTCGGGCCCGTGGCGAAGGCGAAGCTGCGTGCCGGGTGCCGGTCGGCGAAGGAGCGGCTGTCCACCGAGCTGGCGGTGACCGTGCCGGCGCCCCGCGAGTCCTCCCGCGGCACGGTGATGGTCAACCGCACCGACCTCGAGGAGCTGATCCGCCCGGCCGTCGAGGCGACGGTGTCCTCGCTGCAGCGCACGATCCAGGCCGCCGGCGCCACGACGAACACGCTGCGCGCGGTCGTACTCGTCGGCGGCTGCGGCCGGATCCCGCTGGTGAGCGAGCTCGTGACGGCCGGCGTGCGGGTCCGGGTGACCGCGGCCGCCGAGCCGGAGCTGTCGGTCGCGCGCGGCGCCGCGCTCGCCGCCGCCCGGGTCGCGAAGCCGGCCGTCGAGACGCCGTCGAGCCGGTCCGTCCCGGCG
>Ga0307513_10009732_pt1 | contig 12143 bp, 5 predicted proteins | sample 15_EM_MG_FD_202174 | JGI IMG/M metagenome (GOLD analysis project Ga0307513, IMG submission 202174) | Populus trichocarpa ectomycorrhiza microbial communities from riparian zone in the Pacific Northwest, United States - 15_EM | ecosystem: Host-associated > Plants > Roots > Unclassified | place... | reverse complement strand
TGAGTACTCGAAAAATAAAGCAATATATATAAATATTCAAGAAATTTACTGGTTGTACTCATCGTATAATCAACATATATATATATATATATATATATATATATATATATATATTATATGCATATTAAAGATTATCCCACTCACCCGAAAAATATAAAACTAAAAGGAATATCAGATGAAAGACCCGAAAAAACCTATTGAGGATCGTTAGGAGAACCTACAATAAATATACGAAATATACTCAAAAGCAACTAAAAACAACACAATTAAAAGATTCCAATGCACAAAAGAAAACCAGGTTTAGTCTCATAGGTTTAGGGACTAAAATGATAATTATCCGAAACAGGGACCAAAATGTAATTTTACCAAAACTGGACCAAACTGTAAATACATAACCATATTGAAATTTCACCCATAAATCATCCTCCATTCTGTCTAGAACGAACTAGGGACCGAACTGTAATTTTTATAAAGTTTAGGGACTAAAATGTAAATTCCCAAAATTGAGGGACCAAACTAAAAATATTCCAAATCAATTATCAAACTGAGATTCATCATCATTAACCTCATAATAACACCGTCCAAAATCTCAAAATACATTTAGGGGTCAAATGGTAATTTTTCCAAAGTTTAGGGACTAAACTGAAATTTTCATAAATCAAAGTTCAACCTCAAGACCATTCCATCCAGATTTTACAGCAAGGTAAAAATGAATTTCTTAACCCATAAAAATTAATTTAAAAAAATCAACTCATAAATCCTTATTTTCAACAACATACTAATTAATCACCTAACATTAAACCCTTAATAATCATAAATCAATCTTAACAATATAAACTTCCAATCCTTATAAACCCTAATCTCCTATTTAATCATTCCATAAACAAACTATAATTGAAAGTAATATGAAAGAGAACCACTTACTTGCTACTTCCACCTTTCTTGAACCAAAAACTCAAGATCATAAACTGAAATCCTTGGTTTGATGAGGAGAGGGTCACGACGGCCACAAGACTTAGAAGAGAGAACAGTAATTGTCTTGCACCTTTTCCTTATATACCTAGGTTAACTTAGGTTGGGTTTGGGCCAAAAGTCTGGGTCTTACACTATAGAAGTGCCACTGCATTTGTTTTCTCCTGGTGTGGCGCATGATGATGGATTATGGACGGTTTGTTGCTGATGATTGTTTTTATTCCCTTTCTTTCTCTCTTCTACTAGAAAAATACACGGTTGTCCTCTTTGTTTTTTGTATTTTAATTTCAGTCTATATTCATTTGATTTATTAGTTTTGTTCTTATCCATTTTATAAAAGTTTTGTTTGTTTTTAATTTAGTCCTTCAATTATAATTTTTCATATGTTATTTTTTTCATTTTGGTCCTTATTGTTTTGATTTTTAATCTTTTTTCTTGGCCCTTTTGTTAAAGTTTTATTGGTTTTTAATTTCATCTTTCAATCAAAGTCTATGTTATTTTATATTTTTTCAATCTAACTCTCATTCTTTTGATTTGTTTTTCCTTTTCTCAAGTTATTTTTTGTTTCAATTTAATTCTCCAATTGAAATTTTTGGTTTGTCCTCTAATTTATTTTTTTATTTTGATTTCATCTCATTCTTTTAATTACAATTTTTTTTAGATCCTTTTGTATTGGTTTCAACTATTTTTTCCTTAGTTTTATCATTTGATATTTTATTTGTTTGAGATTGGACTTTTTTTTATACATTTATAGTGCTCTCGATCTAATAACTCGAGTCACAGGTTTGAAAAGTCTCATTTTCTTTTACGATATTATCGTTCTACATTAGTTTTTTTTTTTTAAAAAATTGATTTTGTGATTATCTTCAATTCATAGATAACATTCTTTTTTCATAGAATTACTAATCATATACAATAATAATAACATTTTTAGTGAGTATAAATATATAAAAAGGTGAAGAACATAAAAATAAACTTGGAATACACAAAAACATGAAAGCTCCCTGCTCCCGGTTTATTTTTGCGTTTCAAAATCGTTTTTTAAAAAATTTAAATTTTTTTTATTTTTTTTTTACTTTAAATTAATATTTTCAAATCATTTTGATGTGCTGATGTCAAAAATAATTTTTTTAAAATAACAAAAATTATTTTGATATATTTCTAAGTAAAAAACACTTTAAAAAACAATCACTTTAAAATAAAAAAACATTGTTTTCAAATATCTTTGCCTATCTTTTCAGTCAAGACACTAATAAGAATATTCCTATTCTTTTCAAGAGAAAGTCCGTACCCACGATTTAATTCTCAATCATCTTGACTCGTGCATCCTGTCTTTAGCTCACCGTTCCTTTTTGGGAGATGAGTTGTGAATAAGTAAAAAGGAATAATAATAATTCATGATTTTTGCTCTCAGATTTCACGTCCACTCCAACAATTTAGAACACAGACAGTGTGAAACTCTGTAAAGGAGGTTTGGATGGTACTGGTTGTTCCATGATTCTACTGTCCTCTCCTGACCGTTGATCATACTTTCTTCCTTGACCACTGAAATGGAGGAGGTATCGAGAACGGCAAATTCTTCACCTCCCATTCCCAAATTATAATTTATTATCCCTTTTCAATTTATATCTCGAAAATACCCTCTTTCCTTTTATTCCTTCATTTTAGTGCTGGTTAACTTGAATAATCTCTCACTTTTAGACCATGCAAAGTAATTGAAGCCCAACAAGGCCTAGCTGAATTAATTTAATTTACTAATTAAATTTGCTGCTCATTTATTTATTTATTTCTAACTAAAGTTAATAATTAATAATGGATGGTCCTAGCTATATTAAAAAAAGCTAAAAGAAGTCAATTACAAGGATTGGAACAGTGTTTTTGATGACAAGGGTTGCTCTCAGGGCATTTTCATCTCTTCCACGTGGTTCATTGGGTATTTCCGAATTCATTGGGGGTAGATTGGTCTTCACACACATTTTTTTGCATGGTATAATGATTTTTTAACTCTTGAAAGTAAAATGGCATATATCTCTCTCACCTGGGGTATTTTTCACTATGCATGTTGAATTGCAAGAAGCTGGCATGCACAAGCATTTGTGTATTTTCCTTTCGGTTTTCAGTAATAACCGATTTGACTGAGGGGCTGATGTGTATTTTACTAAATATATAATATTATTTAAATAATTTATTGGGAGGTGTGTGGGAGCTCTAAAAATGGTGTGGCGGCGTGTGCGAAGGATGTGCTTGTCTATACAGGTGGCTTTCAAGATTGCAAATAGAATCCTCTCGACGATCTTTACCTGCCAAGACAACGCGTGTAACTTCATCATCTAAAATTTGTTGTCAACAACATTTTTTTTTTTTTCATATTTTTTCTTCCATCTTAGAAAAACACACCGACCCTAAAAATATGAACACAACCCTTTAATTATTTTTTTTCTAATTTAATTTTTATTTTTTTTATTAGTACTTGTTTTATTTAAAATTTTATAAAATTATTTTTTTTTTAATTTTATCTCCCATAAATTTTTTAATATATTAGATTTGATGCATATTCTTTTAATTCTTATCTATTTTATTTGAAATGGCTTAATTTTTTTTAATTTCATTTTCTTTGAGTGTTTTTTTTCCAATCGAATTTGATTATCATTTTTCTTACTGCTATTTTTTTACCTTGAATTTTTTTTGTTTGATTATTTTTTTTGCGATTTCATCATTCGATATTAAAATTGTAAAGTATTGAGTTTCTTGATTAAACCCCGATGTAGAGCTTAATGGGTTATGAGTTTGAGATATTAATCCGGGTTTAGAAGGTTTGTCCGAGCTTACTTGTTTATTTTTGTAATTTTTTTTTTGTTTCATTCTCCAATTTTTTTTCCTGTTTTCTACGATTTTTTCAATTGTTTTGAGAATAACACGGATTGCCTTAGTTTTTTTAGTCTTTGTTAAATCTAGCTTTTTTTTAATTTTTTTAATCAAATTAAATTAATTCATTTCATCTTTTAATATTAAATTGTTCTGGTATTGCCTTGAGTTTTTTTTTTTTTGTCTTTGTTACATGTTTTTTTAAAAAGAATTTTGTTTTTTAATTAAATTAATTTATTTTATCATTCAACATTAAATTGTTCAGATATTGAACTTCTTTATTGAGCTAATGTATGGAATTTAATGGGTTATAAGTTTGAGAGATTAATTTGAACGTGCTTGATTTTTTTTTCCATTTTTGAACTTTTTTTTTCGGTCTCATCCTCAACGTTTTCTTGCTTGTTTTTCCTGTTTTCTATGGAATTTTCAACTCGTTATGAAAAAAGTTACCCTAGGTTTCTTTTCGATCTTTGTTGAATTTAGCTTTTTTATAAGGATTTTGTTTTTAAATTACATTAAATTAATTTATTAAATATAAACATAATATACTCGTTTTATAGTAATTTTTTAGTTTGTTTTTCGAGTTATTATTATGATAACACGACCTTAATCTTAAATTTTCTTTTATTTCTTTGAAAACAATGATGTCGCATGAATTTTTTTATTTTTTTTACATTGTGATAAAAATTATCCCGGCAGTGCAACGTAACGCGGATTATATAAGCTAGTTAAGTACTATATATTTCTTGTCCACTGCTACCATTAGGAAATAACTAAATAAAGACTGGGAGTTAAAAATTTACTAAGCACAAAAGCCAAATTAGGCAATGAAATCGGTGCTTTTAATTTAAAAAGGAAAATAACAATTTCATTTCAATGAGATCATATATAATCCTCACACTACCTTCACATAAAATTAGAAAAACATAATAGAAATTATTATTTACTATTTAAAACAAGTAAATGACAACATGGCAGGTCGATGGCCTTCATAACATTTTGTTATTAAAATAATAATATGTGTAGGGATTGGTTGCATTGTACGTAGACAGATGAGATAGATCACCATCGAAGAACGTTGCATTATCAAGCCTTGTTTATGGAAGGTTCAAACAACATAGATCACCGTCAATAAATTATATATAAAACTAGAGTTTAGAGCACTCGATGAATTATAAGGGTTGATAGTGATATGATTTTCTTCTAAAGGACCTATAGTGAAGATAGAAAGAAAATGGAAAAAACAAAAAGGGTTTTTTAAAAAAAAACAAATAAATTTAGAAAGAACTAATGATCAGCTGGTAGTAATGGGTTCTCCAATAAAAAAAAATCATTAATTTTAATATCGTATTAAAGAACCATTTCAATATAAAAATATAAATTGTCAGGAATGATTTAGTAATAAAATAGTATAGAATAAAAACTTAATCATATACGATGTAAGTATAATTTTTATTTTTTATTTATTTTTATTAACTTGGGTGTTCGGGTCAGCTTGCGCGTCCCTTGAATAATCTCACAGACCCTGAAGTTAACGATCATGTAAGCCTCCAGTGGCCCTGAGGTTTGTGAGACTCGAACTAGTGACTTTTATTAAGCAAACTTAGAACCTAACCAGTTAAATTACACCCCAAGATTAGTATATTTCCTTTCACTACAAACTGATTACACACACATGATATAAAAAGTATCAAGTTAATTTTTGTTTTTTCCAATTACAGACAAGGAACCCTTGTATGAATTGCTATGAAAGATGTGGCCTAAACGAATAATCAACTTCCACCACCTGTGTTTCCAAATTTGGTAAATCAATTTCAGAGACAAAAGGAATGGAAAAACACAAATGTGAAAGTGAAATTTGCTTCGAAACAAACAGAAGAGAATTTCTAGTCAAATGTTCTCTTAGTTGAAGGGTCCCATTTCAAGAAAAGCCACCTCCGTCCTGTGCCACCCAAACTATCCCTTAATGCGACTTGTGTGTTTAATTTAAGGTTGGTAACCTGTTCAATGGAGATTCGAAAATCCAAATCAACTCCTTCAGCTCCGTTCTTTGCCCCAACCAAAAGACAAAAAAAGAGCTCCACTCTTTTTGGGTCTCAAGAGAATATTTCAAGGGTTGTCATAGGTGGAGCTGCTAATAATATTAGAGTTTAAAAAACCATAACCCAACAGCTTCAACATATCAAACAATGAGACACTTCTGTTTTGCCGTACTCATCTTGCTCATGATCCTACTTTTTACAAACCCAAGTCTCGTTGATTCTAGAGCTCTTGCATCAGCAACGAAGAACGAGAGCGATGATCACCATGCTGCTACTGATCCTATCGATGACCGTGGGTTTGGTTCTGTGTCAACCACTATGAAAGCTTCAGTTGATCCAGAGCCTGTTAACGACGCTGGTGGTGGTCAGGTTTCCGGAGCAGAGCGGGAGGTGTATAAGGTGGCTTCCTCTGGACCTAGCGGGAAAGGCGCCGGACACTAATCATCATCTGTGTAACACTTGTTAGTTTTATGTAAGAAGAAGTAGCTAAAGCAAGTTAGGTTACAAGTGCATGTTTCATGGAAATTCTTTGATGTTGTTAGATGGTGCACATAACAGGTGTGAATGTTATCAGATGAACAAATAAATTTTATGTTTAAAAGGATCACCAAAGGCACAGAGTAAATAACTCAAGTTCCATTAATAACACAGAAATTTGACCGTTATGTTTAGCTACCTTTCCTATTTCTTGGTCAGTTAAGGAAAGGCAGAGGTTGATGAAACTGTGAACGTTTTCTGCTTCGAATTTCTTCGGCATTGATTTCCACCGCTATTGGCAACAGCTTGTCTTCTGGGCAGAGTGGCCGGAGTTCACTCGTATTTGCTGCTACATTCAAGACAAGGCCACAATAACATCAGGCAACTAAACTTCATTCATCGTCATAAACCCATGTCAGGTCTGCGCTGTTTAGGCCCATGTCTAGAAAAATGAAGGTCCATTTACTAGGTTACATGAAAAGAGAGAAGAAAAATATTTGATAGATCCTCCGTTCTTGCAAGCCCTCGATCGAAGGTCTTTACAAATATCAAGAATTGTTATGCATGTGAATTCACTCAAGATTTCAGTAATGGTATTACTATCATAAATTGTATTATAAGTGAGAAAGAATTAGACATCCATAAAATCATTTAAAAGAAAAGAAAAACACTTAAAGATCCATGATATTTTTATATATCAAGAGAGTAAAACATGTAGCAGTGTTAAGCATGGATTTTCTTGAAAAACAAATTTATTGGTTCTAAAAACATATCATAGAATTGATTGGTGAATATTTATCTTTCAGCGGCCAGTTATATATACTTTTTTTTTTTTATTTTAAAAAAAGTAGTAAAGTAAAGGGCACGATAGAGTCATTCATGCATGAATATAGCTGAAGAATTGCAGCATCATATTATAACTTGAGCCTTCAAAGAAGGAAGCAGGGTAAGCTCTAAGGCCATTGCTGCTTCCTCAAAAACATTAACAGGAACGCCCTTAATTTGCTAGGAGTATTTATTCCTCTCGATTCATTCACCAATAATCTTCTTTTGATCAAGGAAAGTTTGCTTTTGATGGTTGTTTCTGAGATTCTCATACAAAAAATTGAAGTCTGGAAGCAAACAGATCAAGCATATCTTGGCAGGGATAATATTACTCCAAAGTTCAAATTGCTTTTTGTTTATTGCAAAATTCTGCTATTATAAACATGCCTTGCAGTTTGATTAGCAACGTTAATTCGACGCAAAACAAAAATCGAAAGGAAGTATGCAAAGAGGGGCATATGAAAGAAGACAGTTCAGTCTGTGCAAGGCTAAATAGCATGAACTTCGAACTTTGCTACACTTGTCTCTGTATACCTAAAGCATTCATCTGGCATCATCAATTCTTAATTGGGAGAAAACTTCAATTGCCGGTGAGTTTGATAGATCCTCTCTCAACATGGGCATATCATCCCTCTCCATTGACATGCTAAGAGAAGGAAGATGTTGAATATTAGGCAGTGCTAGCATGGCTGAAGCATCGGTTGTGCTGTCCTCATGTAGCTCCCTTGGCATAGCAGTTTGTTGTAGTTGCAATGCGTACTCCAAATCCCACACCACATCTCCCATATTAGGCCTATCTACACCATATTCTTCCAAGCATCGCTCTGCTGTGTCAACAAATTTCCTTAGACAATTGAGGTTGATCTCGCTTCTTATTGAAGCATCCACAATCTGTTCCAGCATTCCTTTTTTCTTGCAGAACATTGCCCACTCAGCTAGATTTACTTGCTCTAGTGGAAGCAAGGTATTGATAGCAGGTCTTGCACATAGAACCTCAAGAAGAACCACGCCAAATGAGTAGACATCAGATTTTTCTGTTAATTGTTGGGTCTTAAAGTAATCAGGATCAAGATAACCGAAGGTGCCTTTAACAACTGTGCTGACATGAGTTTGATCGGGAGGACCTGATAACCTTGAAAGCCCAAAGTCAGCAACTTTGGCCACGTAGTTCTCATCAAGCAAGACGTTCGTGGATTTGACATCGCGATGAATAAATCCCCCAGAGGATCCTCTATGGAGATAGTGAAGACCATTTGCAGCACCAATGCAAATTTCAAGTCTTTGCTTCCAAGGCAAGGAAGGCAAAGCTGAATCATACAGGTGATCCCTCAATGTCCCTTTCTCCATGAATTCATAAACCAGTATCATTTCGGAATTTTCATCACAATACCCAATCAAAGAAACAAGATGGCGATGGCGAATCTTAGATAAAACGATTATCTCTGTTTGAAATTCTGGAAGGCCCTGGTGTGACCCTGGCTCACTTCGTTTCACAGCAACTTCAGTGCCATTACTCAGAGTTCCTCGGAAGACAGTCCCAAATCCACCCTTGCCAATTTTCTTTTTGATATCAAAGTTGTTCGTTGCGAACTGTATTTCAGCAAAAGAGATCCTCAATCCAAGGTTTAAATTAGGCGTCAAGGAGCCAAACATGGCAACTTCAGGTACCTGCAGCCTACTGTCAGTGCTCCCTCCTCTATGTACCGGCACAGGTGACCAATCCAAAGTCTCCATTACTTTTGGTTTCCTGCATCTTCGACCCAAGCATAAAACAACTGCCAAAATGCAGATGAGAACCAAACCTCCAAGAACTGAGCCAACAACAACAAAGACACTAGTGTTCTTGTTCTTGGGATCACTTGTCCTTGCTACCTTTCCGAGTTCCCCCATTATCTCCATGATTTCTAGCCCATTTAAAAAGGCAGTATGATTTCCAGAATCTTTAGCGGGGCCGATACTGATCCTCATAATTCCAGAATCATCAGAATCTACAACAAATTCAAAATAGAAAGGAGCGGCCAACTGGCCAGTTTCTTCATATGGATTGATTTGAAGACTGAAGTTGCTATAGATATAGAGATTGAAACGCAACAAAGCACCAGGTGAGACACTTACAAAATCGCAGAAGTGAACGCGAACAAAGTGCATAGCATTCTTGCTCACATTAAAAGACCAGGTTATGTTGAAGTTATTTGAAGAACTACTGTTATTTATATTCATCTCCTTGGCAGTCTGATAGACCAAATCAGGGGCAGTGTATTCGCTAACTCCTTCTTGGTACTTAGGCTTACTTGAAAGAGAGCTGATGTTCTTGGCAGTGTCTGGACTATAGAGAAAACTATCATCTGGGACCCAATATCTCCATAGATTGTCATTTTCAGGTGAGAGTGTGGGGCCTCCAACATTTATTCTGTGGATTGTCAGTAAAACCTTAGAGAGTATGTCCTCGTTTTTGCCCTCACTTCCAGCAGGGCTTACGAGTAGAGCGGAACTAGGAATCAAATTCTCAGGGGCAAGGAACAGTTCTATGGCATTGACAAATGCGAAAGATGATCCTTGGGGTATAAAATATATCGGAAATTTGCCAACAGTGATGTTAATAAAGAATTCCTTTATTAGGGGAGAGTTGCTCCTAAGCGGTACACTAAAGTTACCAACAAGTGAAATTTCAGAAGCCAAAACATTGAAAAGGGCTGTGGAGAGGTTAGCTGAATAAGAGAAAGAAAAGAAATGGAGTCGTACCAAATAAGTACCGGCACTGCTGATCACAAACTCATAAGAAGATCGTTCTCTGAAAATCCTTGCTGTTTGATAGAGAGGTGGTGTGGCTGTTGACTTGTTGCTATCTTTAACAGGACTACTCTGCCTTGTAAAGGTGAAGGAACCAGAATTCCCAGAAGTCAAGTCCCCGATGAAGGTCCGGCCAGAAGCCGTACTATTGGTGTCTGAACCACAACTGATGAAATACTTATCTGGAACAGTGTAAGCTAAGGAGGGAAGGTGAAGTGATAACATGTGAAGCAGCAACAAAATGGAAGGCAGAGGATATCGGGTTTTGTGGCTCTGGATCATTTCCATGGAAAAGGTGCCTTCGCCTGATTTTTCTTTTCTTAATTTTAGGATTATTAACGCCATTTTGATAATTCAGCACCAGTTCATTCGAATAGCTTGGGACAAAAAAACAAAGACTTCAGAAGGGCCGAGACAGGTCAACTCGTGGACCTCACAGTCCACACGATAAGAAGGCTACAGGAAGGTCTAATTAAAGAAGGGCTGCATAATCTGCCAAAAGAATGGGTTGTCATTTTGCATTTGGAAAGAATCACTTAAAATACCATTGGTCCCTCGTATTTATTCCACTAGATATTCATTGGTTACAGCTGGGAAAAGAAAGAAGACAGAGAATAGAAAAAAAAATATATGTAGGGATAAAGATATAAAAATAATGAATTTATTTTTAAAATAATTTATTTTTAGAGATAATATTTATTATTTTTTTTAATTCTAAAGTTATTTAATTAAAATATATAAAAATAAAAATAATTATTATAAGGTAGCTAAGGCATTCAAGTCAAATATCTTTATTATCTTTTCTACCCTGCAAGTCACGGACTCTGCCAGGAAGCTGTTTTGCGTGATCTTAAGCAATAGTGGCAAACACTAGTAAAAAGTGAATTCTAAGAAGAAGAAAAAAACAATAAATCAAGACGAAATGATAATTCTTAAAAAAAAAAAAAAGAAGAGAGAGAGAATGTCATTAAAGAAAAGTGAATACTACAGACTGAGAGAAGCACATTTACTCACTAAAGGTAGGATTTATTTTCTTTTCTGAAGTTAAAATTAATTTGGTATTAAATATAAAATAATAATGTATACTAATTGATTCTGTCTTGGATATTGAAAGGTATAGTATATCGAATTTTGTGGATATCTTGGGAAACGTGATTAGATTGGTATAATAAAATGATGTGTAATGGACAAATACATGTCATGTAAGTATCTATATCAATCATCGGATACAGCTTCTCAAAAACACGATCTCTTCTAGCATCCCAGATATCAATGTAAGATGCATAAATTACCTACCATTTTCCTTGCACCTACCCTTGTGACTAATACCACGTAGCTCATCTCCAATATCAACATAATCCGGAATATGCTTAAATAGTCCAAACTATTGTATTACCTGATCTGGATAATGCATCTCAATAATGTCAAAACAATGCAATAGAATCTGTGTTAACCACATGTCAGATCCCTCATGATATATTGGCGAAGCTGAAAGTATCAAGTCCTCCGTATAAGGCATCCATATAACCTTTCAAAACATATAAATAACTTATTTCAGACAATCAATCTAAACTAAATAATTAACGTTCAAATAAATAAAAAAATTAAATACATATGTGTTACATACTTGATGCGGCAGCTAAACGTCTAATTCATCCTGATGAAACTCGTGGACATGAGTGGGATTTACCATGAAATATCTAGCCCTACACCATATAACAAGACAACTTTATCAATGTGACGCTTATCTTCGTCATCACTTGGTTCGGATTTTCCATAGCAATATGGAGCAGATGTTATGCTAAACTAAGGTTCCATATTAACAATTTCCTCCACCAAAACTTGTCTATTAGCATTATCACCTAACTTAGAAGGACCAGCTGTTTGTGATGCCTGTGTGGTTCTTTAAGAGTTACTTGAAAACTGAGTCAACTCTATACTAGAAGAGTTTTCTCGTCTAGGTCTACTATTCCAATAAAGCTCCAGCATATTAATCTCATTGATCCTCGCAAACCCAAACATTGAATTCATACTTTCGTCACTACAGAATGGTACACCAATATAATGAGCTTGACTAATCCCGGTTTGCAATATACTTCAAGTAATTTCAACTTATATTTTAAATATATTCTAGCCAAGTCGATAACATAACATTTTTGATAATTCGTTAAG
>Ga0307513_10009731_pt1 | contig 12147 bp, 8 predicted proteins | sample 15_EM_MG_FD_202174 | JGI IMG/M metagenome (GOLD analysis project Ga0307513, IMG submission 202174) | Populus trichocarpa ectomycorrhiza microbial communities from riparian zone in the Pacific Northwest, United States - 15_EM | ecosystem: Host-associated > Plants > Roots > Unclassified | place... | reverse complement strand
GATCTATACCGAAGCAAACCATTATATCTAGCCTACATTACTCGTGTCTTCTTAACGAGTTCTCCGATATAATTACGATTAAGGTCCTAGCTGTCGGAATACCTCACGCCGAAGCTACCACCTAACAGAGCTTGGGAAAATACAGAGATAAGTATAGTGGTCCATGGAAAAATCAAGAGATATCATAGTTTAGTTTTTAGTGATAGTGCGAGAGAGCGAGAGAGCGAGGAATTAACGACAAAAGTTGCATTTCATATTCTTCCTACAGAGTGCCTAGGCTCCAGGTGAATTCTCTTATTCTATCATCTGCCTGTGTGCGGTGCTCATTTCCCTAATTGACATCAAAAACGGAGAATGTTTAACACACCTCCGCAATATATGCCATCGTATCTAATACTCAGCATAGGCAGGTGGGATAAATTACGAGGGTTATAGTATGATGCTTAGGGTGGGGGGAGTTATCCAATATGTAGACAAGAATCTACCCTTGCGATATTGTGTTTTATTTCCCCTTCCGCATCTGATCCAGCCCGAAGATTTCTAAATAATTCATTAGTAACAAATTCTAACTTTATGTACTTTGGTAGCTGCCTAGAAGCCGTTAAATTGGCTGCGGAAGTCTATTTACTAATAAATGAGCCTTGAGCCTATCTCTTAATGAACAGGTTCTTCCGGAAAGCATTTTTAGGTGAGAAAATTCCCCTCGGTACTTTTACCCCATGTGTGAATCTCGCCAATCACCTAATACCTAGGATTTGTTGATATGTTACTCCCTTGATGTAAGCTGGCTCTGTATCAAACTTGTATAACCCTAACCCGACCAAAGACTACAATACCGGTACTTGCACGTGGAGCGGCAGCTCGATAACAGATGGACATGGCTACTCTTTGCCAGTGGGATCGGGTGAGGGCTTAGCTCATTCACATCTTAAGCTCCACCGGGCGATGGCATACATATTTGGGGAGATACTTGCTGCTATTCGCAACAACGGCTACAGGTGAACAAACTATATTATGCGCCGACAGTCGAAATACTGTCATTTGACAGAAGTCTTTGTGGTTACCTTCTATTAGTCATTCACGGCAAGAAGGAAATGATTGGATAGTATTGTGCCACAACAAGCCAGATCGTCCAGCCTTCTTTTAGCTCTCAACACAGAATTTTTACAAAACTCCTGGTACTCTACAAATCGCCGCACCGTTTCTACACTAAAACAACATTCCCGGCAGAACATCATGACCCAAATTTCGAATATGCAGTCGGTCAGCTTCGGCGACGGTAACTCCAACTGCGGGAACATAAGCAGTATTTCCAACACCTTCAATATCTCCGACGAGGATGCGGCAATTATGCGTTGGCTCTCTCCACTAGAGCCGAATAACCGACATCAGGGCGTCCGCACTGAGAGATTCGATGGTGTCGGGAACTGGCTTTTAGAAACGACCGAGTTTCGGGAGTGGAGATATAGTGAGGGTGGAGCTGATAAGGCTGTCTTGTTTTGCTCCGGGAATCCGGGAGTGGGCAAAACATACCTGAGGTAAGTGGTGGGGTTCTTGGAAGAAACCGAATACCGCTGACGGCTCGGAATATTAGTTCACTAGTGATCGACAGCCTATGCGATCGGGCGCAGGAGGATAATATTGCAGTCGCAGGGTTATACTGTGACTTCCTTTCTCAACAAGACCAGATAACCACCAACATTATGGGAGCTATTCTGAAGCAGCTAGTAAGCAGAGGGGGTATCCCGGATCATCTACGAGAGGCGTTTCAAAAAGGGAAGAAGGAGTTTGGCGGCAGAGCGCCGCGGCTTGCGGATCTGATGGGAATGTTGAAAATTGTTATTGCTTCGCTTCCCCAGGTTTTCATCTGTCTCGACGCCTTGGACGAATGTTTACAGAAGTATGTTTCAGAGCTTCTCGAGTCGCTGAGAGATATTGTTCAGGAGTCCCCCAGGACGAGAATATTCCTCACCGGGAGGCCCCATGTCAGGGGAGATGTTCAAAGATATTTTTCCAAAGCGGTTGTGATACCCATCAGCTCTAACCCAGATGATATCCGGAATTATGTGGAGATGAGGTTAGATAGGGATTCCGAGCCAGAGGCGATGAGCAATGACTTGCGGGTAGATATTGTGAGAGTCATTTTGGAGAAGATATCTAATGTGTCAGTAAAAGCATTCGGCACCCCCACCCCATCAATGATGTGTACTTACCAAAGGTTGGGTGTAGATTCCTCTTAGTTTCGCTCAACATCGATGCTATTCTAGCAGAGGTGACAATTCGTCAGAGAAAAAAGAAACTTGAAGAGATGACACAAGGCAATGGACTAAGTGAAGCCTATACGAAAACTCTAGCACGAATTAAAGCGCAGAAGGGATATAAATCAGTACTTGGATTGAAGGCCCTGATGTGGGTGCTACATTCGAAAAGGCCATTCCAGGCCGAGGAGCTCTGTCATGCCTTGGGAGTGGAGATAGGATCTGGGGATCTAGATCCGGAAGATGTTCCTGCGTTACGGACAGTCCTAGCATCCTGCCTAGGTCTTATCACGGTCGAAGGGTCTTTCTCGCGCACTGTCCGGCTGGTGCACTTTACTCTTAAGGAGTATCTCACAAGTGATCCGACCCTATTCCATAGTCCTCATTCAGCAATTGCGGAGGTTTGCCTGACATACCTCAATTTCGGGATTGTCCGGGATCTTTCGCCAACCCTTCGCCGGGCCCCCTCAACAACGCCGCTTCTGGAATATGCTTCTGTTTATTGGGGGAGACATATGAGAGGGGGGGTGACGGAGAATATTAGGATACTTGCACTGAGGCTCCTCGATAGATTTGATGAGCATATATCTGTTCAGCTACTGTACAACCATGATTGGAAAATATTCTTTGGTAATGCGGAGGGACTCACAGGGTTTACAGGACTCCACGGGGTAGCATTCTTCGGAATCGAGGAGATGGTTTCAGTAGTATTGGATATGAGGGAATGGGACGTTAATGCGGCCGATTGTACGGGGAATACGGCTCTCACATGGGCAGCTATGAGAGGACATGACGGGGTAGTAAAGAGGCTTTTAGAACGAGAGGACGTCAATCCAGACCACCCCACTAAATATGGCCGGACACCACTCTCGTGGGCGGCTGGGAACGGACATGAGGGGATAGTAAAGATGCTTTTAGAACGAAAGGACGTCAATCCCGATCAGCCAGACACCCTTTATGGCCAGACACCACTCTCGCGGGCGGCTTGGAACGGGCATGAGGGGATAGTAAAGTTGCTTTTGGAACGAAAGGACGTCAATCTTGACCACCCAGACATCGAATATGGCCGGACACCACTCTCGCGGGCGGCTTGGAACGGGCATGAGGGGATAGTAAAGTTGCTTTTGGAACGAAAGGGCGTCAATCCCGATCAGCCAGACACCAAATATGGCCGGACACCACTCTCGTGGGCGGCTGGGAACAGGCGTGAGGGGATAGTAAAGTTGCTTTTGGGGCGAGGGGGCGTCAATCCTGACCACCCAGACACCAAATATGGCCGGACACCACTCTCGTGGGCGGCTGAGAACGGGCATGAGGGGGTAGTAAAGATGCTTTTGGAACGAAAGCGCGTCAATCCCGATCAGCCAGACACTAAATATGGCCGGACACCACTCTTGTGGGCGGCCGTGAACGGGCGTGGGGTGGTGGTGGAGTTGCTTTTGGGGCGAGAGGACGTCAATCCCGACCAGCCAGACACCTATTTTGGCCGGACACCACTCTCGCGGGCGGCTGAGAACGGGCATGAGGGGATAGTAAAGTTGCTTTTGGAACGAAAGGAGGTCAACCCTGACCAGCCCGGCACTACAGATGGCCGGACACCACTCTCGTGGGCGGCTGGGAGCAGGCATGAGGGGATAGTAAAGGTGCTTTTGGGGCGAGAGGACGTCAATCCCAACCAGACAATCACCTTTTATGGCCAAACGCCGCTCTTGTGGGCGGTTGAGACAAAGAATGAGGAGGCAGTAAAGATGCTTTTAGACCGAAAGGACGTCAATCCCGACCAGCCAGACACCTATTTTGGCCGGACACCACTCTCCCGGGCGGCTGAGAACGGGCATGAGGGGATAGTAAAGTTGCTTTTGGAACGAAAAGAGGTCAACCCTGACCAGCCCGGCACTAAAGATGGCCGGACACCACTCTCGTGGGCGGCTGGGAACAGGCATGAGGGGATAGTAAAGTTGCTTTTGGAACGAGAGGACGTCAATCCTGACCACCCAGACATGGAATATGGCCGGACACCACTCTCGTGGGCGGCTGAGAACGGGCATGAGGGGACAGTGAAGTTGCTTTTGGGACGAGAGGACGTCAATCCCGATCAGTCAGACACCAAATATGGCTGGGCACCGCTCTCGTCGGCGGCCGGGAACGGGCAAGAGGGGGCAGTAAGGATGCTTATGGAACGGAAAAATGTCCACCCCCCCATTCCACATAACGTGAGCCAAACCCCACAGTCGGTGGTCCTCTCCGGAGGACATATTGTAGTTGCGAGTTTTAAACGGCGACGGTTGAACGGCGAAACGGTCAAACGAAACGGTGACAACTAGAATGAAACACCCAGAGTTAACGCAACACTGGAGCCTCGGATCGCCAACGCACAACTTAGAGTGGGGAACTTCTTCTCATTCAACTGCTCGCTCCCACGCACACAGCCCATGCAGCGCTCGCTGCTCTAAATAGCCGGTAAAGACAGGAGTACATATAAAAACAACCGAGCCTTCTTGCTATCCTTTTGTCAATCACGACGCAGGTCCATTCTTTTTCACGCATGTCCCCCTTTCCCTCCGCAGACTCCCGTGCTAGCGGGGGCGGGCATCGTGGGGGCTCCTGCGGCTCGTGGCCTGCGCTCCGGCGGCTGTCCCTTCGCGCATCCAACCCTTTCAGAGTCGCATTCCTTCCGGCACTGCACCGATCCTAAGCACATATCCGAATCCTTTGTTCGAAACGATAAAGGGATAATCTGTGCGTAGGCAGAGCATCGGCGGCTTCCCACAGCGGGGATCCCACCGGAGCGGGACAAAGTCAATTGCGCCGTAGTAGATCTTAGTAGCCCGACGCCCCTCTCGCCCTCCTATTTCCACCTGGCCCCTAAAACTCTGCTTCCGTCAGACGAAGACTAAGGCTCATTCTAGCAACATTCAACCCACCCTCTTTTTGCGGCCGACCGGCGTTTTATCATCTCCTCTCTTATTATTCTTCCCGCTTTTCCCCTCTGTGTCCTTCCCTCCTCGTTACTAGATATGTCGTTATCCCACAAAGACCTGCTAATTGTGGGGTTAGTGTATGGATTTCGATATAAATGGGCTTTGATAATGGCGTTTTTCTAGTTTCCCGCTGGCTATTTACTGTTTATCAGCTTTTGTGATTTTTCCCTTCGCCTTTTCTCTTCATTGGAGCTCTGGTTAGACTTGGTCATATCGCGCTACTCTTGTTCATTCTTGTTATTTGTGATGTTGGCATTTGTCTTGTGTTTTGTGAGCCGTGGTGTAAGTAATTTAAAAGTACGGCGCGTTACAAGCAATTAGGTAGGAATAGATGGGGGGCTTGAAGAAGGCCACCTTATGTTTGTTAGCAGCTGGTTTATTTCCTCGCTGTAGTTCCTTTCACTGCCGCCACGTGGTTACCGGAATTCCCCGTTACAGAGTGTTGGATTCCAATATTGGTTCCGCTACTGCTACTCGACATACTGCATGGGTTTGCAATCTGGGGCCTGTTTGATTGTGATTGTGTCATAGGGTCGCGCAGTGGGAGGGTAGCTGGGTTGCTACTATGATGATACTCAAAGTTTTTTTACCTGTGGAGAGAGAAATACCCAGCATATATTAATCAGCTAAATTAGATCTAGTCATTTTTTAGTTAGATTTGGCTAACGTTAACTAGTAAATGGCACAACGGTCTGACACATCTTCCGGTACTTTTATAGCAACCGTATTCCGAATACACGATGAGAATAGAAGTATATAAGAATAATAAAACCAGCTCAATCATTCCATCAGTTCCCACGCCTGTCTATCTCTCTCCATGCATGACCCCATTTGCCTGCATACTTCCATAATACTAATAAAGGAAAGACATAGCTAGGAACCCTTCCATCAATACTTTCAACCTCAGAATAAATGAGATCACTAAAGCTATTACAGTATCTATCTTTGTCCGTCAACTACTCGCTTTCCTTATCTTAGACAACTATCCGCATCCGTCAACTCTGGCAGAAGGATTGCTCCCGAGATTTGTAGATGGTTCAGATACGGGTGACTGCCTTAACAATGGATTCTGCCGACATGTCTTTCCTTCGTTATCACGGGAGTGCGGGGAGGATTAAGGGCATATGGGGAAATATAGAGATATGTGTGGCGGTCCATAGAACAATCGAGACATAGCATTTGTGTTTCACTTATACACCTGCTTTTACTGTTGGTTTGGTTTTTGGTGATGGTACAAGCGAGCCAATAAACGAAGTATGATATGAGCAGTAGGATTTGCATTTCATATCCTTCCTACAAAGTGCCCAAGTTCCACGTGAATTCTCTTATTCTATCGTCTGCCAGTGTGCGACGCTCATTTCCCTCATTGGCATCCAGACTCATGCTTGTTTAAGGCACCTCAGCAATACATACTTGGGGGAGAAAACTATCTGATATGTAGACAGGAATCTGCCTTGCCCACATTTTGTTTCTCTTTTCCTCTGCGGCATCCGATCTGGCTCAAATATTTCTAATTAAGTAATGAATCCTGTCTTTTCTTCGGTTACTCTAGCAGGTGCCCAGAAGCCATTAAACTAGCTGTAGAAGATTATTTATCAACCGATAGGCTTTGATTCTATCTATTTAGTGAATAGGTTCTATTCCAAATAAAAAATTTCGTTGAGAATATCCTCCCCAGTGTGGCACTTTTACCCCATATGTGAATCTTGCTAATTTACCTGAATAGCTAGGATTTGTCGATAAGTTACATCCTGGTTGATCCAAGTCAACTCTGTATCAAACCTATATAACCCGACCTGATCTAAGACGTGGAGTGGTAGCTCAATAGGAGATGGACCTGGGTGCTCTTTTTTAGGGTTATCGGGGAAGTGTCTGCCTCACTCACATCTTAAGCTCTACCGGGCGATGGTATTTGGCGAGATACTAGTTGCTATTCACAAACCTTGTGCGTGGACATGCCTTCGAAACAACCACTACAGGCGAATAAACTATATTATGCACCGACAGTCGAAATACTATCTTTCGGCAGAGGCCTTTGCGGCTATCTCCTATTAGTCATGCGCGGCCAAATGGAGATGATTGGATAGTATTGTGCCACAACAAATATCGCCCCCCTTTCTTGAGTTCTCATCACAGAAATTTTTACAACCCTCCTGGTACCCTACAAAATCGCTGCACAATTTCTATATCTAACCAACATTCCGGGTAGAACATCATGGCCCTAATTTCACATATGCAATCGGTCAGCTTCGGCGACGGTAACTCCAACTGCGGGAACGTAAGCGGTATTTTCAACACCTTCTATATGTCCAACGAGGATGCACAAATCATGCGTTGGCTCTCTCCGCTAGAGCCAAATAACCGACATCAGGGCGTCAGCTCTGAGCGATTCGATGGGGTTGGGGGTTGGCTTTTAGAAACGACCGAGCTTCGGGAGTGGAGATGTGGTGAGGATGGAGACGATAAGCCTATCTTGTTTTGCTCCGGGAATCCGGGAGTGGGGAAAACATACCTGAGGGGAGTGGTGGGGTTCTTTGAAGAAACTGAATGCCGCTGACAGCCCGAATTATTAGTTCCCTAGTGATCGACAGCCTGTGCGATCGGGCGCAGGAGGACAATATCGCAGCTGCAGGTTTATACTGCGACTTCCTTTCTCAACAGGAGCAGACAACCACCCATATTATGGGAGCTATTCTGAAGCAGTTAGTGAGCAGAGGGGGCATCCCGGACCACTTGCGGGAGGCGTTTGAAAAAGGGAAAAAGGAGTTTGGTGGCAGAGCGCCACGACTTGCGGATCTGATGGGAATGTTGAAAATTGTTATTGCTTCGCTTCCCCAGGTTTTCATCTGTCTCGACGCCTTGGACGAATGCTTACCGAAGTACGTTCCGGAGCTTCTCGAGTCGTTGAGAGACATCGTTCGGGAGTCCCCCAGGACAAGAATATTCCTCACCGGGAGGCCCCATGTCAGGGAAGATGTCCAAAGATATTTCTCCGCGGCGGTTGTGATACCCATCAGCCCTAACCCGGATGATATCCGGAATTATGTGGATATGAGGTTAGATAGGGATTCCGAGCCAGAGGCGATGAGCAATGACTTGCGGGTGGATATTGTGAGAGTCATTTTGGAAAAGATATCTAATGTGTGAGTGGGAGCATTCGGCCCCTACTCCATCAGTGATGTGTATTTACCAAAGCTTCTGTGTAGATTCCTCCTGGTTTCGCTCAACATCGATGCTATTCTAGCAGAGGTGACGATCCGCCAGAGAAGAAAGAAGCTCAATGAGATGACACAAGGCAACGGATTGAGCGAAGCCTACACGGCAACCCTAACGCGAATGAAAGCGCAGAAGGGATATAAACCAGTGCTTGGATTGAAGGCCCTGATGTGGGTGCTGTATTCGGAAAGGCCTTTACAGGCCGAGGAGCTCTGCCATGCCTTGGGAGTAGAGATAGGATCTGGGGATCTGGATCCAGAAAACGTTCCTGCATTACGGACAGTCCTATCATCTTGTCTAGGTCTTATCACGGTCGAGGGGTCTTTTTTGCCCACTATCCGGCTGGCGCACTTTACTCTTAAGGAGTATCTATCAGGTGATCCGACCCTATTCCATAGTCCACATTCAGCAATTGCGGAGGTTTGCCTGACATACCTCAATTTCGGATTTGTCCGGGATCTTTCACCAAGACTTCGCTGTGCCCCCTCAACCACACCACTTCTAGAATATGCTTCTGTTCACTGGTGGAGGCATACGAGAAGGGAGGTGACGGAGAGTATCAAAATACTTGCACTCAGGCTTCTCGATAGATTCGATGAGCATATATCTGTTCAACTGCTCTACCGCTATGATTGGATGATATTCTGGCGCCCAGGGCATCGCAGCGCGAGACTCACAGGGTTTACGGGGCTCCATGGGGTAGCATTCTTCGGAATCGAGGAGATGGTTTCAGCGGTAATGGATATGAGGGAATGGGATGTTAATGCGGCCGATGGTACGGGGAATACGGCTCTCACATGGGCAGCTACGAGAGGGCATGACGGGGTAGTAAAGAGGCTTTTAGAACGAAAGGACGTCAATCCCGACCAGCCAGACACCGAATATGGCCGGACACCACTCTCGTGGGCCACTTGGAGAGGGCGTGAGGGTGTAGTAAAGATGCTTTTGGAACGGAAAAATATCCACCCCACTATGCCAAATGTCGGCGACCCTCTCCGAGGGACATGATCGGGTTGCGGGGTTTAAGGGGCCACGACTGAACGGCTAAACGGTCAAACAAAACAACCAAATGGAACGGCGAGCAGCAAAAATGGAACGCCAAGAGTTAAGACAATACTGAAGACTTACAAGTAGATCGCTAACGCACAACTTAGTGTGGGAACTTCTTCTCATTCAACTGCTCGCTCTCACGCACACAACTCATACAACGCTCGCCACTCTAAACTAGCTAACGGTAAAGATTGGAGTATACAAAAGCAACGAAGCCTTCTTGCCATCCTATCAATCGCGATATGGGTCCATTCTTTCCCACGCATGTCACCTTTCTCATCCGCAGACTCCCGTGCTAGCAAGAAAGCAGGTGTCGTGGGGGTTCCCACAGCTTGTAGCTTGCGCTCCGGCAGCTGTTCCCCTGTACATCCAACTCTTTCAGAATTGCATTCCTTCAGGCCCTATACTGACTGGTCCCAAGAGCATATTTGGATCCTTTGTGCGAACGGTAGAGGGGTATGCTGTGTGCGGGCCGGGCATGCCGAGCAGCATCAAAGACTTCTAATAGCGTGGATCCTGCTAGGGCGGGACAAAGTAAATTGCACCGCAGAAGATCTTAGTAGCCCGACGTCCTTCCTGCCCTCCGCTATGCATCCAGACAAGTCGGTGGTGGAGATCCAATTCAGATCTCATGATCCTAATACCGACATCACAGACTCTAGCGGCGAACTCGGGCTCCTCTCGGCAGCCCACGGTGAGCCGCCGGGGTTGTTGGGCCATAGCGATTCTGTCTCCATGTCTGCAGGTAGCGGCCTCTCGACCTAATCATTCTAGTGGCCTCGATCTCTTTCCATTTGACCCCTAAACCTCTGCTTCCATCGGACGAAGGCCAAGACCCACCCCCGCAACACAACACCCAGCCCACCCTTTTGTTTGTGGTTGGCCGGCGGTTTGACTTCTCCTTCTTTCCCCCGTCTCGCTTTTCTCCACTGCATCCTTCCCTCCTCATTGCTAGATATATTGTCATCCCATAAACACTTACAAAGTGTGGGGTTAGTGCAGGCAAGATTTCGATACAAATAGGCCCTAATAATGGCGTTTTCTAGTTTCCCGCTGGCTATTCAACTGTTTATCAACTTTGGCGTTTGTTTCCCTTCTCCGCATTTTTCCTTCGTTGGAGTTCTGGTTGGACTTGGTCATATCGCGCTGCTCTGGTTCTTCATTCTTGTTTTTTGTGAAGTTAGCATTTGCTCAATGTTCTGTGGGCAGCGGTGTATAGTAATGTAAAAGCGCGGCCCGTTACAAGCAAGTGGGTAGTAATACATGGTAAGCTTGAAGAAGGCTACCCTATGTTTGTAAGTAGCTGATTTATCTCCTTGGTGTAATTCCCCTCACTACCGCCAAGCGGTCGCCAGCGGTCACCTTTACAGACCGTCGTGCTCCGATACTTTTCTACAGCCACTCTACATAGCTGTTTGCGAACTGAGACCTGTTGGATTGTGATTATGTCATAGGGATGCGCAGTGGGAGGGTAGCAGGTTGCTAGTATCATATTAAGAGCTTTTTACTTGTGGAGAGAAATAATTAGTATATATTACTAAGTGGGGTTTGATCTGGACATTTTTTAGTTAGATTTGATTGTTAGACAATTGTATGATACTACTGATAGTGAAGATTGGTGGGGTAACCAGGATAAGGAATGATATCAGGACATTTCTGAACGGATGTACTTGGCTTTGGTAGTTGCAGGAGTGTGAAGTTGTAGGGGGGTAACTAGTAGATGGCGCAATGGTCGAATGCTCGAACCAGACCCGGGCTAAACTATCGAGTAGGCAAAATTGGAAACTTCATTTGCTCGTCATTTTCCCCATCAAAATAACTAGCCAAACATAAGTCTATATAAGAATGATAAAACCATCTCAATCATTCCATCGCTTCCCGCACCTGCCAATCTCTCTCCATGTTGCCCAATTTCCCTACCGGTATGTACTTCCTTAATAATATTATCATAATATTATCATACTAATAGAGGAAAGACATAACCATAAACCCTTCCGTCAATACCTTTAACCCTAGAACAAATGAGATCACTGAGGCTATCATCTATCCTTACCCCTTAACTATTCGCTTCCCTTATCACTGACAACTATCCGCTCTGCCCTCAACTCTGACAGAAGGATTGTCAAAGGAAATTTGTAGTTGGTTCAGATATGGGAGATTGTTTTAACAATAGATTATAACATGCCTTTCCTTTGTTATCACGGGGGTGTTGGGGGGGGGGGGGATAATGGAGCTTGGGAAAATACAGAGATAAGTATAGTGGTCCATGGAAAAATCAAGAGGTAGTTTAGTTTTTAGTGATAGTGCGAGAGAGCGAGTGAACGAAGAATTAACGACAAGAGTTGCATTTCATATTCTTCCTACAGAGTGCCTAGGCACCAGGTGAATTCTCTTATTCTATCATCTGCCTGTGTGCGGTGTTCATTTCCCTGATTGACATCAAAAACGGAGAATGTTTAACACACCTCCGCAATATATGCCATCGTATCTAATACTCAGCATAGGCAGGTGGGACAAATTACGAGGGTTATAGTATGATGCTTAGGGTGGGGGGAGTTATCCAATATGTAGACAAGAATCTACCCTTGCGATATTGTGTTTTATTTCCCCTTCCGCATCTGATCCAGCCCGAAGATTTCTAA
>Ga0307513_10009730_pt1 | contig 12149 bp, 13 predicted proteins | sample 15_EM_MG_FD_202174 | JGI IMG/M metagenome (GOLD analysis project Ga0307513, IMG submission 202174) | Populus trichocarpa ectomycorrhiza microbial communities from riparian zone in the Pacific Northwest, United States - 15_EM | ecosystem: Host-associated > Plants > Roots > Unclassified | place... | reverse complement strand
ATGAAAACAATAGGGTGTGGAGCGATTATTAGAAATATCATGACCAAGAATGATGCATAAGAGATGCATAAACAACCGTGAAATCCTGAACACCTGATTGGAAAGCACATGTTAAATCCCGAGATATTATCCTGAAATAAACAATAAAACACCATAATATATATCTTAGCTGTAGTAATGTAAGCGGTGGACAGGCGGAGCCGAAACACAAACTAAGTAGAAGAATACACCATAGTGTGTTGAATATACATAGGAAATATACGAAGAATTTCAACAGTTTTCATGCGGTCCGCTGGTGGAAGGAGGGTTTCCTTTACTTTACGTGTTTTAATTTCGCGCCCGTATGAGGGCCTGGGACCGGTACGGACCCCCGCTGAGGAGACTTGTTCCCGATGTTTTCTTTGTTAGTACATTTTGGTTTTTGGGTTTTGTTTTCGCCATAGCTAGCGCTCCATACGATTTCTTGTACCTTAACAACGAATATATGATATAAAAAATAAAATAAAGAGCCCCCTATTTCCTTCATCTTTCTCGTGCCCTCCACCTCGCGCGATTGAAATCTCAACACCATGGGAAATCATTGTGACACTGTCCTCCACCTCTGATCTACCCCGCCCGTGGCAACTGCTCAGGGGTTTTTCATACCTTCATCTCTTTCCTCTCGCTGGGGGCTCTGTCCTCCCCTGACATGGGTTATAGATTCCTTCCTGGTTCCGTTCTGTCTTCGTTGAGCACGCTTGTGTTGACTTTCCTACCCCTTACCCCGCACTTCGCTACGCGTCTCACTTAGTGTTTTGCACCGTCGGCAACCCTTTTTTCCTTGTCAACACCCTGTCACTAGTTGTGGGCTATCAGTGAAGTAGTTGCCCCGTGGCCCTGCTCTCTGGTATTGTACTCTCTCCGGAGTTGCTCGGTTGGTACGGTGGTTTTTGTAAAATCGTGACCATGTCTCCGTCCTCCGCCTTCGTACTCCTCGGTCTTAGGCTAGCCTTCCCTCTCCCGCTCCCCACAGTTAGATCTGCTTGCACCCTACTGCTACATCCTTCTTTCGCTGGCACCTTATCTGCTCCGTCGGCTGGCACCCTACTGCCCCCTCACCGGAGCTGGCACCTTCACTGCTGAGTGGCTCTCCTTGCCGAGTGACTCCCCTCGTCCTCCCTCCGCTCCCGCCACTGCACTCTACAGTCGCAAACCTCGCATTAGGTTACGCTGTGTTATGGTATAGCACTACCTCCTTGGCCCATGCTAAAGTGCGAAGCGCTGCCGCTCCTTGGCTTTTGCCCTGTTTGAGATATGGCCCGCCCCTGCAGCCTTATGGTTTGAGGTCTTGTATTTACTGTCGTTTAAGGTCAGCAATAGTAGTTTTATTCACTCCGCTTTGTCCGCACTTGATGCCGTCAGAAATGTTTTCACATGGTTCTGGGGGATCCCCGAAGGGTTATGTCCTGGCTTGGTTTCATTTCTACGATGTCTTTCCTTACGTGTCTGGAGGAATGTATTGCTTCGTCTTGCTTTCCTCTTAGGTGTTATATGGGGAATGGGCGTTCTCTGGTTTTGAGGGGCTTGGCTTTTTCCCAAGAGGGGGTGATACGGGTGTGGGTTGTTAGTTCGGTCGGTTTGGTTTTCACCATAGCTAGCGCTCCATGCGATTTCTTGTACCTTAACAAGGAATATATGATATAAAAATAAAAATATAAAATATAAAAAAAGCCCCCTATTTCCTTGATGGCCCAACCCCACCTGCCTTGGAAGTGGCAACCTTAAGGTTACTCCTGGCTGTTGCTCTGCCTCACCGCCCAGCTGTGTCAACTGTGGCAAAAGTCACACCGCTGTTCATAGGAATTGCGAGAGCTGCCAGTCACCGCCCCCTCTCAGGCGTTGCACCACTGCCGTAGTGGTTGTTCCCCCGCCGCCCGCTGGCGACGAGATGGACATAGCCACGGACAACGACAACATCTCACCCCTCTCTTGACCCACCCACTCACTTCAGTCGGCGTTCGAGATGACTACTCCAAGGGCTAGAAGGATGACAGCGATTCAGGCCCCACTAGGGCCCACCCAAGGCGCAAGCTCACTCCGCCCCGCGGAACGCGTTAGCCCCTCTCCGATGACCAGAACTTCCTCTGGCTTGGCCTGCTAATCCAGCACAACCATACCTCGCCGGGCGGGAGCAGGTCTCCACTCACCCTCCGAAACCCTTCACAATCGTTCAAGACAACTGCCTTGGGAGCTAGGGTGTGTTCCTCACACTTGTCGGTTGGTTCACGCAATTAGCACAACCTCCTTCCATTGTCGCACTGCAAGACCCACCGGTCTCCAGGGGCAAGCTCCCCTCTTTTAAGTTGTTTTCTGCTTTTTCCCCCCCCACAAGCGGCGGCTGCAAGCCCCGCGTTGGCTTTTACGTGTATAGTTCCTTTTTGTCTACTGTTTCCCTACTGCCCTCGGTTTTGCGGCAGGGTGGACGTCATGGCGCTTGACCTCTTCACCCCTGACGGCTTTTGCAACTCATCTCCGACTAGCTTTATAATAAGTATCTCCTACAGCACCAAGGGGCGCTCCAACAACACGCGCTCTGTTCCCGCGGATATTATTTTCCCGGCATCTGCTCTCCCCACTCTCACCTTGGGAGACCTGAACATCCACCACCCCACGGCGGACCCCCTCAGGGTCTTCAGGGAGGATGGACTTGCTACCTCGACCTCTTATTTTGACAGGGTGACAGAGCTGGGCTTCTCCCTCCTCCACACCCTGGGAGTTTTCCCTCGTTTCTCCATGTCACTCATTGGGCGCCCCGGCGTCCTGGACTTAGCCTTTGCCTGTCCTCTCCTCGCACCGTACTTCACGGAATGGTCCGACCCTCTCCCCTCCCCCAGCTCCGACCATATCCCAATCCTCTTCCGCTTCGAAGCTCCCCTCTTTCGAGCTCTTCCCCCTTCCCCCAACTTGGCCCGGCCCGATTGGCTTACCCTGGAGTCCTCCCTGAAGTCTACCGCTATCACACATCAGCAAAAGGATCAACCTGCGCCCTGCAGCGTCCTGCCCTCACTGTGCGCGGACGTTGCTGGGGCATATAATGTAAACTTCAGGTCTGGGTGTGGACACCAGCATCTGCATCGTCCGGACGTGGTAGGCGCCCATCGGGACCCACCGGACGCAACCAGCAGCAGTCCCCCCCAGCAACCCTGTGCGCTGCGGACAACCCTACCATCCCATTACATCCCATGCACCCCCCTGCATGCTACCCCTTTCCTGATATCCTGCGACTTCAATCTCCTTCTCCCTAACTAGCCCTACAACCTTCTCCCCCACCGGGTTTCCTCCTATGATACAGTGCTCCCTCCTGATTCCATCCGGAATTCCCCTCCCTATCCCCTCTCCGTCCCGCACCCCTCCAGATACACTCTTTTTCGCTCTCTATCTCTCAATCCCATCGGGTATCTCCCCGCATCCACCGGGCGTGCTCCAGCCCTTGACCTTTTCCCTCACCACCTCCGGATCCAGATGTTTATTCACGGGTGTCCTGTGGACGCCCCCAACAACCGATCTTGTCGGCCGGACGCCCCCTGCAACCTATGTAGTCGGCCGGGTGCCCCTACAACTTGGCACGTCCGCCGGACATTCTCTACAGCCCATCTCGTCGGCCGGACGTCTCCTGCTACCCATCCCTTCAACCAGACGTCCCATGCAACCTCTCGTGTCCGCCGGGTGTCTAATGATGGGCTCCTGGCTTTTGACCGTCCGCCTGACACATTTCCACCCCTTCTGAACGTACAGAACCTACAATTAGCCACCAGAAGACCTGCAGATAGCTGCGCATCTTCGAATCACCCACCCGACACATCCCGACATGGTAGCCGCATATCATCTCCCACTGACCACCCTCTCAGGGCCTCTACACTATTACAGTTTTGTTACTTCCGGGTTTCCTGGCTTCTGGGCGCCTTCGCTATATGTATTATCTATTCTATTACTCCTCTACTATGCATATATAATATTCTGATCATAGTGTAGTTATAACACAATCCCCCAAGTCCTCTCGGTCACTTTCTCGAACCTGCTCCCGCGCATCTGCAAGTGCTCTGGACAGAGATGACTCGACCAGTCCTCCCAAAGCATCGGCTAGGTCCACGCGGCTGCCCTGCGCCAATTCTGATACTTCGGGCTCCAGATCAATCTCAAATTCCTGCCTCAACGTATCATCATCATTGGAATACCCTGCTGTTCTCTCAGCATGCTTTCCCCGCTCCTGGGCAATTTTGGCCCGCAACCCAGTCTTGATCCGTGCAATCATTAAACCCTGCAAGGGCTCTCCAGTATGCTCCCATGTCTGTGTCTGACGTTCCAGCAGGCCTGCCTTTCTATTAGCTCACTTATCACCCTTCTGGAGTCCTTGCGGTGTTCGAGAGTATCAGGATGCCTTGGCCATGGGGGTTCCGGACACTCCCAAAAACCACAAGTCCCTGCGGTTTATCTTACATCTGGAATTAGAACGCGTGAAAGCAACTTTATCGATAAAGATTCCAGTCCGTCAGCATCGCAGCGAATGGTACAGCATGGCCGCAGTCAGACCGATGAATGGACCGTCAATCTTACCCAGGAATCTCGCATCTCTCATGCCTCGCCATTTGGGGCTAGAATAAAATTGGGCAAAAATCATGCTTGGAATCTCTGGCGCTAGGAATCTAAGAGAAACTAGCTGTTCGTCGTATTGGATAGATTTTTTAGCTGGGGTCAGAGACAATCGTGAAACTTGTTGCATCACTATACCTCATATTTGTCCAGTGGGCAAAGTAATGTCTCTTCATCTAGTAGGTATGCTACCTTTCGTGCACACCCTGCAGCATCCTCCATATCTAGCTTATAGAGTGCAGTTATACACCCCGTTGCAGTATGCAAATACTGTGATCGGCATCCGCTATGCTTTCCCCGAACCTGCAAAAAGCCCGGCCGCTATCCGGTCTATTCAGTCTTGCTGATCAGATATAAGATAGTGATTAAGGGTAACTTACCGCATCATTGGAGGCCGGGGTAGCATCGGCAAAGTTTGGAAAGCGCTCTGTTCAGGCATCCTTCGAACACGTGCGTACTGCTTGGGTTAGGGCAATTGCATCGGGAAATGGATTTACGAATATTGTCCACCCCCATATCAGGTCACGGGCTTTGAGCACAATGCTACGCTCAAGCCCTGTGGCCATATTTCGTTGGCTGGAGGTGTGTTGTTCACCCACACTATCCAATTCAAGCGTTGTTGGACCTGAGTTGCTCGGAGTTATTGCAGGTGTCGCTAGCGGACCCAAGGCGGTGGGCAGGCGAGACCGGATCGCTGGTGTGAAACAGTTGTGGCGAAGACGTACTGGGACAGGTGCTCTCCATCTGGAGTAATCAATTCCCCGGCCGGAACTCTGCGTATGCCCGGGACTCAGTGTAAGTATCGAAGGTTTTGTTCACGAAACCCATACCGAATTGATCTTTGTGCCCCCCAATCCAATGATAAATTCTCATTCTCCTCCCCTTGTTCTAACTCATCCTCCTCCTCCTTCACCATCACCTTCTCCTCCTCCTCCTCCTCCTGCTTAAGCTCAGGTACCTCAGTCTCCTCACTCTGACCATTGTAATCCTCATACTTCCCATCTTGTGAGTCAATGCTGTCATCCGCTGACGGGCGCCCTGTAACGACCCTACAGATAGGTAGCTACAGTGGACTAGACTCAAGCCCGTATGGTATACCAAGTGGTAACCATATTGAGGATAGGCCAGTATACTTAGTATACTACCTGTAGACATGAGTTGGTACAAGTGTCTACAAAGTGACTTGGTGATATAGGATTAGATAGGGTAACCTAGGTAGCCCAAAGTTACCCTACTAGGCAGGGTAACCTTCTGGGAAAATGTTCGCGTAAAGTTAAGGAAACATAGTAAACGTTGCACGGGTCTCCGGGGTAACATTATATGTGGTCGCGCAGACTCACGAAGAGAATAGAGGCATAATAGGGTGAAGTTACCCTACCTTGGAAACATGATTACCCTACCTTAGGGACCCAGTTACCCCACTGAGGTACTCCAGTTACCCTACCTTCACCGACAAAGTCATCTGCGGACTTAGGGGAAGTTATCCCACCATAGTGGGGCTCTTAGATGTTCATAGGGCCGCTTCGTATGGTACGAAACGGACTACTGACGGAGCAGGAGTGGTCCGAACCTCCTGTAACTTTCAAGGGATATTCCTAACACCCCCCTGCGGCCCCAGCGTTGGTACGGCGCAACAGCACGGTACGGCTGTGTAGTTGTGTGCTTCCTAGTAAAATGAGATCCATAGGAACGCTCCCACAACACCGTATGTTTTGTGGTCGTCCAACCGACCAGGAGCTGTTCACCGGATATATAAGGGGTGTAAGGGTGACCGCCTCCTGGGGCGCCACCTGGATAACACCTGGGAACCACCTACCGGCATACTTTGACCTCCGGGTAGTTCTATGGTTAACAGTAGAGGGCTTGGGGCTGACTGGGGAAGGTGCAAGGCTTCCAGGACAACCACCCCAAAGCCAGTCCCAGGCTACCCCGTGAACTGTAGCATTACCATGGGTTATTAGTGGACTATAGAGGTATGAGTCTTGTCACGATTTAAGCCGGTCCCGCATGGTTGACTGTGGGTAGCGTCCATGCAGTCAGGCAGCAGGAGATTTCTTATGGTGGGAGCATGCAGTCAGGTTTAAAAGCTTAGTATAGCCAAGTAGATTTGCCAATGGACTGCGTAGCTTGTATAGACGAAACCACCGCGGGGCCAGTGAGTCCCAATAGATATTATCTCTACGGTGGGCATGTCAGTCGGCCACTGACATGCTACGGATAGGAAAGGGCTTTCGCTGATGCAGATGTAGTTGGAGAGACATAACCGGAAGCACTTCCTATTTGTGGAGATAGTTAATATCCGAGCGGTCCGACTGCCTCCGAGTGTTAGCACACTCTAGGCCGGTGAGTTGGACAGCCCTGAGCTGAGCAGGGTGCTCGCGAAAGGTCTGAATGGTTGACGGGTGTCCTCTGGCTCTACATTATTCTACTTAACTAAAGCGAGAGACACCCTATTCTGATAACCAACGATCCTCGAGAGAGCTTATTCAGTGAAGCTTTCAGGCTCAACGATATTAAGTTTTACCGCTTGATTCTACTTTGAATTACCTCTACCTTTATTTCGATCCTTACTTCTACTTTGAGTCTTCGGTGCGGTCGCAATTTTAGGATCCGTCTTCCTACAGAGTGCCCCTGTTACATGCCTGGTCTCTACAAGAATAGGTTCTCGTACCTTAAGTTGTAACAAGGCTAGCACTAGGCAGGTACCCCTACTTTCAGTGGACCCCGACGGACAAGAGGCAAGTGCGGTTGGGATGCTGGTTAACCTGTCTCTGGATCTGGATTTCCGGACACGTCCGCTGCGCATCTCCTTTTGTATTTGCCTGCCCTGACTCGATGGACGTGTTCTCTCCGCCTTAAGCTGCCGTTGTTGTTGTGACATGTTGTGTCGGTATATACTGATAGAATCAAATTTTAATGATTGGAAAATGCCTATTAATAGGTGATATGGGGTTTGAACCTAGCGGATGAAAGGTAGTCTGAACGCCTGCGTTACGAACCAGGGCAGTTCACCACTTGTCACTCACTTGCATGTTCGATAACCAGGGGAGACATCTGCGCGACTGTATTGCCACCTGTTATTGGAATTTGCACCCGAGATAGCAGTCTTCCACCCCGGAGTGGACTGTCTCACAATACGAACGTTATGTATTTAAGGTTCATGATGGTGAGGAACTTGAAGGTTGTTTCTTAGAACGCGCGGACTAATCTAGTTTGAGTATGTCCGCCAAGGATATTATAACAAATGAGGTTAAGCTAGGGCTCGGAGCGCAGAACACTAATATCAGAAGGAACACGGTGCTTTACCGGTTTGACAAATTAGGTATAGGACGCAAAAAGATAAGGAACGCGACAACTCCGAACCAAAAACACATGGGGGAGAAATGGTCCACAAAGCTTCCAGCGCAAGCATCTCAAGCCAGAAAGGAAAACAAGCTACAAACAAAAACAAAATAAGAAATTACGACCGAAACAGAAAAAAAGCACGCTGAAAACCAAAATCCAAATGCAAAGAAGGAATGTCTGAAGTTAAAGAAAAAGCACAGGTGCCCACTCTCAACATGTAGTGTCCGCAGACATCATTGGATACGGACAAACCCGGCCAGCAATACGCCAGTTGGCTAATTCACAACAGAAATGTGGGGTGAGAAGCGCATGCAGACGGCTAGCAAAACTGCAAAAGCTAAACTCCAAATGATAAATACAAAAAAGGGCGTGTCGATGCTCCGTCCGACCAGGATCCTCAGATCAGAGTGCACCGGTGTACGCACAGGGAGCTAATCTAAAATGGAAAAAGGCTGGGAAGGAGAGGAACAAGCCGCCGAATGCCACAAGGGAAAATGAATACCACAAAAAAGAAAAGTCCAAGCATCTGCATCCGCATCCGTCAGCTAGTATCCATAGACTACTTCAAACGGACCTACACCTCCTGCTTATATTAGTGATTTGGAGCAAGGATGGTCTAGCCTTGTTGGTAAAGGTTAAGCGACAACAGAAACAGACCGGAGAGGGCTCCAAATATGTGTTTCTGCTGGCGCAGCTGGAAAGCCTGCTGCCAACATAGTAGATGGAAAACCTGGTAGTTGTAACCGCAACATACCGGGGGTAGAGGATCCACTGTGACTCTCGTTGGCTACAGGGTGGGTGGAGGGGTTGGATTCTTGTGCGGCCTCTAGTACCAGTATGTCCACAAGAACATATACAGACCGCGGATCACCAGGGTGATGGTCCCTCTCGGGCGTACTGACTTGTTTCTCCTCCCACGTGTCTGCATGCTGCCTGGCTCCTGAGGCCAGCATCACAAGATGCTGGGCTGATACTTCTACCATCACAAGATGGTGGACTGATACTTCCACCAGGATCTGCTCAGAGGCTGCAGCCGCGAGATCGTCACTGAGATTGGCAGGGAACGGAGGAGGGCTATCGGGTGGACTGACCATCACAGTAGGTAGCGGACTTTGGTTGGCCTCCCGATGGGGTCTTTCCTATTCAACCATGATTGTGCGGTGAATTGTGGGCACAGTGCAGAGGATCTTTCTCGGGGGTTCCACAGAGTGGGCCGGACGGTTTGGCTCATTAGATTCGGCCATTGCTGTTCGATCACACTTGCCGTTGCTATTGAGTGTACACCTAGCTAGCTCAGAGACTTCTTGATATTTGTCTCCCTTCAGGTTTGTTGGCTAGGCCGCAAGGCACGGTCGTTTAAGTGAGCACGAGGGTAAGAATATTGCCTACCAGGAGATAGCATGGAACAGGGAGGTGAGGCCCGAATCGCAGCGGTGCCGGGATCTGCGCTGACAAAAGAGAAGCAATCATTGTCAGATACCACTTGGTTGACGTCTGCCTGACCACTGCGCCACACCATTCCAGTCTTTTTCATGCTGTTCGTCCTGGTCCATCTAGTGCCACGCTTTGTGGCCGCCATGGATGACTCTAAGTTCATGTCCTCTTCTGAGCTATCATCATCGCTACTCGGTGACTTGTCAGGAGAAGGACCTCTATTATTTCGACGTGAGAAAGATAAGCTGGCGTGAGAAGGACTCTCGTCCTCACCCGCTGTTTGACGATGGTCATAGAAAAGCAGATCCATTGGTTTGTTCAGCGCATGTGTTGACCACCAAAGGCGGACATCTCGGTCACTATGTAACGACCCTACAGATAGGTAGCTACAGTGGACTAGACTCAAGCCCGTATGGTATACCAAGTGGTAATCATATTGAGGATAGGCCAGTATACTTAGTATACTACCGGTAGACATGAGTTGGTACAAGGGACAGGCAAAAAAAAGTGGTACGGTGCATAACTAATGTCTCAGAAGCGGTGGTACACTTGAGAGGGGAATCTTTAAGAGAATCTATGTTTCTTCCCATGCTATTCAACTGATAAAGGAAATTATCTATGAGTGATGAAGATTACCTTTACTCTAACATATTTACTATCAAATCAAACCCTAAGAGGTATCTGCTGAGAGGGCACCTGAACTTCTAAACTGGGACCATGTTTAATGCTGGCCTTATGATAAGTGGGCTTTAAAGCCTAGTGGCCTATTGAAGAAATCAATATTCTTTTTGGATCTATGTGTAGAGGCTACTCTGCTCTGTCAACCTTACCCATTTATTTTCTTTCATACAGGAATGTTGGTTCAAAATACTTACCACTTGGAGTTGGTAACTATATGGTAAAGGATGGGGTTTAAGATGTACTTTACTATCTCCACATATTTTCTGTCTGAGTGGGGTTCGGTTGCAGCGTACCAGAATTTTGTCTAAAATCAACCTACCCCACCCCTGCAGCGTACCACTTTTTTATGCCTGTCCCTTGTACCAGTTACAAGGGACAGGCATAAAAAAGTGGTACGGTAATAACTAATGTCTCAGAAGCGGTGGCACACTTGAGAAGGGAACCTTTAAGAGAATCCATGTTTCATCCAATGCTATGCAACTGATAAAGGAAATTATGTATGAGTGGTATAGATGACCTCTACTCTAACACATTTACTATCAAATCAAACCCTAAGAGGTGTCTGCTGAGGGGGCACCTGAACCGCTGAACTGGGACCATGTTTAATGCTGGCCTTATAATAAGTGGGCTTCAAAGCCCAGTGGCTTATTGAAGAAAGGAATATTCTTTTTGGATCTATGTATAGAGGCTACTCTACTCTGTCATCCTTACCCATTTATTTTCATGCACACAGGAGTGTTGGCTCAAAATACTTACCCCTTGAAGTTGGTAACTGTATGGTAAAGGATGGGGTTTAAGATGTGCTTTACCATCTCAACATATTTTCTGTATGAGAGTGGTTCGGTTGCAGTGTACCAGAATTTTGTCCAAAATCAACCCACCCCACCCCTGCAGCGTACCACTTTTTTATGCCGGTCCCTTGGACAAGTGTCTACAAAGTGACTTGGTAACATAGAGTTAGACAGGGTAATCTAGGTAGGCCAAAGTTACCCTACTAGGCAGGGTAACCTTCGGAGGGTATGATCGCATAAAGTTAAGGACCCATAGTAAACGTTGCACGGGTCTCTGGGGCAACATTATATGTGGTCGCGCGGACTCCCAAAGGAAATAAAGGCGTGGAAGGGTGAAGTGAACCTACCTTACAAACATGATTACCCCACCTTGGGACCCCAGTTACCCTACCTTCACCGACAAAGTCATCTGCGGACTTAGGGGGAAGTTAGCCCAATATAGTGGGGCTCTTAGATGTTCAAAGGGCCGCTTCGTATGCCATGCAACGGGCTACTCACGGAGCAGGGGTGGTCCGAACCTCCTGTAACTTTCAAGGGATATTCCTAACACCCCCCTGCGGCCCCAGTGTTGGTACGGCGCGACAGCACGGTACGGCTGTGTAGTTGTGTGCTTCCTAGTAAAGTAGGATCCATAGGAACGCTCCCACAACACCGTATGAGTTGTGGCCGTCCAACCGCCCAGAAGCTGTTCGCAGGATATATAAGGGGTGTAAGGGTGACCGCCTCCTGGGGCGCGACCTGGATAACACCTGGGAACCACCTACGGGCATACTCTGACCTCCGGGTAGTTGAATGGTTAACAGTAGAGGGCTTGGGGCTGACCGGGGAAGGTGCAAGGCTTCCAGGACAACCACCCCAAAGCCAGTCCCGGGCTACAGCGTGAACTGTAGTATTACCATGGGTTATTAGTGGACTCTAGAGGTGTGAGTTCGGCCACGATTTAAGAAGGTCCCGCATGGTTGACTGTGGGTAGCGGCCATGCAGTCAAGCAACAGGAGATTCCTTATCGAAGGAGCATGCAGTCAGGTTTAGAAGCTTAGTATAGCCAAGTCGATTTCCCGATGGACTGCGTAGCTTGTATAGACGAAACCACCGCTGGGCCAGGGCGTCCCAATGGATATTATCTCTATGGTGGGCATGTTGGTCGGCCACTGATATGCTACCGATAGGAAAGGGCTTTCGCTCATGCAGATGTAGTTGGAGAGACATCACCGGAAGCACTTCCTATTTGTGGAGATAGTTAATATCCGAGCGGTCCGACTGCCTCCG
>Ga0307513_10009729_pt1 | contig 12149 bp, 12 predicted proteins | sample 15_EM_MG_FD_202174 | JGI IMG/M metagenome (GOLD analysis project Ga0307513, IMG submission 202174) | Populus trichocarpa ectomycorrhiza microbial communities from riparian zone in the Pacific Northwest, United States - 15_EM | ecosystem: Host-associated > Plants > Roots > Unclassified | place... | reverse complement strand
TCAGGAGACGGAGAATGAAAATGCAAGCACACTTGTAGAAAACACTGCTCCGGCTTGCTCCGGTTTGTTCCGGTGACAAAGAACTTGTCCAAAAACGAGTTTAATGGTGCGGAGACCTATTTTCTTTCTGCAGAAATACATAAAGACCCATCTGGTCTATCTATTTGTACAATTTTGGAGGTATTGAGCCAGAACTAACAGAAGAAGAGGGGATATATCGTGGAGGCCCCCCTGTTTTTCAGTTTGCATCGGAAAATTTGGCTTTGTTTGTCCCACCTTTCAGCCCTTAATGAATGATTGCTCGCTTCGCTCGCAATTAGTGTTTTGGGCGAAAGCACTGCTTACTAACGGGCTTGTACCGATCTGGTCAAGCCCGTTAGTTTGTCGGAAATCGTGGGAGCCTTAGGTGAATCTCTTAGTTTCTCAGTTTATGGGGACCATCTATAAGATTTTTTTACATATTTATCTTCCCTATCATGTAGATAGTATGCAGTTCAAATTTTAGAGAAATTTGGCAGGTTGCGGCTGCGATATGATATGATTTAGCAATGGTTACATAAATGTTTACTTTGAAAACGAAGTGTTCGAGGTCCCTGGCAACGGCATCACACGCCGACACTGATGGTCGGGCTTTCCCATTCCAAAAAACGAGCATGACACTCCGGCTTTCCATAATATCCTGTAGAATCCTAATGTACGCCGTACACAGGAGTATATTTGAGGGGATATTTAGCCACATTCTCCTGGAACTTATTATAATGTGGGAAGTGTAGCTGCAGATAAAAGAATGAACGACGTACACCCAAATATATTTCGGGCTATATGTAACATTGGGAGATTCAACACTGGACTTATAGTATAATGACATAGTACGACCTACATCTGTTAAAAAACCACTGGGTAGTATGCCCTTGATTATTTCGACAGCATGAAACTACCAAAAACAGCTCAGCCTGGATCCAAGTTCAAATCACAATGTCAAATTCCAAAACTTACCATTTGCGATTTGGCACTCTGTCCCATCCACAATTATCAGGATTCCAGACACACGTGACAGGGTATACGTGATAGTCACCGAAAATAAATTGGACCATTGAAATAAAATGTTTGAGGGATCCTTGGAAAGTCTGCATCAGTCATTACGGAATATGTCACATCGATGTAATAGAAAATACCGGCTGAGAATCATGGTATGTGTTATGGTTGTGAATTATTGTCATATCACCCCCGAAATTGTGTATGGATGTGTTTCGCATCGAAATGTTTTGAGCATTGGAAAACATCCGCACCTTGAAACCGCATTCCGTGAGTGCGACATGCAAGAGGCAACCAGGGGCTTACATTCATTGAATTATAATATTGGATCTCTGCATCCAGGTCACCAGCTTCATTTTGAGGAACGGCTGTCTCACGCTATAAACAAAAGAATGTTAAAGCTAGAGAAGAGGATCAAAAGTTGTTCCAGCCAACCGGAGTACGTTGAGTTTCGAGGGAGCCTCTGAAGACGGAGGGATCGCTTTCGACGGCCTCGGGAATGTGGAGTCGATTATCCGGGATTGATGGAGATGGTAGGGTGGCCATGGGGGGCTTTTCCATGACAGGTCGCAGATTTATGGTCCGAGTGCCTTTAATGCACTGCCTCGTTTTCCACGTGTGGTGGTTGTTGTTGTTCAGGCGCCTGAAAGTAACCTAAATCAGTGCAAATTAGGATCAAATCATTTCTCCGGACGTTCTCCCGAGGCTGTCACCCTTGGGCGTTTATATGTTTTTTATGCGCCGTATTATAATTGGAAACAAGGGCTCAGGACCCACAAATCGCGTTGGGCGTCTCAATATTCCCTGGGAGTAAATCTGTCGTGTGGAAGATGTCGTCGAAGGAGTGAAAGGGCCTAGTACGAACCTTCGCGGCACTTAGGCCTTAAGGTCGATTGCTAAGTGTGAATTTCAAAAGAAAGAGCAGAAACGCAGAACACGTGGGCGAGTGATACAAGAAACGAATCCATTAGCAGATGGTAGAGTACTATGGGTGAGCTGAGGATGATGACGACGTGAACCAAAAATAAGATAGTCCCTATCTCTTGGGGGCGACATGGAGGATGTTGACGTTGCTGACAAGCGGAACAAAACGATGGTACATAATGCCGAACACGTGCTGGATTCAAGTGGCCTTCCCCGGATACTTTTTATAGAGATTTGCGGCTTCGCAGCGCCGGATAAGTACTTGGCCGGACTGCCTAAGCCCATATAGCCATGTGGTGGGAGCATTGAACTTGTGAAGTTCTCTTCTCGGCGATGATCGATGAAGCTTGATATAGATGTCTTATCAAAGTCTTCGAAGATGCTAAAAGTCCTTGTTTTTATCCGAATTCGTTAACGATTCCACCTCAGTCATCATCGGCTCATATTAACCCTAGTTATGTTGAGATGGGGCAGGCCTTATCACAATGGCCCACCAATTCAACAACGAGCCGGGAATGACGCTACCTCACAAAAGGCTCTCCACAGAGGAGAACGCGCATGGAGAGCAAGGATATCACGGGGAGAGATCGATGGCGCAGCCCCTCTGGACGTCGGTTTCCGAATTAAATACGCACATGAGGTATCATCCGCAAGATGTAGACGTTCCCGTGCGTCCTGCTGCAACCAAAATAATGGTACTTGGCGTATGAATTCTGCGGCAGGAGGGAAGCAGAAATTCAGGTATTGTGCATGTGAGGTTTCGTCGTCGTCGTCGTCGTTTCTATATTCTCAACTCGCCGCGGTGTCCTACGACGAAGAGCGTAAGTTAACACCCACTTTTCCATTTTGCCGCCGCCGTGTTGACTCGTTGGTGCAGATATCCCGCTCCTTGTCGATGTGTGCGCTCTCGCTCCTACGATATGGCTAGATCGATACAGGTACGAATACTCTCTCGATCTGCATGTTCTGGACTCACCCATAGCCCGTTGTCGATGTCGCCATTCTGCTTCGCCGCTCGGCGCAGTTCACACCCTCGAGTTCGTCGACGACCGTAACAATGGTAGTACGCCACTCTCGTCCCTGCTTGTCGTCTTCCATAGCACTCGTGGTTGTTGTTGTAACTCTGAAGAAGAATTGATTTTTCCTGGTGCCCTCTTGACTCGCTGATGCAGATACCCCGGTCGTTCAACATTGTACGTTGGGGCTACAACAGTTGATAACGGTAAGAATCCTCCTCTGGGTCAGGGTTGTTGAGGACTCACCGTATCTCGCACGGCCCCCGGTGTCGACTGCTCTGCTCGTTTGCTGTTACCGGCGCTTGCGCAAGCCGTGGTATTCGTCCAGGTACCTCAGTCATTGCGTGATGAGGGTGTGAGATTGACTGCTGACGTATGTATGTTCCAGTTGGCTCGATTCGACCGCTGCGAGGAAGATGGGTAGGACCTAACAGGAGGAAAAGGGAGGACTATGGTGAGTATGATACTGCTCTTAATCGCGGTAATGATTCGGGACTCACCGTGTTTCTCCCTCCCTCATTGTCGTGACCCCTTCCTAATCGTCGTCACGTTCACGATGGCAACACGTGGACCATGCGGATACCGACTCGTAGCTCGTACTGCTCGTCGACGGCTGTGTTGGATTGTTCGTCACTGTAGCGGAGAAGCAGAGACTTGGTAAGTATAGGGTGACTATCGGAGAAAGAGAGGGGCGCGCTGCCATGAACAACCGAGTGTAGTCGGAACATTGGGTCACAATGGGAGGTATCGTGCCCGCAGTCACAGGTTTAGGCCCTTGTTTCTTAGACGGCTTTACTTCGCCAAAGCCATCGCGATCACGCCAGTTCCTTAAAGTGGACGCGCCTACTCCTCCTGCAGCAAGTGTAATATCAGGGCTGACGCTGGGAAACCCAAACGTATGGGGTTCATCAGCTTTGAGCATCCCGTTCGTTTTCGTGAAACTACGAGGTCCGACGGTAACACCGAATGTTGTTACGTGATTGAACAGGCGGACCTGAAGAAGAATACATAGTTAGAATGGGAAAAAGTCGTGAAGGATGTTGCGTACTAAAGGATCATACATCTTCTTCTCTTCCACACTTCCATGGTTTCCGCTTTTCTCCTCCTTGTTATTGTCGCTTCTCTTGTCACCGACCTCCTCGACCTCCAACGCGTCGGGCGACTTCCTCGAAGCTTGCTCTGCCAATTCCTTTAGGAGGGAAATATCGCTTGCATACAAGAACTTCAAGGTGGATGTGCACGTTGCAATGAGATCGTCATCGACTTCATTGACGCGCAGACGCCTAAACACCGATGAATCATCGTACACGATTTTACTGGCTAGATCGCCCTTGATTGCTTCACGACTGGAACCGACATTGGATTCTACGAGATGATTCAGGACATTTGATCGCATAAGACGAGGGGAATCCAGAATGTTCGCCATAACGAACGAGTTAAGAGTGGTCAAATCGTGGTCTGTCACAATTTGTGACTGATAACCATGGGTGTCACAATGACGTTACTTGATCAAAATTTTTTCGTGCATACTTTAACCCCAGGCTGAGACGCTCGCGGCTCGCACCACCTATATTCCTTGAAAGATAGAGCCAGAGACATAACCAAATGAAAAATAAGCACACTTAGCAGAAAGGTTAGCGATTCTGACATCACCATCGTCTCGATTTCATGTTTGGTTCGGAGGCTGATGCATGTTTTCTTCTTCAATTACCAAAGTCGTTGGTCGTATAGCTTGGAGCTACATTCTATAGAAGAGAATCCAATCACCTCTTGTCATATAAAGAGCGGATATATCTAGCGAGCTCCAACATTTTCAAATGTCATTCTGGAGTCGCGAGCGGCGAGAGTGAACATACGGGTGGTTTGGGAATCAGACAGTGCCTGCCACTGCACATGCAGGCTTCTTATTTTGTGCTGGATCAGGATGTGTAGGTTTTGTGCAACGCTCAGAGGTACGTATACCCAGCTGCGATCTCGTTCTTTTTCTCTAGCCCTTCCCTCCCTCCATCTCGTCGTCACTCGCTGCTTTTATTGCCCACAGGGCTGGCCCCTGAACTCTATCCGCGCCGCCTACATATTAAACGAGATTACCTCTTCCTTCGTCGACATTGAATTTACCCTACCCATGGTCGTCTCCTATCCTGCCTCCCGTCCCTTGTCGTGCAGTTGTCAACTCCCTCCTCACGAAGGCCTGTTATTGGAATTTGCACACCAATTGAGGTGTCTTCTTCCAACTTCGATTAGCGGCACGGTCGAAAATAGGCTGGGAAATTATTATTGTACCTGTCCGCTTCCCGACTGTATACACGATAGTGCTTGATATTTGTGACCATCGCCTCGAGTCTTTTCGGGGAGGAATCATTGAGAGGAGCGGTGGGACATGGCAGGAGCTATGGTTCGGCCAAGAGAGTGACAATGGCGAGGAGTCACTTGATCAGTCTTTTTTCTCGTTCCAATGGTCGATCCTCATGCTCCCAACAGCATCAAGTCGTCCTTGTATTGACTTCATTAGTGGAAGGAGCTGGTCAGAAAATGGCACAATCTACCAAAGCCTACATTACCCTTTTTTCTATCCCCACCGTGTTGAGATTTACGATAGTCAGTAGTTTCCCGTGTCATTCATCAGGAAAATAACACTGCTGGACTGGCTGGAGCCAGTAAGTCCAGTTGTTCCAGCTCGCCAGCGCATGAGCTGGACCTACCTCGACATGCCCGAATCCAGCACGTGTGCTGGCACAGAAAATCACTGGCACCAGTTACTCGCACTAGACCTAGTACACAGCCCTGGTACGAGTTGTTGTGGTGCTTTTCCTTTTGCTCGTTTTCACACATATTACACGCAAATAGTCATAATTATTCAGCCGTACACTATTATTCTCGGGGTATTCAACTGTACATCGTGTACGATACCATAAGACTCGATATATCTGAACTAATCTACATCTAGGCGTCTTCGTCTTCTTATTAGCTAAAAATGCACCTTATGCCCATGGTAGCAATGGGCTCACCAAATTTCAAAAGAGCGAGGGCCAAATGCGCCACCACTGTGGCCCTCTCCACAGTCAGTCCATATCGCTGTCATCACCAGACCAATCCATCTTCTCCATGGCGGCCTGGAGAATGACCGTCCACTTGCCGCTGTCGAGACGGCGAGCAGACACTGCCCACCCACAGGTTTTCCCACCCCACACCGCATCTGTGAATCCTGCATAGCGATTTGTTTTGTGTTTCTTTCCGGTAGCGGCGTCATCATCAAGGAGGTCAGCATCGGTGTCGTCAAGCCTCACATAGCCGGCTTTGATGAACTCGAGACCACGTTCGAGCTACCAGCAAGCAATATCAGTAAGAATTAACGAGAACCAGAATGTAAACCACAAACGACAGCGACGGTCGCGATTGCGAGACCTCCCACAGGATATCCGTATTGCTTCATATTGAGCATTGTTTTCTTAAGGTGGACCGCGAGGCATGTAGAACAAGGGGGCTTAAAAATGCCCCCTTGTTTCCCTAGTCAGATATGTACCATGAGGAGGAATCGAATCAACGAGGACCAAAGAAAACACACCTTATCGTCATCAGGGTTCCGGTAAATGAAGCGGTAGTTCTCGAGGTAATTGGTGGTGTTGGATGCACATGGGTGGCTGTGGCTGAGGCAGTGGGTGTTCAAAAAGGGAGTACACCACCTGCGAAGGTCTCATATTGGGGATCGACATGGCGTAACCGGCCGCAATCCAACATTGTGGCTTAAGGTGGCAGTGGCCAATACTGGCAAGTTGGTTAGCATTCATCATGACAGGACAATCTTACTGGAGTGGTTTCAGAACGCTCGAGCAACAGTACACACGCACACGCCAGTTAGAACATTATCATTGATGAAGGATGTGGGGGAGGGAACGAGAGAATCGAACAGTCGAACTTCCCTTGTTGGGAGTTCAACATGATCACATGATGTCGGAGTTTCAATGGACTTCGACAAATTTGAGGCGACTCTCAGTTACTGGCTACCCTCGGATTGCCACTGTTGATCTACACACCTGCATACATCAACCTGTACACCTTGAACTTGAACGTTAACAGCTGGTTGTCATATTACAAATTACATCCACCATCCAACGGCAGGGCCGAATGGCTTCAGCCAACAACCCTACCAACACTGACCCAATACTATGCATAACTTCCCATCATCAAGCGAGAATACAACAGCGGTAGAATGAAGAAACAATAGCAGGTTCTATTAGGACTCCACAAGTAGCAACGAGGTCTGGTAATGTCATCCTTACTCGGACTTTCAGTACGTCCCTTTTCATACTCGGCTGCGAACTTTTTTTCATTGATTATCCTTGAAGTCCACCATTACTCCTGATCCCTGGGGTACTTGTTTCTTCATTTCATTATCGCCTAGTCCTTTTTAACCTTGAGTAATTATTGTGGGTGCGTTGCGATCAGGGAAGCGATACAAGCCTCATTTTCTCTTTTATAACTCTTCCTTTGATAATGTAGTAGTTAATCTGTATGCCAGGATTCCGAAAAATATGAGATCTATAAATGAAGTAGAAGTGCTAGACCTAGGAAAATGGTCTGGAGTACTGGAGAAATTACTACAATTTTTTGAAACTAGACCTAGTAAGTCCAGTGAGTCCAGTGCTTTCCAGCTCTTCCAGCCGGTCCAGCGGCATGTTATTTTCCTTATGTTTCACCATATCTCCTTACCCACTACGAGTCCTAGAAAAAAGACATGACCTCATTCACGAAGTATCCTCACCCAGTCGTATTTGTGTCGATTTCAGGTTTACATACAGACTAGGTAGCCAGTCGAATGGGAAATGCTATTAGAGAGTCAACCTCATAGACGCTGTGGGACACATCATCCATACCGCTCAGGCTGCCAAAGCCCATTTTCCAGTCACTTGTGAACGATCATTCACCTCCGGACTTATGCGCACTAGACACCGATACTGCGGAGGCAAGGGGATGGTACTGCATGGAGGGTAGTGGCATATGCGTTGAGTGTGTATTCTGAGAGGAGATATCTGTGGAACTAGGCAGTTGGAGAAAGTGCATGTGAGGTGAGGTGTATCCCTCCCGTTAGATCTTAGTTTTTGTCTCGCTAATGCTTATCTTAATTCAAGACAGTTTAGCCAAACTCGAGGCCGAAAACGGCGAGTCTGGTGTCGATTTAAGTGAGGATGCTTCCCGACATTGATCGGGTTAGTTCCCATTTTCTTTATAAATTCTATCTCAGTTCTTCCTATCTCCCCTTCTCTTCAATCTAATAATATTCCATGCGCACTAGGAGCCCTAATAGCGAGTTTATATTGTTAGGATATCGTACAGTTACCATTAAGCTGGTGCCAGCCTCACTGCCTACCAACATAGCTGTCGTCCATTTCCCTGATGTACGTTCAGCGACGGCTGCTTCAATCGAGGTAATTAATCGAGAAACTGGGATTCGTGCGTTTCTCTTCCCTTTCTTCGGACTTTTCGAACGATGTTAACCATGACATATTTTCTTAATCACAGAACGTGTAGATCTCCTTGAAACGGTGTCGTGATTTGAGTGGGTAGCGTCCACCATCACTTGAGAATTATACCACTCATATCCGCTGATTTCCAGAACATTGAAACCACAGATCAACCCTGCGGACCCACCCAACTGGAAATGACCAAGTGGGGACTTAGTACTGTCATCCCACCCGCTTTAATTGGGATCGACCTGCTCTTACTTCAAGTTTCTCAATAGACAAGAAGGGGCACTGGAAAATCTGCGAGTCACTTGAGAGTTGTCTGCGAGTAGCTGAGAGTCACCTGCGAGCAAGTTGACAATACCTGCGAGTCACTTGCGAGTAATTTTGCGGGACTTGCGAGTATCTGGGAGACCTGCGAGTATTTATGGATAATTTGCGAGTAAAGTTGCGAGTCCAATAGGATTTATTGAGAGTGTTGCGAGAGTTGGTAAATTGTATATAAAATAAGATACCCGCCGTTTCGACGTTAGGTTACCCACTCAAATTGCACAGACTATTAACTAAGCACCCTGCGAATCCTTCTCCAACTTGGTTCGCTTTTTCTTCAACGGACGTGGCTTCGGCTGAGGTCTCATATCGACTTCCGGGGTTGGCGTCCTAAAGGGTATGTATTCTTGTCCACGCTGGACGTGGCCACCTTAGCATTCTAGCAGGACAATTCAGATTCGAAAATGTACCTCGAGTTCTGTATCACTTCCCTCTCGAGTCTTCCCCTCCCAAGTCTTTGGAACCCCAAAAGACGGATCCCAACCATCTTGGTGATGTCCAGCATCCAAACCCCACTGCCAGTTCCCTGATGGGCCAGTTCGGTCCGTTCTCTCGAACATCTCTTCTTCCAGGTACTCCAGGCACTCTTTGTCAACGTCAACCTCACCCAAGATAGAAGGAACACTCGTCATTTGTGCAACCCAAGCCTTCTGGAGCACTTCGAGATCAGTTAGATCCCTGAAAGCCGGATCCTTGGTCATCCGATATGCGATGAAGAGTGTGTGTGCGTGTGCGATTGGTAAGAGTCCCACCCAAAGGTCTCGGGCTTGCTTCTCTCGGCTGATATGTGTTTCGAACCAATTTGCGATTTGCGCCCGTTCAATGATTGTTAATGTTCCGATGTGGGGAATAATTGTCGTACCCAGGCTTTTGGCGTTGTCTTGAAGCCACTGCTTGGCAGGTATGACTTCACTCGAGATCTCATCATGAGAACTATTGGGTGCCGTCAGTAGCCGTTGCAAGACACCTCTGTGTGGTCAGAGTGCCTCATTAACATCTTTTGTATAAGGAATCGATGATGGGTCAGAGAGGACGTCCTCAGAAGTCCGAATTTCATGTGGGTGGATCCATTTTCCGAGCTAAAATGGAATATTTTATTGAGCAACAAAGAGATTTGAAAAGGCTCACTCGTATCTTTCGCCTTTCTGCCTGCAGAAGCCACAGCGAGTCGACGATCTCCGGCAGCTCAACAGTAGATAACTCCCCTTTCCCTCGTTTCGACTTCTCCTGACGCACTGCACCTCGGGACAAAAAGGACCCTATCAGCGAGAATTTCGCGACAGGCCTGCCATCCACGGAAAAATGGCTCTTCTGAGACGACAAGAGCCGAAGGTTCCTAATTAACGACGCGTCTAATTCCCTGCAAGCTTGCCTCGCGGCGTGGTATGTATGGTCTCGCCATTCTCAATGGCTTCGAAAGGCTATCCGAGTCCTATCATCACTGCCCCCCAGCGTCGCTACTCAGTGTTCCAATGAAGTGACCAAGTCAACCAAAGTGAACACGCGCATCCCCATCAAAGTCGAGTTCCACCTGTCTTTTCAACCTTGCTGCACAGTTGGATTTGTTAGACGACTATAAACCCAAAGAGACCATCAATGAATTCAGCTCGGGGGAACTCAACAAGAAAGTGGGAAATCCGTCGAAAACGATATCACTTACAGGTTAAAGAGTTTATTAAGGTACGCCTACTCCCCCGAATGTTACACCTTAACAAATAGCTGGCGGAAAAATCCATGCGTTTGGATGGAGGAATTGTGTCTGGGTGCCGAACTTGTGCACACCCTTCGTGTAGCGTATTTTGTTTCGTACTTAGTTCTTATTTCACTGAGAGTACCCGTAATACACCTACAACATTGGTGTCTCATCGTACGAACTCATCCAGTTGGATGAAGGATGTTCATGTCAGTTCATGCATCCCATATCTCCTCCTCCCCCTTCTCCCAGAAAACGAGTGAAAACGCCGGCGTTTCATATCTACCAAGGGTGTGGCCAGGTACGAAATTAGTAATATGGTGCCAAAGGCTCCACGAAATCGCAGTCACTCGTATGTTGGATTTGTGCGTCCGTCTCCCATTTAGTTATGTACGAGAATGCCTGTTTCGCGTACGCCGTTCAAAATAAAACTTGTAATCTATTGTGCATGATACATATACCAAAGTTCTAACAATATAAACTCGCAATTAGGGCTCCTAGTGCATGGAATATATTTAGAATGGAATTTGTTGCCATGCAAAATTGGGTATGTTTGTGGAACTCGTAGGATGTCCACGCATCTCGGAATGGCGCACCGCATATTGATGGATGACATAAGTCATGTGGGCCACATGACTTAGGTGATCGTGAATTCCTCCTCCTCAATACTCTTACACTGCGGGAAGGGGACAATTCTGCGGCCCGCAGAATCTCCGCAGAAGTGAATGTAGGTGCATAAAATTCTAAATACAGCAGAACGTACATTTTTGATTAAGTTCTGCATCTCGACAGAATCCTATGAGAAACTATCCAAATTTATTCATTCTAATTATCTATTGCCATCGGGAGAACCTTAAATTCAGTACGGATTCTGGGACAATCAGAATTTTAGCAAAATTTTGCCTTTTGTTCGAATTCTCCCATTTCTGGAATTCATCATTCTGCATTTGGAAATGCAGAATTCATTCAGAATTTTTGCAGAATCCCTGCAGAATCCGAAAATTTGGCGCGCAAGCAAACGGCAGAATTTACTCAGAATTTATGTTTCCTTTTGCAGCGAGGCAGAACAATTAGTTCTCCCTGTGGGAAAACTGAAACAAAAGGCAAAATCCTGCTCAAATTCTGATTGTCCCACAATCTGTGCAGAATTTAAGGTTCTCTTGATGGCAATAGATAATTAGAATGAATAAATTAGAATGATTTCTCATAGGATTCAGTCGAGACGCAGAACTTAATCAAAAATGTACATTCTGCTATATTTAGAATTTTATGCACCTACATTCACTTCTGCGAAGATTCTGCGGGCCGCAGAATTGTTCCCTTCCAGCAGTGTTACCGGCTGATAATGGACCATTATCGACGGGTAAGATTATTAGATATCCAGGGCCCAGAATTTATCCAATCTCTTTCAAACTGTGGGTATAGATAGATAGTATGTACAGGCTTCAAGGAAAAATTGTTTCATAAAGAAATATTATTTTTTGAAGAAGTTATTAATATTACAAAAGTGTATCATTGGGTACACAGCCAGGTCACGCTATTGAACCTGACTTAAGGCCACACAGTTTGAATGGTTTTCAAAAATACTTGCATTGGGTTGAATTCTCAAGCTGAGCAAAATTGGTTGAACTTTCGTGGGCTTAAACCTGGTTGAATTGGGTTTGTGTTGGGTTCAAACGGCTCCGAGGT
>Ga0307513_10009728_pt1 | contig 12150 bp, 8 predicted proteins | sample 15_EM_MG_FD_202174 | JGI IMG/M metagenome (GOLD analysis project Ga0307513, IMG submission 202174) | Populus trichocarpa ectomycorrhiza microbial communities from riparian zone in the Pacific Northwest, United States - 15_EM | ecosystem: Host-associated > Plants > Roots > Unclassified | place... | reverse complement strand
ATCTCTATCTACCCATCTTTCCCAGCTATTTACAAGATAAACACTTAATGCGTGGTTTAGTTTGGTCACTGATGAAGGGAAAAGAATTGATCGCGTACAAATTTGCCCATACGAATACACATTTTTATACATGCAATTCTATATATAATGCACGCACAGTGGGTTGATATAAGTTAGGAGTTAGGACCACAACCTTCGAAGGACCTGCACGACGATAAATAAAGACATGATGATATAAAGAAACCTGCCAAATTAGGGTTTGATGGAAAAAAACATAAAGAGAGAACACTTTTTGGCACTATTTTCTAAGATAAGCTTGTAAATTATTCTGGACAAAAATAGTATACCATGTGAAGGAACAGTGAGATTAAAGTAGAACCGTATCTTTCTTTCTAAAAGCAGGGTATTATCTATGTTAATTAACTTCGTTGTTGAAAACCCAAGAAGCTGACCTCTCTTTGCCCCAGGAAAAAAAAAGGGTGGACCACGAATCATCACGACGACAGTGAAATAAAGTTTAATTTAGAACTTATATTTCAGGTTAATTTGACAACGAACAGATATGCATATTCGTGCAAATAAATTTACGAAAAATTATTTTGAAAAAAAAAGAGAGAGAAAGAAAGAAAAAGAAGATCTTTCTCAAGAACTCCAAATGATACTTCTGTGTGTGAAACAAATTTGAGATAAAAAGGCTTCGAAATTATTGTACTTCTTTAAAGCCTAATCCAACTACCATCACTAATGATCGTGCGAGAGTCGTTTTTATTATAATTTGATTTCTTGACATTTCACCAAAATGCAGAGGCAAGCGATCGGGCTAGGTAATTCTGGCAACATCATGACAGGTGCAATGTGGTGCAAATTTCGTGTTTCTTCTTCTAAATTTTGCTTTGCCAACATCACCTTACTTTTAAGTTTTACCCTCCTTCTCTTTACATTACATTAGTCTCATTACACCTTCAAATTACTCTAATTCAAACAATGCATATCGAGATTATTTTTTTATTTTTAAAAAGGAGTTATTTCAAGTCTATTTTTGAGAATATATACGAAGCCTATCTATCTGGGTTCCTTTTGTGAGTGTATGGTTATAAAAAAAAACAAGAAAAAGGAAAGAAGATTGACCAAGTTTAGGTAAACAGAACTCACTATCATTAAACTTAACAAGACCCTGGTGGTCTTTCTCCGTAAATAAAAGAAGGCATTGCCCAAAATGTTATAGTTTGGTTTTTTCTATATAATATTGTGAAACTGTGCGCATAGTAGAATATGAACCAAATTACCATTTACCACGTAGAGTCATATAGAAAACAAGGAAAATCTCTCTTTGTGCAATTTTTTTGTTTTTTTTTTTATGGGGTATAGGAATAATCGAAGAAAATAAGTCCTGTTGTGGATAAAAGAACAAGGGTAAAGGAAAAGGAAAAAAGAAGTTTGTATAATGAGTTAGCATTGGAAGAGGGGAAGATTCTTGTATAAAGAGAGGGTGTCGTCCTCTACTAATCATTATATTTCTTTTTCCCTTTAACCCAAAATTGAGTGGAGTGAAGCATACCATGCTAATGAAAAAAGCTCAAGAGGAGAGCTTAGCTGGTGAGCGGTCAGCACTGGTATGCCTTGCCGACAACAATTTCTGTCCCTCCACTTAATGAGTTATTACAAGACCCTAAAGTGGTAAAATAATACCATACTCATCAATCCACACTACTTTTATACTCTCTTCATTCGCTTACCAGAAAGTGAAAACCTCACTTCATTTTTCACCTTTTTACTGTTTGTTTTTGGAGGTGGGTGGGTGAATCCCATACTCATCAAGTGAGAGAGAGAGAGGTATAGGGTGCTTTGAAGAATATGTTGACATAAGTGGATAGTTTCCTTGTAAAGTCAATACAGTGGTTACCATGAAAAGTTGCAAGGTGGTAAAATTATTACATTCCATAATTGGGAGACTGCTTTAGTTGTAGTAAAAATTGGTTGAAACAGCACTCTTGTTAAATTCCATGTCTTCGTTTCATTTCTCATGTTTTGGCTCAAAGTTTCAAATTCCCCCTCTCCTAGTTTATCCTGATGAGTAAATTTATGAAAGCATGCCCTTGAATGGACATTCAAGTTGAGCAATTATCATGGAAAGTTTAATGTCCTGTGCCCGTGCCATCATGTGGTAAAAACGTTCACATTTTCTGCTGTTAATTTAGACTTGAAACTTGAATATGAAACTTGAAACCATGCCTTGGAAAAGGATGAAGACATGAACGTGTAACAGGTGGAGAAATTTTACTAGCAAGCGTTATAGATGTTTGAGGGCTAACTGCAGGATTCATGTTCACTCCTCAAACTATATACAAGACACTAACTTCCATCCCAGGCCAGCACAAACACAGAATGTGGAGTCTTTTGACAGAGCCGAGGTTCAAACCGTTCCTCCGATATCAAGCACTGATGTTCCAGTGCGTTTAGCATGAATAATTATGGTAGATAACGGACGCCTGTATGTGATAGCATCCCGGACAAACAAGAAGACATCTTATCCCTTTTCTATTAGCAGACATAAAATTAACAAATGTAACAAATGTACAAAGCATCTATAATCTGTTTTATATTCAGGAACTACACATGGAAAATTTTTTTAGAAGCAACAACAATTCGATACCAATCAGCATGTAATTCTAAACATATCATCGGTGAATTGCATAATGAAACGACGGATGATTGAATCTACTGCTTCCTGTTAAACTATATTTTCCCAACTTGATCAGCTAAAGATACGGGACAATAAAATTAGTAGTTCGAATTTGTTGAAGAATCGCTCTCAAGCATCTTTTGCAGTGCTTCATGCCGACAGTCTTCATTTGTTTTGGGTCCTCTAAACACCTTTCTCGCAATTATGGGGAGCATTGCCCAATTACCCTGCATGAACGTCACAAGCTTTGGAATGTTTAAAAGATAAGTTACCTGAAAGATGATTTGATGGGAAAAACCCTAATCTCTCTCTCTCTCCCTCCCTTCCTCCCTCCCTTTCTCTCCCCCCCTCCATGACAACCAAAGTTGGGAAAAAGACTTCCACTTCTTTCATGGTGGGTCTCCACCTTCCCAAAGACACAAAACCAGGAGATAACAGTTAGGAGTGCTTTTCTAGCTAGAAAGGTGTTCTTTCAGGTCCTTCCGAGGTTGTTGATGCACGTAGAGGTACTTGGCTCGCCATTCACCAAACCAGCTTGTTGAAGCAACCTCTGGTTACAAACAGACATTTCACTTCCAAAAATTTCAAGTGAAGTCTTTGGATTCTTGTGGCGGAATTCCACCTTTAATCATTGTCCATGGCATTGTACTAACCTCCAACAATCTTATGGTGGTTTCTCCAGTTCAACAATATCTTTGTCGAGCTCTTCTGCCACCACAAAGACTAATTTAGCATAATATCTTCAGGTTCAATTAATAACGACTATCACTCAGGTCAAAGTTCTTGACAAGTGGAAAATCATCATCTTCCCAGATTAGATCGTTACAATCACAAACCCAAGTAAGAGGCTTGCATATTGATTCAAGTTGCATCATAAAGAAGCCTAATTATATGCATCATAAAAAAATATTAAATAAGAAAGGAGCAGAACCAGCCTAAGAATCCCCAGAGAAATGATATTGTACTTTGTATGTGATTCGACATTGAACTAAGCAAGCAGCTCGAGTAGATGTGATGAAGGAACCTCTAAGCAAGGCATGTGAAGGTGCTCATATGGGCAGGAACTTTACCTAATTTTGGAACATACATGGAAAATATGTGGCAAGGTTCAACAGAAGATCTGTTTTCCAAGAGAAAAACAAAACTAGAATCCCATTCTCCGGAACCTATTTGGGCAGATAAAGGACCACAAAGAACATGAGAAGTTTTCAAGCAGACCCTATAATCATTATATCGAACATGCAAAATAATGAAATTCAAGAAGGAAACAATGATTATACAAGGCAGTCAATCATGCTTGTTGATCAAGGAATTATAAGATCATCAAACAAGAAATGAGGGATCCACATTGCAATGAATAGGATAACAAGCGCTAAACTCCACAATTGCATCAACTTCAAAAGCTCAGCTGGACTTTTGGGTGAAATAAAAAAGAATAGTGACAAACTTTTTTTAAAAAAAAACCAAACAGCAACCTCATTCATGGCATAATGGTGAAGAATATAACCATTGAGGTTAATCACAGAAAAAAAAGCATATACTAAAATAGAGTCATGCGCATCATGCTCAGAAAATCATCAGCTAAGCAACCCAGATATGCTTCACCCATGCTTAAATGAGAGTATCTGACATGTTATGTTCAGAGGATTGGTATCCATTGCTCTAGTTTAAACTCAATCTTAGAAAGTGGGGAGACTACTTGAAGAACACATTTTTTTAACATTGTTCCCATTCTGAAAAATCTGTTAGCAAGAAATAGCTACCTTTACAAACAAGAACATTTTCCTTTCCTTTTTTTTTTTTTCACAAACTCAAAACCTCGAAAATTCATTCTAGAAAGAAACATGGGACCTTGCTCAAATCATGTGGCTATGCATTACTAGGCATACAGAAACAGAATCCCTATTAATTCATCTCTTCCTCCAATCTGACTGCCCCAAAATCTTCTAAAGAGTAAGTAAAGAAATACAAAAGGAAATATAAAGTGGAAAGAATCCAAATAAATCCTACAATTTTAAAATTCAAAAGTAGTGGAAAAAATGTTACACTGAGGATGCATCAACAAGAACCTCGTTTAGCACATCATCCTCACCGTTTGCCAATGCAAAGAGATCTGCATCCTTATCTTCATCGCTCAAAAACTCCCTCCTATCTAGCTTTGAGTGAGCAGCGATAAATATCAACTTTTGCACCTTGTCCATGCCTGCCCTTGATTGCCCATGGGCATACACCCATCTCAGCAAAGACCAATTGCATTTGAACCCACATGAAGTGGCATGAAGAAAAATAAGCCTAACTGCAACTTTGCCCAGCGACTTGAACTCCGTAAGATAAGTCTCCCAGACAAGCCTACTGCTTTGGGGATTTACTATTCTCATCTTTCCTGTGATGGGATCCCTCTCCCTCATCTGGACAGCCTTTGCATACACAGGATCAAGCCCTTCTGTTCTCCATTTCATGAGTTCCATCAGTACAATATGAGCCTCCTCCCTTGAAACAAGCCTGGTTATAAGCTTGTCCACATCCTTTTCCTGCTCCGAGGTCAAGCATTTGAAAGGAGGAAGGTATTTGCCACTGTTGTCCCTCAGCAAATAAAGTGGATCGAGTATGTATGCAGCAGCCCAAGCAGGATGATAATTCTTCTTGAACCTTGTTTCAATCACTTTCTCCACTGCTCCTTCAGCAATGTGGAACTTTGAACACCAGGCCTTCACTTTTGCCCTAAGTTCATCCCATAGCGGCAGACATTGCCCGACTAATGGCCTCTCTGCCTCAATCTCTTGAGCCATTTCCTTTATCAACTTAACTAGCGAATGCACCGCATCCATATCATTCCAAAATCTCACATCTCCAATCATCTCAGCAACTTCTCTTGCAGTAGGATCCTCCATGGATACTATCTTATACGATTCATCATGCAAAACCAACTGCAATGCTCGAGCTGAGCTCAATACGTCCTCTAGCATTGTATACACAGGTCCAAAATCCATCTTCTCATACTCCCGCAACGGCATTCTCAATAATCCTGCATTCCCATACTCCTGCAATTGATATTTATGGAAACTATTTCGAACTGGGGTCTTATTATTGACAAAACTTGCAAGCTTGAAGCAATTCTCGCTCACAGTCCTGAACAGTGGAAGCTCTTTACTAAAATCCTTAATCAAACTAGTGAAACCTTGCAGCTGACAAGAAAGATTGATCATCCAATGATTCTGGTTCTCTAAACTCCTCAATGCCTTGGCCTTAAACCTGTCTGCAACTATCCCTACACACTGTTGCACAAGACTCCCACAAATGCCTGTTATGGTCTCCCAAAAAACCTCCTCTGCATACTTGGAAGGCACTGAACCACTAGCAAACACAGCTCTCCTATACAAACTAGTTCCATTAGGCAAATTCACTGTCAAATTCACAAAATTTACATCACCAGAGCTCCCATTACTCTTCAACTTCCACCCATCCGATGCAATCTGAAAAAACATAGCATCTCTAATCCTTGCCTCAGACTCAGCCCTAGCTTCCTCGTACTTAACATCCAATCTCCCACCAACAAAATCCCTCCTTGAAACCACAGGCAAACCAACTTGATTCAGAAAAGCCCTGAACTTTGGATGCTCTAAACTCGAAAAGGACACAGACCCACAAGACTCGTAAACCCAATCAGCTAAATAATCAAGTGCACAGTCAATCTGGGTCTTGCTCAGAGCCTGTCCTGGCGAAGTTTTCGGACTCTTCAACCTCTTTACACTATCTTCCAACATAGCTAAAGCACCCAAATCCTCTTTCCCACCAGACAACATCAAATGTGGCTGTTGGGGCAGCATAGCCATCTCACCTGAGAATCTTGATGGATCCACAATAGCAAGAGGACTTACTTGGTACGTACTACCAACGGCTGTCACTGGATACGCTGATGATGCAACTCCACCAGAACCAGAAAGCCCTGAACTTGAAACGACAGGTCGTTTCCTATTACTACTACCATGCACTACTGTGGTAGCACCACCACCAACACCACCGCTTGAAGAAGGAGAAGGCAGTAAGGCAGTGTTTGGAGAGATTGAAGAAATGGGTTTCGGTACAGAGTTAAAATTAGGACAAGTACCACGTTTCAGATGCTCAGAGGCAGTTCTTGAAGGATTGGAAGCGGAGAAAACGGCGTCGCATAATGAACACCGTAGCTTCACAGCTTTTGGAAGACCAGTGTCGGTGTTGTGGACCAACATAGGTTCTAAATGAGCCCAGTACCACGCGCCTTTTCCTTTTATTGCTTTGGTCCTTACCATCATTAGACCTTCATATCTCTTGTGTGCTGCCTTTGCTGTTATCTCCTCTGCCGTGGCTGTGTCTACTTGTTGGTGTTGTGGTGGTGGTGTAGTTGTTGTGTTACTTGTTGCCATTATGTAATATTGTATGTATAGTAGTTCAACAAAAAAAATGGTCAAAGTTTGAAACCTTACGGGAGATTCAAGACTGTCATTCAACTTGGAAAGGCTGCCGGAGTGGTTGTCGCCGGATTTTCGTTTTCCGGCGAGTGTCCATGTCAAAGTTTTGGTCTCTTTTCTTATTGTTCTCAATACGGGGATTGGCTTAGTTTGGTCTTTCTCGAAGGGCCTGTTTTCTTAGAGGGAGAGGGAGAGGGAGAGGGAGGGAGAAAGAGAGGTGATGGGGTAAGAGAGAAATAAGGGAGGCATGAGCGACTGAGAGAGGAGTTTCAATGGTGGCATAGGGAGTGTGGTATAACGCGCAGGTTCATTTGCGAGTGGGGGAAACAGGAGAGAGCCATGTTGATGGGAACTAGCTTTGACACTTGAAGAAGCACTCTAACGCCACGGTCCGACGTACGAAAACACCACTGCATTGGCTGTCACTTCCTGTTGATTGGAGAGGGAAGCTCACGCGCATTGAAAACAAAGGTTCTAGTTTTGGCATCCTTTTCATGTTTCTTGCTTCCTTTTCTTTTTTGTATTGTGGGTCTGGTAGGGAAGGGAGTCTTCTTGTCTGTTTCTCCCTTTATTTTTTTTCACTTTAAAAATGAATTTAAGGTTTATATATATATATATATATATATTTATTTTCCTTATGGGGAGTATTATATAATTTGGCTATTTCCTTTTTGTGACTTGTACATGTGATTTTATTCATGACGTGGACATAAAAGGGCAACCTAGGAATTTAATGAATTCCACCATCCACCAGCCTCTCCGTTATGGAGGGGGGGCAGTGTTGACCAAGACAACCATGGAGAATTGCCTTGAAAAAGCTCACCAAATGCCATATGCAATCAAGGGTTGGAATTTTCTCCCCTTCTTTATTCATTTCTGTATTGTTTTTTCTTTTTTATTTATTATTATTATTATTATTATGTGGGGGTGTTTTTTAAAAGAGCCTCAAGAGTAGGTAGCATACACCGTAAAAAAGAGGTGGCTAATTTACAGGTAACTATAATGCGTCCCGTTTCCCACTCCATGACACAGGAGTCGTTGTTGATCGTTTTAATTTTGTTGACTTTGTTTGTGCACGAGGAGCTTTCACCATGCTCTTAAAAAAAACAAAGAAAACAGAGAGAGAGAGGATTTTCAATCACAAACAAGGCCAAATTACCCCCCCAAGTTTTAGAATAGGACTGCCTCGTAAGGATTTTTACCAACCTAGAAATTACACAATGGTCTGCACATTCTAATTCATATGTGCAGTGGAATTTCTTAAATTAATCTTATTATAATTTAATCTTTATAGTTTACCAAAATTAATTTTGTTGACCATTCTCGATTTTGATAGTTTTTTATTTTACAATATCTCATTTCACCTAATTCTATCTCGATTTTGTTTTTCAAGAAAGAAAATGAATTAAAAATAAATATGAAACTGACAAGAAAAAGTATATCAGAAATATATATATATATCTTCTTTCATGTACGTTAAATTTAAGAGTCTACAATCCACACATGCTTTCATATAAGATATAATCTACACTAACTATTAGAATATATATGCGGGTACGTATATCATCTAGCAGTCTAAATAACACATCTTTTGATATTGTTTTTGTTCTCCATTTCCTTTTCTTTTCTAATTTATAAAATAAAGATAAAAAAAACTATTTTTTAAAATAAAAACTAACAACCAATTACCAAATTTTCTAAAGATAAACGCAATAGTTTTCAAATATCGTGATGTTCTTTTTGCCTTGTTATAAATGATATATGAATACAAATTAAATTAATAAAAACAAATTCTTTTTGAGAGAAAATCAAGTGAAAGTACTCTGATATTCTAAGAACTATAAATCTATCTTATTAATTGCCATATTAGAAAAAATAATCAATTTTCTCTCTCTTCTTAAAAAATCAATTCTTTTTTTAATTTATTCAATCATAGTTGTTGTTTGATTATAATTTCAAAGTTGACGATACAATTAAATAAGATGCATGATATGCTCTCTTGCAATCTTAGGTGATGGACCAGATTCATCTAATAATTAATTACCTTTTTTATTAAAAAAATAAAATGGGAAACCACATGCAAATAACACATAAGTTTCAAACTACTTCACAATCCTCTCTTTTTTCCCTCTTTTATTTATCTTTTAGGAGGGCCATGGCCATGGGGATTCTAAAACAAGGGAGAAGGTACGTACACGATCAACCAAAGCTAGCTAGTTGGAGCAGTTGTTTTTTTAAGGAATCATTTTCACTTTTTTTTATTTTTTTATTGTGATTCTCATTCCATGTTTTTTAGAGTGACAAAACTAACCCTTATTTTGAAGTGGTTCTTTAAGTTTAAATTTCATCGTACGTTAAATTTAAGAGATTTTCTTTAGAGTAAAAATCTTTAATATCTAAATAAATATGTTAGAGATACTCTTCTGATGACGTCGGTGTCAATATAAAATATTATTTGCATTATAATAAGCTAGTAATAATAAAATTTAACTTGTTTTGTGATCAAATATTAATTTAATTATATAAAAAAACAAAAAAATATCAATGAGGTCAAATTTGATATACAACTTTAAGTTTAATGTGTAATTAATTTATATTTCTAGGTTTAAAATGTTTTTATTTATAGTTTTCTTAAACTTTAATTTAAGAGATCGAACACGAGGATTAAAGAGGGCTATTTTTAAATCTAGTCACCAAATAACATAAAGTTATAGAATGGGGATAGTGTCATACTTCCTCCTCCTCCTCTTCTTCTTTGCGAAGGTGACATTCCATTCATTTGCTACTGTCGTGGCAGGCTAGTACTGTGCAATATAAGGTAATAAGCTCATTGTTATATTACTATTAATCAGGAAGTAATTACAAGGGTACTGTTGGCGTGTGTTTTGTAAGTTGTTAATGATCTCTTACTACGTACATGTCGTCTATATGTAAATACATATTGTTAAAAGAAAAGGAAAAAGAGGAGTCCTATTAGGGCACTGGGTAGGAAGGAATATGAACATGAGAACTCAAGAATGTGGCGTGTTGAGATATCAAAAGGAGTTTAGCATGATTTTGGAAACCCAGAGGAGTTTTATGCTATATTGCCCAAAAAGTTACTTTGATTGTGCATATCCTCCCAAAATGGCTGTCACAAGTATATAAGCTTTCACTGTAAAGTGCTTAAAATCATGACACTATTTATTGTTGTGGTTGTTATGGTCAAATGATTTATTACCAGCAAGCTGTCTTTCCTTTTCTTCGAAAGAAGAGTTTCAAGGATACCCTCATTTGCATTTAAGGAGAAGAATGTTCCAGGAAATTAAAGAGAAATTCGAGAAAGCTTCTTGCATACATGGAATTTCATCTTAACTTTCTCTTTTGCAATCTCTAATCTATAATGTTGGGGAGTGGGAAAAACGTTTGAAGCTTCGTTAAAACTGGATGGGACGGAGTCACGGAAGCGTATTCTCTCTCAATGTGGCTTCCTCTATGTAATTGGATGGCAATATGACGAAGCTAAAGTTCAAAGGAGATAATATTTAAGTGTATATATTTTGATATGGGATAGTTCTGATATATGATGAACTAGCATATATTATTATTCAAATTTCAAAACCTTGATGTGAAAAAATAAATACTGAACTGCCAAAAGGAGGTAGCAATTAATGAAGTATTAAATTAATGAGGTTGATTAGTGCTCAGTTATTACATGTCTCTGGTTTGCCAATATCCAACTAGTCAATAACGTATGTCACAACTGTCACCCACCTTCAAATCTGACCTTGGATTTTAGAACACCAAAAAAAAAAGAGAGAAATCAAGAGCTTTTGGCCTCTGATTGGCTATTGACGTGTAAACTTGAAGTATAAAAGATACCTTGGAGAGCTTTGATGAAGGTTTTCAAATATGGTCGCTATGCAGTGACTCGCTAGCTACCTAAAAGTTCTCTATGCATGCTCATTAAGGGGAAAAAAATTGAATATTCGGCCATATGGGTTGGTCTCTACCTTCCTGCTCTAACCCAATTTAGATCGTCTTGAAGGTTTGGGGGTGAGGATTAAATTTCAAGATATGAAATCATCTCTGGCTTGTTATTTTCAGAACTTTAGTGCATGCTGGATGTTAGCTTTCCTTTCTCTAAGCATTAATTTCCAACAAGGTTCTCGTCCCTGATTGCTCAGTGTCTTCCCAACTTAAGTAACATCTGTACACTTTTCTTTCCTCTTCAACATACGTAATATTGATGTATCTGATATCTGATATCTCACTCTTAGGGGTCTTCTTTATTGAGCTACGAGCGAATTTTCCGTACATAATTGATGCATTTCAGTTAATCTCTCGTTTGCTTGTTTGTTTATATTTAAAGTTTACAAGAAGACAACTTTATCTATATTAATTCGAGACTAAATGCTTTGATACAAGCTGGTAGGTATATCATGATAATGGAGTAGAGCTAGGAACGTATAAGAAAATGGCAAAAGTAGCAAAATTAATTACACTACAAGTACATGGAGATATAACTGAAAAAGTTTCCAGTAAAACCTAAGTACTCTTCGTGCCCTCCTCCCAAATCAACTAAAAACTTTTGGTACTCCTACAATATCTATACGGAACACTGCTCGTATATTTCACTGTAAAAATTATAGAATTCCTCTAGAATCCCACATTACATATACTGATATACATATGCATGCATATATGCATGTATGTATGTGTATATGTAATGTGGGATTATAGAGGAATATTTCCATATTGCAGCCATTAATTGCGTGAGAAAGATAGAGAGAGAGAGAGGTTGTCTAGGGCATGAAGCAAATCATCAAAAGATGTAATTATCTTCCTCGCAGAAAGGAAAGGGCTAGTCTATAAACATGTGTGTGTACACGCACACACATAATTGGCTGGCAAATTAGACAAACAAGTAGTTTATTGGTGAGACACACTTCATGGGTGGTTGGCTCTTATAACGCACTTCGTAATCTTTGGCTGGTGATGATACTAACGCATGGAAATGATGAGGGTGGTAATATTAAT
>Ga0307513_10009727_pt1 | contig 12150 bp, 10 predicted proteins | sample 15_EM_MG_FD_202174 | JGI IMG/M metagenome (GOLD analysis project Ga0307513, IMG submission 202174) | Populus trichocarpa ectomycorrhiza microbial communities from riparian zone in the Pacific Northwest, United States - 15_EM | ecosystem: Host-associated > Plants > Roots > Unclassified | place... | reverse complement strand
GGGTCGGCGATGCGGAACCCGGCGAGCGTCTCGCCCTGGCCGACCTTCACGCCGAGGTCCGGCCCGGACAGCCGGGCGAACGCCTTCTCGTCGGTGACGTCGTCGCCGAGGAACACCGCGGCCGTGGCGCCGACCTGGTGGCGCAGCACGTCCAGCGCCCGGCCCTTGTCGGTCTGCACGACGGCGAGCTCGATGACCTGCTTGCCCTCGGTGACCTGCACGCCGTCCCACTCGCACGGCCCGGACCGCACTGCCGCCTGCACGCGCCGCGCCACCTCGGGCTCGGCGCGGCGGGTGTGCACGGCGATGCTGGCCGGCTTGACCTCGAGGTACACGCCGTCCTCGCCGCCGGTCAGCGCCTCCAGCTCGGTCTCCAGCCGGCGGTGCAGCGTGCGGGCGCCGTCGTCGAGGGCGTGCACGAAGCCGATGTCGAACTCCGAGCCGTGGCTGCCGACCAGGTGCACCTCCGACGGCAGCCGGGAGAGCGTGGCGAGATCGCGCAGCGCGCGGCCGGAGATCACCGCGGTGGTCGTCTCGTGCAGGCCGGCGAGCGAGCGCAGCGCGCCGACCGACTCGTTCATCGGCCGGGCCTGCTCGGGGTTCGGCACGATCGGCGCAAGCGTGCCGTCGTAGTCGCAGGCGACCAGCAGCCGCGGGGTGCGGGCGATCTGCACGATGGTCCGGCGCAGCTGTGCGGAAAGGGCATCGGCGGTCATGGCGTGGACCTCGTGCTCGCGGGCAGGGGTTCAACGGTCACGGACGTTCGACTCTCTCCCGGAAGGATGTGTGCGTTCGCTCGTCGAAAGGCTGGCACACGGCGACAGTGCCGAACTGTATCGCCCGTCCACGGCGCCCCGGGCCGGCCCGGTCAAGATCAGGTCAGCGCTTCCTGGGTGGCCGGCTGCAGGGCGTCGATGAACGAGCGGGCCCAGCGGTCGACGTCGTGGGTGAGCACCTGGCGGCGCAGCGCGCGCATCCGCCGCCGGCCCTCGGCCGGGTCGAGCGTGAGCGCGGCGTGCATGGCGTTCTTGACGCCGTCGAGGTCGTGCGGGTTGACCAGGAACGCGCTGGACAGCTCGGCCGCGGCGCCGGCGAACTCGGAGAGCACCAGGGCGCCACCGAGGTCGTGGCGGCAGGCGACGTACTCCTTGCAGACGAGGTTCATGCCGTCCCGGACCGGAGTCACGAGCATGACGTCGGCCGCGGAGAAGAACGCCGCGAGCTCCTTGCGGTCGATGGACTGGTGCAGGTAGTGCACGACGGGGCGGCCCACCCGGGCGAACTCGCCGTTGATGCGGCTGACCACTTGCTCGATCTCGCCGCGCATGCGCTGGTAGTGCTCGACGCGCTCGCGGCTCGGGGTGGCGAGCTGGATCATCACGACCTCGGCCGGGTCGACCCGGCCCTCGCCGAGCAGCTCCTGCAGCGCGTAGAGGCGCAGGTCGATGCCCTTGGTGTAGTCGAGCCGGTCGACGCCGAGGATGATCTTCTTCGGGTTGCCGAGATCCGCGCGGATCTGCTTGGCGCGCTGGATGCACTCGCGGCTGCGGGCCGTCGTGTCCAGGCCCGAGGCGTCGATGGAGATGGGGAACGCGCCGACCCGCACCGGGCGGTCGCCGACCTGGACGACGCCGGGGCGGGTGCGCACGCCGACCGCGCCGCGGCTGGGCTCGAGGCCGATGAGGCGGCGGGCGAGCCACAGGTAGTTCTGGGCGCCGCCGGGGCGGTGGAAGCCGACGAGGTCCGCGCCGAGCAGGCCACGGATGATCTCGGCGCGCCACGGGAGCTGCATGAAGAGCTCGGTGGGCGGGAAGGGAATGTGGAGGAAGAAGCCGATGCGCAGGTCGGGCCGCAGGTCGCGGAGCATGGCCGGCACGAGCTGCAGCTGGTAGTCCTGCACCCACACGATCGCGCCGTCGGCGGCGATCTCGGCGCAGGCGTCGGCGAATCTTCGGTTGACCTTGACGTAGCTGTCCCACCAGCCGCGGTCGAAGACGGGCGTGGCCACGACGTCGTGGTAGAGCGGCCAGAGCGTGGCGTTGGAGAAGCCCTCGTAGTAGTCGCGGACCTCGTCGGACGTCAGCGTGACCGGGTGCAGCCAGATGCCGTCGTCGGAGAACTTGCCGACCTCGACGCCGGGGACGCCGGGCCAGCCGACCCAGGCGCCGCTGTGCGAGCGCAGGAACGGGGCGAGCGCGCTGACCAGGCCACCGGGGCTGTGCTTCCACCGCTCCGTGCCGTCCGGCAGTCGCTCCAGGTCCACCGGTAGCCGGTTGGCCACGACGATGAAGTCCGCGCCGCCGCTCTCGGGTCGTTCGGTCGTGCTGTCGGTCACCCGCGCGTGCCTCCCTCGAAACCCGTTCGAACCTCGACATTAGCCAAGTGGTGACGGCCGTGGGTGATGAGAAGTCCCGTGTCACACCGGTCATTCGAGGCGGCGGCGCGTCGGGCGCAGCGGGCCCGCCATCCGCGGACCGGCGAAGCGCCGCTCGAGCCGGCCGAGTCCCGCGCGGGCGGGCTGGGCGAGGTACTCCCCCAGCACCACGCCGGAGGCGAGGGCGAGCGCCGAGGACGCGGCGAGCATCAGCGTGGGCAGCCCGGCGATCGAGCGCTCCACGGCGAGCTCGTACAGCGCGCGGTAGGTGGCGAGGCCGGGCAGCAGCGGCACCATCCCGGACACGGCGACGACCAGCGGCGGGATCTGCAGCCGGCGGGAGATGACGCCGCCGGCGAAGCCGATCACGGTCGCGGCGATCGCGGACGAGGCGATCGGGCCGACCCCGCCCAGCACGAGCGCGCTGTAGCCGCCCGCACCCGCGCCGCCCGCGACCGCGGCGACCAGGACCGCGCGCGGCGTGGCGTAGCTGGCCAGGGCGAAGCAGCCGGCCGCGGCTGCGCCGGCCACCGTCTGCAGCGGCAGCCGCAGCGCGGACGGGTCGCGCAGGTCGGCCAGCGCCTGCGGGGGCAGGCCGAGCCGGACGGCGACGTTCAGCGAGAGCACGACGCCGGCGATCAGCCCGGCGGTCATCAGCGACACCTCGATGGTGCGGCCGGCGGCGGTGACGTTGTAGCCGGTGATCGCGTCCTGCACGGTCGAGACGACGGACAGGCCGGACAGCAGCACGGTGATGGCCGCGGCGACGACCGTCGTCGGCGGCTGCGCGCCCACGATCCCGCTGGCCACGAGGCCGAGCGCGGCACCGGTGGCCAGCGTGCCGCCGGCCAGCTGCTGGAAGAAGAACGGCAGCGCGCGTCTGTTCAGCAGCCGGCCGACCCGGTCGACCAGCGCGGTGATCACCGCGGCGCAGGCCGCCACGCCCGCGGTGCCGCCGATCAGCAGCGAGATCGCGGCGGCCATCCCGGCGTAGGCCAGCGTGGCGAACCAGCGCGGGTACGGGTGCGGCGCCGTGGTGATCTTGTTCAGCTCGATGTGCGCCTCGCGGACCGGGATCCGGCCACGGGTGATGTCGCGCACGAGCCGCTCGACGAGCGCGAGCCGGGTGTAGTCGAGGCTGCGCGAGCGGACCACGCGCAGCGAGGTGACCGGGGCGCTGTCGAAACCGCGGTGGCACGTGACGGTGATCGAGGTGAAGATCACGTCGACCTCGCAGTGCGGGAGCCCGTAGGCGTTGGCCACCGCGATGATCGTGGCCGTGGCGTCGGCGGCGCCGGCGCCCACCGACATCTGCACCTCGCCGATGCGCACGGCGAGATCGAGTACGAAGTGGACGGTCGAGTCGTCCGGCAGGGCCGGGCCCTGCAGTGCATTCGGCTCTCCCGAGCCGATTCGTCGCTCCCGGACGAACCGGGGTGGATTGTGTGCCCGCGCGGACCTGTTCCGCTGCGCGAACCACACGGCTGTCACCTCCATGTTGATCGCTCGCTCGCGAAGGTATCCCAGGCCGGCGCCGGGCGCCGCCGTGCGGTGCGCATCGCGCCGGGCCGCCCGTGACCTACGATGAGCACCGGCCACCCAGCGTGGCCACGCCGCTGTAGCTCAATCGGTAGAGCACTCGCCTTGTAAGCGAACGGTTGCGGGTTCAAGTCCTGTCAGCGGCTCCGTCGTGGGCGAGGTCACGCGATCCGGTGATCTCCTCGCCTGTCACGCATTCCGCCCTGACCACCGGGTAGCCCCTGCGACACGCGCGCGTCCAGCTTCGGACGTGCCGGTCACTCCTGGAAAGGGGGCGGTGACGATGGCACTCGCGGCCGTCGACTTCGGCCAGGGCATCTCGGACGCGTGGCGCTCGATCGCGACGTTCGTGCCCAGGCTGCTGGCGTTCCTGGCGATCCTGCTGATCGGCTGGGTGATCGCGAAGGCGATCGCCAAGGCCGTCGACAAGGTGCTGGAACGGATCGGGTTCGACCGGGTCGCCGAACGCGGCGGCATCAACCGGATGATGGCGCGGAGCCGCTACGACGCGTCGGCCATGATCGCGAAGCTGCTGTACTACGCGATCCTGCTGGTCACGCTGCAGATCGCGTTCGGCGTGTGGGGACCGAACCCGGTCAGCGACGTGCTCACCGACGTCGTGGCGTGGCTGCCCCGGGCGGCGGTGGCGATCGTGATCGTCGTGGTGGCCGGCGCGATCGCCCGGGCGGTGCGCGACCTCGTGACCAACACGCTGGGCGCGCTGTCCTACGGGCCGATGCTCGGCACGCTCGCGGCGGCGTTCGTCTGGGGGCTCGGCATCATCGCGGCGGTCAACCAGATCGGCGTGGCCACGGCCGTCACGATGCCGGTGCTGATCACGGTGCTGGCGACGATCGGCGGCATCGCGATCATCGGCGTGGGCGGCGGGCTCGTCCGGCCGATGCAGGCGCGGTGGGAGCGCTGGCTGAACCGGGCCGAGGAGGAGATCCCGCACGCGAGGGCGGCCGCGGACGCCTACCAGCGGGGCCGGGAGGACGCGTCCCGGACCGGCATGCCGGCACACGGTCACGCGCCGGCCGAGTACATGCAGCCGGCGACCGGGGGGCAGCCGATGCCACCCATGTCACCCATGCCGCCGATGCCGCAGATGCCGCCGCCGGGCGGGATGGGCTATCCGCAAAGAGGCATGGGCGAGGGCGGGCTCCCGCCACAACTGCCGCGGCAGTAGGGCCTCGTTCGCGACGGCCGGTGCGTGCGCGCGCCGGCCGTCGTGGCGATCAGCCGTGGCGATCAGCCGTGGCGATCAGCCGTGGCGATCGGGCGCGGCGGGTCCGGCGAGCCGGGCAGGCGCGGCGGTCAGGCGAGCCGGACAGGCGCGGCGGTCAGGCGCGGCAGTCAGGCGAGCCGGGTCAGGCGAGGCAGTCAGGCGAGCCGGGTCAGGCGAGGCGGTCGAGCGTGGCGGGTCAGGCGAGCGAGGGCAGGTCGTCCGTCGAGCCGATGCCGCGACCGGTGTTGCGGGCGAGCGAGCAGACCGCGAGCAGCCGCATGCTGGCCCAGTCCGCGCGCAGCCAGCCGGACTTGTCGTCGGGCACGCGCAGGGACATGCCGCTCTCCCGCAGGTGGTCGAGCACGCCCTCGGCATAGCCGGCGAGCAGGACCGTGCCGGCCACCGCCGCGCCCGACTCGACGCCGGCGGTCAGGATGTCGCGCACCGCGGCCGCGTGCTGGTCGACGGACGCGCCGAGTCCCGGGATCGCGGCGGCCGCGACCAGCCCGGCCGTGCCGATCTGCTCGTGCAGCCGGTCCAGCACCCGCCGCGCCGACCGCTCCAGACGGCGTACGCCCACCTCATCACCCTTTCGTGGAGAGCCGGACCGTGTGTAACACGGCACGCGGCCTGTCCCCACCGGGAGTGATCCGCAACACACCCATCGGCAACCGAACCGCCGGTATGAGCCAGGCCGAGGTGCGAATATTCGCGCCATGGCGGACACCGACGAGCTCGCGGCCGTGCGGGCACACGTGAAGAAACTCGAGCGCCGGCTGGCGACGGCGGCCGGCGACGTGGACCGGCAGGAGCGGCTGCTCGTCGCGCGCATGCTCGTACTGATCGCGACGGTCGCGCTCTTCGTCACGATGTTCCTGAGCTGGTACCAGGACATCGACATCGGCGACGAGGACGTCGAGTCGGCGAGCGGCTGGCTCGTGCTGACGGGCCTGGCCGGCTCCGACGAGGGTGGGCTGGTCTTCGCCGGCGCCTACAGCTGGCTCGTCCTGCTCGCGACGTTCGTCGGCGGGGTGTCGGTGTTCCAGCTGCGCCGCCGGTGGGTCGCGATCACGCTGTGCGTCCTGCTCGTACTGCTCGCGGGCGGGCAGACCCTGCTCAACGCCTCGGCGGATGACGGCGAGCAGAGCGCCGGCGTCTGGGGCGCGATCATCTTCATGGTGGCGAGCGCCTTCGCCTGGGGGAACCTCGTCACGCCGCTGCGCGAGCTGGAGACCGCGTCGCTGTACCCGTCCGCCAGAGGATGATGTCGAGAGCCGGCCGGCGGGTCCGACTTCCCGGTGATGCGAGCCCGCCAGGGGCCGCCGAACGAAGGAGCCAACCATGAAGTTCCTGCTGATCATGCAGGTCAACCCGGCCGTTCTCGAGGCGCTCACCGAGGCGGAGCGCGACTCGATCGGTGCCGGTCACGAGAACTTCATGAAGACCGTCCGCGAGTCCGGGGAGTTCATCGGCACCCAGGCGCTCGCCGACCCCGCCAACTCGGTCACCGTGCGCGGCACGGGTGGCGTGCCCGCCGTGACCGACGGCCCGTTCCTCGAGGCCAAGGAGTTCATGGGCGGCTACTACATGGTCGACGTCGAGTCCAAGGAGCGCGCGGTCGAGCTCGCGCAGCTGATCCCGGACGCGAAGTTCAACGGCCTCTCGATCGAGGTGCGGCCGATCATGTTCGAGGCCGGGTTCGACATGTGATGACGGGTACCGGGACGGTCGAGGACCTGCTGCGCACGCTCGCGCCGCGGGTCCTCGCCGTGCTCGTGCGCCGGCACGGCCAGTTCGACGCGTGCGAGGACGCCGTGCAGGAGGCGCTGCTCGCCGCGGCCGTGCAGTGGCCGGCCGACGGCGTGCCCGACGAGCCCGCCGGCTGGCTCGTCACCGTCGCCGGGCGGCGGCTCACCGACCAGTGGCGCAGCGAGTCGGCCAGGCGCCGGCGCGAGACCGCGGTCGCCGTCGCGCAGCCCTACCACGAGCTGATCACGCCGTCGCCGGCCGAGGAGCTGGACCGGCACGTCGACGACACGCTCACGCTGCTGTTCCTGTGCTGCCACCCGTCGCTGTCGGCACCGTCGCAGGTGGCGCTGACGCTGCGCGCGGTCGGCGGCCTGACCACCGAGCAGATCGCCCGCGCGTTCCTCGTGCCCGAGACGACGATGGGCCAGCGGATCAGCCGGGCCAAGCAGAAGATCAAGGAAGCCGGCGCCACGTTCGCCATGCCGGCCGGACCGGAGCGGGCCGAGCGGCTCGCCGTCGTGCTGCACGTGCTGTACCTGATCTTCAACGAGGGCTACACCGCGACGTCCGGGCCGGACCTGCAGCGCGTCGAGCTGACCGGCGAGGCGATCCGGCTGACCCGCGAGGTGCGCCGGCTGCTGGCCGACGACGACCCGGCGGCCGGAGAGGCCGCGGGCCTGCTCGCGCTCATGCTGCTGACCGACTCCCGGCGCGCCACCCGGGCCACGCCGGACGGCGCGCTCGTGCCGCTGGCCGAGCAGGACCGCGCGCGGTGGGACGCGGCGCTGATCCGGGAGGGCACCGAGCTGACCGAGCGGACGATGGCCACGGCGGCGCTCGGGCCGTACCAGCTGCAGGCGGCCATCGCGGCGGTGCACGCGGAGGCGGCGAGCACGGCGGAGACGGACTGGCGGCAGATCCTCGTGCTGTACGAGATCCTCGACCGGATGGCGCCGAACCCGATGGTGACCCTCAACCGGGCCGTCGCCACCGCGCAGGTGCACGGTCCGCGCGCGGGCCTGGCGCTGCTCGACGGCCTGGCCGGCGACAAGCGCGTGGCCGGCAACCACCGGCTCGACGCCGTCCGCGGGCACCTGCTGGAGCTCGCCGGCGACCCCGCCGCGGCCCGCGAGGCGTACACCCGCGCCGCGCGGCGGACGGTCAGCCGGCCCGAGCAGCGCTACCTCGAGGCGAAGGCCGCCCATCTGCGTTAGCCCCGTGTTCGCCCCGCTCGGCGCCCCTGTTTCCGGAGGCCGGATAGTCTCGGGTCGTAGGGAGAAGGGGGTTGGCTCGTGAGGCTGAAGGAGCGGCTGGTCGGCCTGGTCACGCGCTGGTACCTCGCGCGTGCGCAGCGCAAGGGCTTCGATCTGTCGAAGATGGCGTTGCTGCCCGACGCGGCGCTGATGCCGTTGTGGCGCACCGGCCTGGATCCGGTACCCGAGCTCGGTGAGATCCGGTCGCGGGAGCCGGTCAGCAAGGTCGACATTCCGTTCGGCGTCAACGTCTGGCTGGTGTCCGGGTACGAGGAGGCCAAGACCGTCCTCGGCAACGCCAAGGGGTACAGCAACGACTTCGCGAACCTCGTCGGGCAGCACGGGGCGTCGGAGAGCCACAGCCCGGGCGGGCTCGGCTTCGCGGACCCGCCCGAGCACACGCGGCTGCGCAAGCTGCTGACGCCGGAGTTCACGATGCGCCGGCTCTCGCGGCTCACGCCCGGGATCAAGGCGATCATCGACCAGCGGCTGGACGCGATGGCCGCCGCGGACGGCCCGGTGGACCTGGTCGAGGAGTTCGCGCTGCCTATCCCGTCGCTGGTGATCTGCGAGCTGCTGGGCGTGCCGTACGAGGACCGCGGGGAGTTCCAGCGCTTTTCGATGGCCCGGTTCGACCTGTTCAGCGGGGCGACGGCGTCGCTGGGCGCGATCTCCGAGTCGCTGCAGTACCTGGAAGGCGTGGTGAAGAAGCAGCGCGACGACCCGGGCGACGGCCTGCTGGGCATGATCATCAAGGAGCACGGGGACGAGGTCGGCGACATGGAGCTGGCCGGGCTGGCCGACGGCGTCCTGACCGGTGGCTTCGAGACGACGGCGAGCATGTTGGCGCTGGGCGCGCTGGTGCTGCTGCAGGACCGCGACGCGTTCGACCTGATCCACGACGACGACGCCGCCGTGCACAACTTCGTCGAGGAGCTGCTGCGGTACCTGACGGTCGTGCAGGTCGCGTTCCCGAGGTTCGCCCGCGAGGACGTGACGGTCGGCGGCGTGGACATCGCGAAGGGCGACGTCGTGGTCGTCTCGCTGGCCGGCGCGGACCGGGATCCGGTGCTGGGCAACGACTTGGAGCGCGTGGACCTCACCCGCGAGCCGACGTCCCACGTGGCGTTCGGCTACGGCGTGCACCGCTGCATCGGCGCGGAGCTGGCCCGGATGGAGCTGCGCGCCGCGTACCCGGCCCTGGTGCGCCGCTTCCCGTCGATGCGCCTGGCGGACGAGGACCTCACCTTCCGCAAGGTCTCGATCGTCTACGGAGTGGAGCGCCTCCCGGTACTGGTCGACTAACCGTCGCGAGCCTCCGTGGGCTGGTCGGTCACGGCATTCGCGTACAAGGCCTGTAAAGCAGCCCCCAGGTTCGGCGTCACGGTAGCCGTGATGCCCTCCGGAATCACCCCGGAATCCGGTGGCACCAATGCCTTCGTGAACCCCAGCCGGGCCGCCTCCGCCAGGCGGGTCTTCACGCCGGCGACCCGCCGCACCTCGCCCGCGAGGCCGACCTCCCCCAGTACCACCAGGTCCGGCGGCAGGGCGATGTCCCGCGCCGCCGACGCCACCGCCAGCGCGACGGCCAGGTCCGCGGCCGGCTCGTGGATCCGCATGCCGCCGACCGTCGCGGTGAACACGTCCTGCTCGGCCAGCCGGATGCCGCCGCGCCGCTCCAGCACCGCCAGCGCCATCGCGACCCGCGCCGAGTCCAGCCCGCTCACCGCGCGCCGCGGCGTGCCCAGCGTCGACTTCGCCACCAGCGCCTGCACCTCGCCCAGCAGCGGCCGTTTCCCTTCCACCGCAACGGTGACGGCCGTGCCGGGCACGCCCGTCTCCCGCCGGTTCAGGAACAGCCCGGACGGGTCCGGCACGCCGAGGATGCCGTCGTCGACGAGCTCGAAGCAGCCCACCTCGTCGGCCGGGCCGAAGCGGTTCTTCACGCCGCGCACCAGGCGCAGCGTCGAGTGCCGGTCTCCCTCGAAGTGCAGCACCACGTCGACCAGGTGCTCGAGCACCCGCGGGCCGGCGATCGCGCCGTCCTTCGTGACATGCCCCACCAGCACCACCGGCAGGCCGCGCTCCTTCGCCAGCGCCACCAGCGCCGCGGTGACCGCGCGGACCTGCGTGACACCGCCCGGCGTACCGTCGATCTCCCCGGACCCCAGCGTCTGCACGGAGTCCACCACGAGCAGGCCCGGCCGCACGGTGTCCACGTGCCCGATCACGGCCGAGATGTCGCTCTCCGCCGCCAGGAACATCGACTCGTGCACGTTGCCGGTCCGCTCGGCACGCAGCCGCACCTGGCCGGCCGACTCCTCGCCCGTGACGTACAGCGAAGGCGCCGCGGACCCGTCGCGAGCCGCCCACCGGAACGCGACCTCGAGCAGCAGCGTGGACTTGCCCACCCCGGGCTCGCCAGCCAGCAGCACGACCGCGCCCGGCACGAGCCCGCCGCCGAGCACCCGGTCGAGCTCCGGCACACCCGTGCGCCGCGCCCGCGCCGCCTCGACGTCGACCTCCGCGATCGGGCGCGCGGGGGCGGACGGGACCCCCGCCGCGATCCTCGCTAACGCCGCGCGCGGGACACCGATCTCCTCGAGCGTGCCCCAGGCCTGGCATTCCTGGCACCGGCCGTACCACTTGGCGGACTCGTTGCCGCACTCGGCACAGCGGTAGCCCGGCCCCTTCGATCGCGTGTTCTTCACCACGGGATCAACCTAGAGGCGCCCACCGACAAAACCGGGGAGGCGGCTACTCCTCGCTCGTGGTGCCCGGGGTGTCGATCGGCACGCTGATCGTGATCTCGCCGGCTTCCTCGAAGATGAAGGTGATCGGCACGTTCTTGCCCATCGGCAGGTCCACGGTGAGGTCCCGCAGCAGGACGCTCAGCGTGCCGACCACGTCCGGCGCGTTTGCGCTCCCGGTCACCTCGGGCGACGACTCAGTGGCCGGCGCGGATTCCGACGGAGAAGACGGAGAAGCAGAAGAGGAAGCAGACGAGGACGGCGACGACTCGGTCGGCTCGGCCGAGCTCGACGTGGCCGACTCGTCCGGCACGACGACCGCCAGCGCCGAGCGGGCCGGCACCGTGGTGTCGCCCAGCAGCTCGACGGTCCCCGCCGCGGGGGTGCTCACCGCGGTCAGCTTGTCGTCGGTGCCGCCGGTGTTGACGATCGCGAGCGTCAGCGGCGCGTCGTCGCCGGCCCGGTAGCTGTCCTTCGCCGGGTAGGCGATCACGATGTCGCGCAGCGCGATGTCCCCGACGTCGCCCTTGTTGCCGTTGACCGCCGGCTCCATCTGGTCCGTCTGGGTGGCCTGGCCCGAGCTGCACCCGGCGATACCGAGCGCGACGAGGCCGACAACGACCGCCGGCAGGATCTTGCGCAGCGGTCCGATCGAACGACGGCTCACGATTGCGGTCCTTCCTCGGGCAGGCCAACTCACGCCGAAGGCTACCGGTGCCTACCGGGGCCTTCTTCGAGTGGTCTGCCTGACGGCACAACCGAGTTCTCGACCTCGCGTCCACTGTGGAGGAAAGGCGTCGTCGATCGAATTCCTCTTCGGACCTGTCAAGCACGCACCGAGCGGTTTTGTCAAGCCCCGGCAAACCGGTCACGTGGCCACTGACCTGCGGTTACGGATCGTGGGGCCGTTACACCCTCACCTGGACACGTGTTAAGATGGGAAGAGCGAAAGGGGCAGAGGACACATGGTTTTCAAGGTCGGAGAGACCGTCGTCTACCCGCACCACGGTGCCGCACTCATCGAAGCAATCGAGACCCGCGTGATCAAGGGCGAGGAGAAGAAGTACCTCGTCCTGAAGGTCGCCCAGGGTGATCTCACCGTACGCGTCCCCGCAGACAACGCCGAAATCGTCGGTGTCCGGGATGTCGTCGGCCAAGAGGGTCTCAACCGGGTCTTCGATGTTCTGCGTGCTCCTCACACCGAGGAGCCGACCAACTGGTCCCGGCGGTACAAGGCCAACCTCGAGAAGCTCGCCT
>Ga0307513_10009726_pt1 | contig 12150 bp, 11 predicted proteins | sample 15_EM_MG_FD_202174 | JGI IMG/M metagenome (GOLD analysis project Ga0307513, IMG submission 202174) | Populus trichocarpa ectomycorrhiza microbial communities from riparian zone in the Pacific Northwest, United States - 15_EM | ecosystem: Host-associated > Plants > Roots > Unclassified | place... | reverse complement strand
TCCATATTAACCAGCCTTGATATGTTCGAGGCATGTCCATTTAGAAAACGCAGACTCTTAAGCCATTTGTAGACTAGTAGTTGTGCGTTTTTCTCTAACACGAAGCTTGCTCTTGGTTTTGCGACCCGTGACTCATCACAAACCAACTCCATATTATTACAGTTACAGAACAAAGCTACATCTAATCTAGCCTTGATGTTGTCCTTTGTCTTCCCCTTCACATCCATGACGGTGTTGAAAATGTTCTTAAGCACGTTTTCAATATGCATGACGTCAAGGTTATGGCGGAGAAGATTGGTCTTCCAATAAGGAAGCTCCCAAAAGATACTTCATTTTACACAATTATGGGTCAAACCAAAACCAGGGAACTTCTGCTTACCTGAATGGAGACCAAACACAATGTCACCATACTTTGATACAACATCATGCAATTCTTCACCAGAAAAACGTGGGGGTGCAACATCATTTTCAACTCTGCCAACAAAGAAATCTTTTATGTTCTTTCTGTACCTGTGATTATGTGGCAAGAAACGACAATGACAGTAAAAAAAAGAAGCTTTACCTCCGCTTGTTAGCGTAAATGCCTTGTTGTTTTCCATGCAGTATGGACATGCTAGTTTCCCATGCATGCTCCAACCAGAAAGCATTCCATAAGCTGGAAAATCATTGATAGTCCACATCAAAGCCGCCCTCATAAGAAAATTTTGTTTCCTCGATATATCATAAGTCAAAGCTCTGGAGGACCACAATTGCGCTAACTCATCAATCAACGGTCGAAGACAAATATCTATATTTCGAACCAGGCTGCTCGGACCTGGTATGACCATAGATAAAAACATGAACTCCGGCCTCATACACATCCCCGGTGGCAAGTTATAAATCATCAGTATAACCGGCCAACAAGAATAAGGAGCAGCAAATGACCCGAATGGGTTGAATCTGTCTGTACACAACCCAAGACGCACGTTCCTTGATTCAGCTGAAAAGTGAGGATGCACACTGTTAAAGTGTTTCCAGGCTTTGCCGTTAGAAGGCTGCACCATCACTCCATCAACCGCATCATGTGATTGGTGCCATTTCATGTGCTCAGCAGTCCTTGGTAACATGAATAACCTCTGTAGTCTAGATGTGATTGGGAAGTATCTAAGTTTTTTATATGCCACTAGAGTCTTTCCCCTACCTGTTCTGGGTTTGTAACGGGAATGCCTGCATGTCATGCACCCGGTCATCTCAGCATTTTCAAGGTAGTATAACATGCAGAAGTTAGGGCACATGTCAATTTTCTGGTATCCTAAACCGAGGGGTTTCATCATGGACTTCGCAACATAGAAGTTCTCTTTTAGCATGTTCCCTTCAGGTAAAATGCTTCTCGCCCATTCAATAATCTTGTCATACCCGACCTCACTCAACCCGTGATCTGACTTGATGGTGAACACCTGTGCTACGGCCGATAATTTACTGTGGTTCGTGCAGTCATCCCATAATGGTTCGTCAGAATCTTTCAACAAATCAAAAAACCTAGCTGCATCTGTATTAGGTTCTTCTTCTATAATTGGACATTGACTGACATTACCTTGATTCATTCTCATTGCATCCACAACCATATTCCTGTAAGGATTAGTGTTGTCATTTGTCGCTTCATGCACGTTGCTAGCACTAGAAATTGACCCAACCACCCTTTCTTCCATTCTCCTCTTACTAACAAATACTTCTCTGTGTGCATACCAACACTAGTAATTCTCCATAAACCCTTTGTGTAGAAGATGCATTGTTACAACATTTGGATGCAGATACTTTTTATTTTGACACTTCCTGCAAGGACACTTAATACCGCCTCCAGTAAAATTTTTGGGAATAGATGTTGCGAAATTAATAAAACCCTAAACCCCATAACAATAATCCATCCTCCGCAATCCTTGGGGTGAATCTCGATACATCCATGCACGATCATCCATAACTTCTATCGAACCTCTATAAAATTATGATGACAACATGTATTAATTAACTATGTTAGGTAAATAAATTTGCAAAAATATTGGTTTACCTCGAGATTATACAACAAACCAATTACAACTTCTCATAAATATTAAATATTCATTATCAATTATCAATGTCCATAAAAATTAATACATATATATCAATTTACGGAAATTACAACTCCGTAATACCATTAATGATAAAAATTAAAACGGACCCATTAAACAAGCTATTAATTATTTCAAAACAACACATGTAATTCGGTAATTCAATAAAGTTTCAACAATTTACAACAAATACAATCTTACAAAATCTAAAACAAACCATAACAATTATACAATTATACATTCATATACTACAAGTTTGTTTGAGAAATAACAATAAAACATGTACATCTACTAACAAAATACATATACCAAAAAAACAATAAAATTCACATTTAAATGTTAAAATTTAAAAAGATAGAATTACTTACAAAAACTAATAAAAATCCATCGGTAAATCAAAACACGGATGCTGTGATGAGAAGACTTCAAGAAATATGACTTGTTGTGCAGAGAAGAGGGAGAATTTTTTTTTTTTTTGGGCGTTGGTTGTTTGCAGTTGGGGAGAGTTAAGATGTGGAAGAAGAAGGAGAAATAGGGGAGGAGAGGGGGATATATTAACTTTTTTCGACGGCTTCACCGACGGACCAATTCCGTTTGTGAATCCATCGGCTCGTCTGACGATAAACAGGGCACATCACCGTACGGAGCTGACATTTTGAATCCCTCGGTGATTCCGTCGGTAAAAATACCCGCAATAACCTCCACGTCAGCGAACCACCCTTTTTTAATATTCTCAACATTCCGTCCGTAATTCTGTCGGTAGATACCGATGGAATTTGGTCGTCGGTATCACCGACAGTTTAAATTCAGTCGGTAATGGCAACCTCAAATTACCGACAGAATTATTTCGTCGGCAATTTCGTTGGTATTAAGTGAATTTCTGGTAGTGCATATGCTCTACTAATCCTTGGCCAGGGGAAAAGAGGAAAACATATAAAAAGTTAAATCTTATACATGGATAAATCAAAGAATAGATAAACAAGCTCAAAGGGGCTCACTAAGGATAATATGTTGTAGGTTGGCTTTTTGACTCAAGTGATTAAAATTCCTAATGCCTTTATCATCTTGATGTATATATGTAATGCGAATGTAATCTCAACAAGATATCAAGCAAGTTCTAGAGATACATATCATTGAAAGAATGCACAATCAAAGAATATAATGTTGAAGGCTCAAAAGCTTGCATTGGTATAACACTATAAAGTCAACATGTCATATTTTCAATGTCAATCCCTAAACCAATTAAACATTAAAACTTGCATGCACACTCCTTCATTCGATTTATATCTTCATCTATCTCAACTAATTCTCATACATAATACTCTAATTCTCATAAACCAATAGGAGTTCAAAAAGATCAAACATAGATGTTTCTTTTTTACGCAACAAAAAAAATCAAAATTCTCTCAATACCCCCACACTTTAAACACAACATTGTCCTCAATGTTGAAATAAAAGAAAAAGGAATATAAGAGAATGACAAAAATAAAGTAAAATGCAAAAAAAAAAGATAAAGGAAAAAGAAAGCAAATCTGTTTTTTTTTCTTTTTGTGTTGGGTTGCCTCCCAGTAAGTGCTTTTGTTCAATGTCATTGGCTCGACACATCGCATGCTCATGCTTCATAGATAGGTTCAACTAACTCCATAGAAGCGGTGATTTCTGCCGTCCAACCTTCATAGAAAGGTTTCAAGCGATGCCCATTGACCTTGAGTACTTTGTTTGTTTCTAAACTTGTAATTTCAAGTGCACCATAAGAAAAAACATTAGAAACAACAAAGGGTCCAATCCAACGAGAGCGCAACTTTCCAGGAAAAAGTTTCAAACGTGAATGATGGCCCAAAAAGGAGGACTTTGTCTCCAACATGAAATCCTTGCATTCTCATAAGCATCATTTTGAATCTCTTCCAACTCTTGCAATTCCAACTTTCTTGCAATCCCAACAGCATCATAATCCATGTTACATTTTTTAATGGCCCAAAAAGCTTTGTGTTCAAGCTCCACCGGTAGATGACATGTTTTCCCGTAAATCATCCTATAAGGTGACATTCCTATAGGTGATTTGTAAGCAGTCCGATAAGCCCAAAATACATCACCAAGTCGTAGACTCCAATGTCGTTGGTTAGGTTGCATTGTCTTCTCTAATATGGATTTGATTTCTCAATTTGAAATTCCAGCTTGGCCATTCGTTTGAGGATAGTATGCTGTGGAAGTCCGATGAGTCACATGATATTTGCGTAACAAAGCTTCTATTGAACGATTGCAAAAATGAGTGTCACAATCACTAATGATAGCTTTAGGGATTCCAAACCTGTCAAATATGTGAGTCCTGACAAAATTTAAAACAACCTTAGCATCAGTAGTTCGTGTGGCTTTCACCTCAATCCAGTTGTACACATAATCAACAACAAGAAGGATATAAAGATTGCCAAAAGAAGAAGGAAATGGACCCATAAAATCAATACCCCAAACATCAAAAATTTCGCTTACATGAATATTCGTTAAAGGCATGTGATTCTTATGAGTGATATTACTTGTTCTTTGACATTTTACACATGATTTACAAAAATGATATGCATCTTTAAAAATAGAAGGCCAATAAAAACCACTTTCAAGTACCTTGTGGGCCGTTCTTTTTGCTCCAAAATACCCACCACAAGAATGAGAATGACAAAAAGTGAGAATGGAATGAAATTCATCATGTGGTACACATCTCCTAACTACTTGATCCACATAAAATTTCTATAGATAGGGGGTATCCCAAAAATAATATTTAGCATCAGCTCGTAAGTTGTTTTTTTGAGATGTAGACAAACTTGAAGGGAATTCTTTTGTGACTAAATAGTTCACCAAATTAGCATACCATGGTCTTGTAGAGGAATTTAATACATACAATTGCTCCTTGGGGAATGTATCTCTTATTGTTTCGGTTTGTATATTCTCGGTGCTTCGTCGGCTCAAGTGATCAACCACTTGGTTTTCGACACCTTTTTTGTCTTTGATCTCAAGATCAAACTCTTGTAAAAGAAGATCTACTTAATCATCTTGGTTTGGACTTCTTTTTTTTCAAAAGATACCTCAAAGATGCATGGTTAATAAAACAATGACTTTTGTACCAAGTAAATATGACCTTAATTTTTCTAGAGCAAACACCACTGCAAAAAGTTCCTCTTCAGTTGTATAGTAATTGCATTGTGCTCTGTCTAACATGTGGGAAACATAGGCTATAACATGCAAATTCTTATCAATTCTTTACCCAAGTATAGTCCCTACCGCATAGTCACTCGCATCACACATTATCTCGAAAGGCTCATCCCAGTTTGATGGTTGGATGATAGGGGCAGATGTGACACGCCTCTTAAGCTCATCATGGGCATCCTTACAAGCTTAATCAAACACAAAATCCACTTCTTTGGCTAATAGTGTGCACAAGGGTGTTGTAATCTTCGAGAAATCTTTAATAAAGCATCAATAGAAACCTGCATGGCCTAGAAAAGAATGAACTTCCCTCACGCATGAGGGGTAAGACAATGATGAAATAACATCTATTTTAGCTTTATCAACCTCTAATCCCCGTGAAGACACAACATGCCCAAGAACCATTCCTTGTTTTACCATAAAATAACACTTTTCATAGTTCAAGACAAAGCTAGTTTCAATGCATCTTTTCAAGACCAAAGATAAATTTTCTAAACACTTATCAAAAGAATCACCATACACCATGAAATCATATATGAAAACCTCAATTATTCTTTCAACATAGTCAGAAAAAATACTCATCATGCATCTTTGAAAAGTTACAGGTGCATTAGAGAGACCAAAGGGCATTCTCTTATATGCATATGTACCAAATGGACATGTAAATGTAGTCTTTTCTTGATCTTCAGGATTAATAACAATCTAATTATATCCACTATATCCATCAAGAAAGTAATAAAAAGACTTACCTACTAGACATTCAAGCATTTGGTCCATAAATGGTATTGGGAAATGATCTTTGCGTGTAGAGAGATTAAGCTTTCTATAATCAACACATATTTTTCATCCACTCGAGATGCGAGTAGGAATGAATTCATCATTTTTGTTCTTTACCAACGTGATCCCGATCTTTTTGGGCACCACATGGATAGGCGCCACCCATTTACTGTCCGTAATGGGGTAAATGACTCTTGCATCAAATAGTTTCAAAATCTCAGCTTCCACTGGCTCCATCATAGGCGGATTCAACCTCCTTTGCATTTCCCTTGTTGGTTTCACTTTGTCCTCCAATAATATGTGATGCATACACATGGAGGGACTAATGCCCTTGATGTCGGCTAAAGCCCATCCAATGGTCGTCTTGTAATCACAACAACTTCATAAGTTTTTCCTCTTGCGCACTTGTCAAATCTTTTGCTATGATAAAAGGAAGTGTATTGTTGTCGCCAATGAATACATACTTCAAATTATCGGGCAAAGGTTTCAATTCTAACCCGAGGGCCTGTAAAATTGATGGAAGAAGCTTGTTATGTGAAAGTACTAAATAAACAAAGACATTACCATAGGGAACGATTTACAAAGCTTGCAAAGCCAATGCTGATTCGTGCATGTTTAGGGGAACACATATGTGCCTCTCCATCTATTTTATCTTGGTAAAATCATAGCCATAGCTCAAAGCTATGCTTAATCCATCCTTACAATCAAAATCACAAACTTGTTGCACACACTTATCAACTTGGTCATAGCATGTGATATAGTAAACATTGCTATAAGGATATCTCATTGCATCATGAAAATTAAATTCAATTTTTTCATCTCTTACCTCCATAGACAAAGTATCCTTACCACAATCAATCTTTGTATTGGCAGTTTTCAAGAATGGTCGCCCAAACAATATAGGAGTGTTGTTTAATGAATCACAAGAATCATGTTCCATATCAAGAATACAAAAGTTGCATGGAATGACCAAATTATCAATCTTGACTTGGACATCTTCTATCACACCAAGTGGGTAAACAAAACTACGATCCGCAAGTTGTATTACAATACTAGTTTTATTCAAAGACTCTAGACTAAGAGAATCATAAACATGTTTAGGCATAACGCTAATGGATGCACCTAGTTTCAGTTTGTGGAGGAGGAGGGTGTTTCTTTTTTGTACTCAATTTGGTTTTTATCTCTTCTTCTTCATCTATCTCAATTTGTTTCGACCTTTGCCTTTTAAGTTCTTTCCCACTTCGCGGCATGATCGCACTAACATTCTCTTTTGGATTCAATGCTTGGAGGGCAATTTTCCATTCATTTGTGCTTCCAATTTCCCTACACTTAAAGCTATTTACCCCATTTGCTTCTCCAAGTTGTGAATACTTGACCTTGTTTCCTGTTGAAAAGACATGATATTTTGTTGCAAGGTCATAATGTTAAAAGCCAAAGTTTTTGTTGCTACTCATTTTTAGGCCCCACATGCTAGAGATGGCGTGTACCTCTTTTTAACCGAATGAAGGAGTTTAGCTCATGGTTGCTTGAAGATTGACAAAAGCAGAGAAGAAAGAAATGTTTTTACGAACCCTATTTCAGCTGTTTTATGCTCTCTTTATCCTTCCCCTGCATTGCCGAAATCGTCAGGATTCTTAGATTAATTAGTAGTCTTCGTGATGCTTAACTCATTGCTTCTTTATTTGGTCTTTAAGTTTGGATAAATCCTTGAAAATTTGTACTAAAAAGTTGATTATGCTGCAGTCATAATTCTGTTTGTAATACCAACTTTGTTCCAACTTAGACTTTGATTCTGACTTGGTTTCGTGCAATATTTGACCATCTCAGCTATATTTTGTCATTCATGACGTGTTAAAGAATTGAACGACACCTTTATTGGGTCCTAGGGCTCACTGTTCTTATGTCAGACTCTCATTTAGATTGGGATGCTCGACATTGTCAGTTTCCGAATTAGATCAGGAGATCCTTTTGACCAAGCAGATTGCGGCCAGATTATGTTCTTCAAAATGAATTTATCTAACTTTAAATCCTTCATGAAAGTTATAGAAACGTACGTGTAAATGAATTTGACTTTTTGAATCGCCTGATTTTGATATCAGAAGTCCAAGATATCCTTGTTTGAATATCTAGTGTGAAAGTAAGGAATCCTGCCGCGAGAAGGATTCTAGCCCGCAGGTCTGATTCGAGGGATTACGGGTTGATTTGGAGGATTTTTTTTGGATCAAGGATTGAATTGAAAAGTGTTAAAATTAGGGATTTAATTGAAAATTGAAATTAAAAGGAACCCAAAATTGATTACATTACATGCAGAACAAACCAATGTTCTGCACGGAACAAACCCTACAACAAGCCCCACCAGCTTGTTTCATCTTTGGTCCAAAGGCAACAGTTTTGAACACCTATGCTAGCTGTGGAAGAATGCAGAGGAGAGCCACACCATCATTTAATGGCTGGGATTTTACACGTGGAGAATAATTACCGAGATCACATAATCAATCAGAATATTTTGCTTCCTAAATTGCTTTATTCGATTGCAAGCCACCCGCGATTGTGTCCCCATATTTTTTTTCCTAAATAGAGCTGTATTTTAGGCTATATAAACCTCCTCTACTGACCTAGAAGGATAGAAGAGAAAAGCGAAAAAAAAGAGGAGAGGAGGAGAAGAAACGTTGGAGATCTGCAGCACATAGAGAGGAAGCTCTGCTGCTAAACATTGACATAAACTTTTGTCTATCAAAACTGGTGAGACCTGCAGGAGATGAAGGAAGAGATGGAAAAAAGCAGAGAAACGAAAGAAAGAAGAGAAAGGGAGAGGAGAGGAAAAAAATGCAGAGAACATAGGGAGTTTCTTTCCTTCATCTTTGCATTATTGTGAGACGGGGAAAGCAGAACAGGGGAGAGGGAGAGAAGCTAAAACCAGTAGAGATAGAGAGAGGGATAAAGACGCAGAGCAAAACACAAGAGACAGGCGCAAATAGAGAACAGAGGGAAAAGGGCTGAAACAGACGAACACGGATAGATCAACCATCACGCCTTCAACATCGTTGTAGCTCCTTCGTTTTCGCCTACAGGTCTGTTATTCCTTGCTTTGGCATGTATTCTTAGTTGCATTGTTACTGTTCAAGTGAATTATAATTCACTTTAACAATAACCAGCCAAGGCATGCGTGAGGAAACTCACGCATGCCTTTGTGCCTAGCCGGGTCATTCAGTTTGGGCTAGTGACCCGGCTAGGCTTGCTGGGTTCAGCCCAGCCATATGGACTGAGCTGGACCCAGCCCCCTTAAAAAAATACGAGTAATATCTTTGATTTTCTCGTGTATTTATTTGTGGTTTTTGTATTTTTATATTGTGAAAAAAACAAATCTCGTATTTAGAATACCCGGTTTTTAATGCAATGTGGCAAATATACATATATATCAAAAAAAATATTTTCATGCATATGGCCAATGCCCTAACATATTTTGAATTTCCTCTTTAAAAAAAAACAAATATTCAAAGTTTAAAAGAAAATGTGTTTTAGCATGGATTTCTTAAACAAAAAAAATTATTTTCGTACATTCTGGATTTTACAACATGTTTGTAAAACTCCAAAGGGTGTTGGCCAATATTCCAAATAATACAAAATCTTAATTTTGGAGAATGCTACTTTATTCACCATTTATATTTGGATAAAGAAATCCCAAAGGGATTAATATTCAAAATAATATTGGGAATAAACTGTTATTATTCACTTTTAATGTTTGGATAAAAAAACCCAATTAGTTAATATCCAAAATATTTTTTAGAAATAATAAGTCATCACACATCCTTGAAAGAAGCCTTGATTATAATTGAGGACATTTCAATTTTTGACTCCACGGTTTACGAGCCATGAAAGTATGAAATACTAATACAAAAAAGGGCTTTTAAAACACCTTGAATTTCCTTAGATTTTTAACTTAGTTATTTTGTTTCTTTTCGTTGCGATTTACGAGTCGCGAACACTAGAAATACTAAGGGAAAAATGACCTTTTAAGCACATTGAATCTCCTTAGATTTCTATCTTAGGTGTTTCTTAATTCATAGGTTGTAAATTTAATTCAAATCAAACACATATTTCAAGAGATCTGTATTAGTTCTCTTTGACACTCTATAGACATATCTAAAGGTATGATCCATATTGGCTAAGGGTTCTTTCTTTTAGAATTTGAACCCAAGTTTGTTCATCATAGCAAACTTATCTTAGGAAAACTGATGGGATTAGAAAAATCAACACCATAACAATTATAAACCAAACACCAAGCAGCTTACCTTAGGTAAGGCATATTAAGGATACTAAAACCTTCCCTTTATATAACCAGTCCCTTGCCTTAGAATCTTTAAAGACCAATTAGGGTTCCTAGTGACCATAATACTAGGTGGCGACTCCCTTTTTTCACAAAAACAAAGTCCCCGAAATCAATTTCCCGCCACGGGAAAGGTCATTGCAACGTCGAGCTCTCGCGAGGGTGCGACAATTTTCATCATCTCACGAAGATCATCACTAGATGACGACCCCATAACATTGGAATTGGAGTTTAGAAATGGAGGGTGTTGTCTCGCTTGATAATTCTGTTGGGGCTGAAATCCATGGGGATGGAACTGTTGACCTTAATTACCTTATTGAGGCGGGTTCCCATAGTGTAAGTTTGGATGATCTCTCCATCCGGGGATGTATGTATTGGAAAAGGGATCATATTTATATCGGGGTTGTCCATTGAATCCTCCATCAACTACATGAACCTATTCAATGAAATCTTCTTGCATTGTTGGGCACATATCAGAGGTATGTCCTTGTAAGGAACATATACTACAAACTTTCACCTCTTTTACTCTTTTGTTTGAGAAGTCTTCATGGGTGCCAAACTGTTTCGAGTTGGTTGCCATGTTTAAGATCAATTGGCATGTAGCCTTAGGTGTCTTATCTACTAATGCCCCTCAACTTACAGCATCAATGATACTACGGTCAATAGGTATCAATCCTTCATAGAAATATTGAACGAGCAGCTGATCAGGTATTTGATGATGAGGGCATTGAAAGCACAATTGCTCAAATCTTTCCCAATACTCGGAGAGTGTCTCGCCATGAGATTGCCAAATCCCACATATTTCTTTCCTTATGTTAGCAACTCGAGATGTTGGGAAATACTTCTCAAGGAAGATCTTCTTCATAACATTCCAAGTTCCAATGGAACCTAGGAGAATAGAGAAAAGACATGTCTTTGCTGCCCCTTTTAAAGAGAAAGGGAAAGCTTTCAACTTAACCAGTTCTTTGTCAACTCCATTTGGTTTCATGCCAACGCAAACCATATGAAACTCCTTGAGATGAGTATGAGGATTGATTAGTACTTAAAAATGCATTTTTATCAAGATTTTATATCATTATTTTGCACTTGAAGTATTAATAGCTCCTTAACTAGAGCATGTTTTATAATAACATGTCTAAAAATATAAAATACCTTTAATTTATGGTAAATGTTCATCTTAAATGTAGACCTATCACATAAATCAAATGATTGATTAATGAGTTTAACTACTAAAATTGAGAAGACAAAGAGAGGGCTAAGCTAAGGAAAGAGATGCTGGTTCAGTCCAAACTGGAACACCATTCGGTTATTGGATCATAACTGAAGCTGTAGAACTTGGATTTAGGTTTGGTTTGTATCGATGGAAATCTAAAACACAGGCCTAAAACTTTCATGAGAGTGCAAGATTCAAAACAGTTGTTTTCAAGTTCAAATTGTAGCAATAAAAAAGAAGTCGGAATCTGTCCTACAACCTAGACACTATTTAGTGTTCAGCCCATATCTCGAGTTCTAGAAGTCCAAATGCACCGATTCTTTTTTTGTTGAAAAGACGAGACAATTTCCCAGAACTTTCATGAAGACTATTTGTTCAAATTCTGATGTTAGCAATGATGTTTTCTACAGACAAGAAGATAAGGATTGTTACCAAGTCAAGAGGTGGCCACCCACTCAACAATTAGTCATCAAATCAATAGTTTCGAATTTTGGCCTATAAAAGGAGGCATTTGCCATGCATTTAGGCATCTTGGTTTTCAGATCAAGATCATG
>Ga0307513_10009725_pt1 | contig 12151 bp, 12 predicted proteins | sample 15_EM_MG_FD_202174 | JGI IMG/M metagenome (GOLD analysis project Ga0307513, IMG submission 202174) | Populus trichocarpa ectomycorrhiza microbial communities from riparian zone in the Pacific Northwest, United States - 15_EM | ecosystem: Host-associated > Plants > Roots > Unclassified | place... | reverse complement strand
TTCTTCTCAAAATCCTCACTCCATCCCTACCCTACTTTGGGACGACAAAAGGGGGAGAGAGAGAGAGAGAGATAAAGGAGTGTCCTCCCCTCTCTGATCTGAAAATGATTCAAACTTGAACGGATCCATGAATCCCTTCACTCTGTAAGCCTTTTCAAATCTCTCTCCTTCTCTCTCTCTTCATCAGTCTGATTGATTGTTTCCAATTACTAGTATATTATTATATCAGATCAATTCTTGTTGTTGTTGTTGCTTAATAATGGCTTCACCTGGTATTCCACATCAACAAGGAGGTGGGGGGGTAATAGGAGGAGGAGGAGGAGGTTTTGATATGAATAAACTGCTTAAACCCTCTTCTGCAAATCCTATGAGTATAATGCAACCCCCAAACCAACAACAACAACAGGGTCCTTCTCCCAATAGTAACACTATCACCACCGAGAATCTCACTACCTCTCCTTCCTTCCCTCTCCCTTCCTCTTCTCCACCTTATCTAACTCCATCTTCTTCTTATCCACCTCCTACTGGCCCTTATCACCCTTTTCACCACCCTCACTATCTCTCCCCTTACCCTCCTCCTCCTCCTCCTTTTCAGCAACTTCACAATCAGTTCCTTACTAATACTAATATCCATCACCAAAATAGACCACAGCCCATCTCTTCTTTTGCACCTCCTCCTCCTCTCTCACCTAGTAATTCAGGTGGTGCTGTTTTGATGGACATCTTGACCAATCAAAACCAACAGCAGCCACCTCTCTCCAGTAATCTTAGTGGGCCTTTCCCTTCTTATGCTTCCTCCGCTGTATCCACCGCCACCAGTGCTCCTCCTGTCCCCTCTGCCCCTCCTGTTAGTTTAGCATCTCCGACGCAGCAATGCTGCCCTCCTCCAGTGAGGATGCTCAGCACCAAGCTCCCTAAGGGCCGGCATTTGAATGGAAACCATGTCGTGTATGATATTGATGTGAGATTGCAAGGTGAGGTGCAGCCTCAACTTGAAGTCACTCCCATCACTAAATATGTCTCCGATCCTGGCCTTGTTCTCGGCCGTCAGATTGCTGTTAATAGGAATTACATTTGCTATGGGCTCAAGCCTGGTGCTATTCGTATCCTCAATATTAATACTGCTTTGAGATCATTGCTTCGCGGTCATAACCAGGTTATTTCTCTCTTCTTGTGAAGGTCTTACGATTATCTTGTGTTTTGTGTACCTAACCTTGATTGAAAATCGACATTCATGACATTATGTAATACAGTAATTGGCATTGTCTAACTGATAGTGAATCTCACCTTGTGATAATTGCTGAATCAGATTTCAATTAAAAAAGAATGTATTTGAAGTCTTTTTGATGAGCCATTACATATGAACATACTGCTAGAATGTTTGTTCTCAACTTATCTTGGCAAGTTGCAATAGTTGGATAGTGATTTTCAATAGCTGCACTCTCCAAATCAAGTGCAGGTAATATTCAAGTGACCAAGTTATGGAGGAAAACCCTTATTCCTAAATAATTAAACTTTCCTATTCCGCTGATGTCAAATTAATAAATCACATTACGGATATAAACATGAGAGTTTACCCATTCTTCTTTATTGCTTCTGGATACCATTTCGGTTTCAGTTCCATCAATTTGCTTACTGTACTTTGAGAAGAGGCAAAAATTCCTAATGCTTATGATAAAATCCTGATTTTGTTTGGTACTGAAGGTTCTTGATATAATAATCATGGCAGATTTTGGACAGACTTGCAGAGTAAGCCTCATTAATTTCATTACTTTAGTTGGCTGCTGTCCTTTCATGTTTAGAAGCAACCTCCACTGCCCAAATGTTGTAGCTTTCTTCTAGTTATGCAACATCTTTTGTGTACCTTTGATATCAATTTTCATTATTTTTTTAAATACTAGTATAAAAACTATCTAAATCATTGCATGATTTTCTATGCAGAAAGTAACAGACATGGCTTTCTTCGCCGAGGATGTTCACCTTCTGGCCAGGTAAATTTTAGTATTGATATTTTCCTCTATTTCTAAGCAAAAAGATGCTTACTTTTATTCATGCAGTGCATGTGTTGATGGATGTGTTTTCATACGGAAGATCAATGAGGGCCCAGATGAGGAAGAAAAACCTCAAATTTTTGAAAGGATACTTCTTGCCCTTCACATAATAGCAGATGGAGAACTGGTCCACCCACGAGTGTGCTGGCATCCACACAAACAAGTAATTATGGATTTTGAAGTTAATGTTATCAAGATAAAATTCCCATCCCATCACATCTTTCACTCCTTGCACTGGTATTGATTTATGTTTTCTCTTACTATATCTTTACTGTAAATGAAAATGTTGCAGGAAATTTTGGTCGTTGCAATTGGAAACCTCATCCTGAAAATCGATACCAATAAAGTTGGAAAAGGCGCGGGATTTTCAGCTGAGCAACCTCTCGCTTGTCCTGTTGATAAGCTGATTGAAGGTGTCCAGCTTGTTGGTAAGCACGATGGCGAAGTCATTGAGTTGTCAATGTGTCAATGGATGACCACCCGTTTAGCTTCAGCTTCAACAGATGGCGTGGTTTGTTGCCTCCTTTTCCCCCTTACCTTGTAGTCTTTTAGTTTGTCATTTTTTTTTCTGCTGGTAGCTCTTGTAATACCTAAAGGTTACATAGTCTCAAACATTAACCAAACTCCCCCTCCTGCTTGTGGCACATATGGCAGGGATGGTCTATAACGAGCTGTGTTTGTAAGATCTCTTAGTTACATTTTAAGTCTGAGTTACGCCATTATCATTTTTTCTTTATGGTCATATCATCTAAGACTTGTCAATATATTCAAGATACGCAATGTAATATTCTTTTAGTGTTTTTTATACCCAAACACTTGTTGTCTGCTGCACAGGTCAAGATTTGGGAAGACTGTAAGGCAGTACCACTTGCAGTATTCAGACCACATGATGGTAATCCTGTAAATTCTGTGGCGTTCCTGACTGCCCCTGACCATCCTGATCACATTGTTCTTATCACTGGGGTAGGCTCCTATTCTTTTTGTTCTACACGATGGTAGTGCTTAATGATGCTAGACCTTTTTAGATGACTAGAGAGAATTTCATTATATGTAACTCAGCCATTTTTTACTGGCCTTTGATAAGAGTGATATGGTTATTTGATCATAGCAATTTATTTTCAAAATCACTTTCATGTTCTCTAAGGTGTTGATTTCCTTTAATACATATTCAATGTTTTGGATGTTTGGGCTTGCTTACATCTCTCCTATTTACAGGGCCCGCTGAATCAGGAACTGAAGATATGGGCCTCTGCAAGTGAGGAGGGCTGGTTGTTGCCTAGTAATGCTGAATCATGGCAGTGCAATCAGACTTTGACCTTGAAGAGTTCGGTTGAATCGAACGCTGAGGATGCATTCTTTGATCAAGTGGTAGCGCTGCCCTGTGCAGGCTTATTTCTGCTGGCAAATGCCAAGAAGAATGCCATATATGCTGTACACTTGGAATATGGGCCTTATCCTGCTGCAACCCGCATGGATTACATAGCTGAGTTTACAGTTACAATGCCTATTTTGAGTCTTACTGGAACTAGTGATAGTTTACCAAATGGAGAACATATTGTTCAGGTTTACTGTGTGCAAACACAAGCTATTCAACAATATGCGTTGAACTTGTCTCAATGCCTTCCACCACCTCTGGAGAACATGGAGTTGGAGAGAACAGAATCTAATGTTTCTCATGCTTTCGATGCTTCTAATTCTGATGGTTCCACTATTATGGAATCTTCTCATGGAAGTAAACCCACTTATATGTCTGCAGGTAACATCGCTTCCATACCACCAATGACTTCAAACAGTTCTGAAAATGCTCCTGCAGCAAATCATCCAGAAAGCTTATGTTCTTCTGATGTTAATAGCTCACTAGATATAGCTTCTTCTGGTGGGCAAACCAAGGCTACTGCATCACATAATAATGCTGACAATACCAACACTGTGCCACCCCTTCTACCGATGAGTCCAAGGTTGCCTCGAAAGTTGTCAGGTCTCCAGAGTCTGTCAAATAGCACAGATACTAGTTTGCAGCTCAGTGATCATGCTGGTGACCAGTCTGTTCCAGATTATTTGGTGGACCGCAGAATTGAAACTGTGAAGGAAAATGCAAGTGATACATCCTCTGGTGATAATTTGAGTAAGGGTGAGAAGAATGTCAAACAAACTGATATTGCAATGGTTTCTGAAACTCCAATAATGTTTAAACACCCAACCCATCTTATAACTCCATCGGAGATATTATCCAGGGCCGTTTCTTCTGAAAATTCCCAAACCACTCAGGGCCTGAATGTCACAGAGGCAAAGATTCAGGATGTGCTTGTGAACAATGATATTGAAAGTGCTGAAGTGGAGCTTAAAGTTGTTGGAGAGACAGGAACTGATCAAAATAATGACTTTGACTTGCCCAGAGAATCTCACACTGCTGTTGCAGAGAAGAAAGAGAAATCCTTCTACTCTCAGGCCTCAGATCTCGGCATTCAGATGGCAAGAGATTGTTGTGTGGAAGCATATAGTGTTGGGCCAGTCCAACAAGTTGATGAAGGTAGTATTACTGAGGTACTTGATAGACCTCCTAGTGATGAAGATGAGAAGCAAGATATGACTAAAGATGTGCCTGCAAAACGTGGTGAACCAGAAACTTCTGTGGAAGTTCCCCAGCCCCCAGCCCCTACAACTAAAGCAAAAAAACCAAAAGGGAAAAGTTCGCAAGTATCCGTTCAATCTTCCCCTTCCCCGAGTCCATTCAACTCTACTGATTCATCCAAGGAACCAGGTTGCAGTCCCTGTGCCCAATCTAGTGATGCTGCTTTACCTCAGATATTGGACATGCAGGATACACTTGATCAGGTGATTAGACTTTTGATTGACTGTTCTTTATATGTGATTTGCAGTTATATGGTTACAATAGACGTGCTTTATGTCATGTTTCCCATCAGTTTGCTGCTTGGATCTGACTTTTCTGATGTCATGTATTGATTACTTGAGACAACTTACAGTATGTCATCATCTTAAGAATATCACCTTTTTATTCTTTTCTTTTTTTTTATTATATTTTCTGAACTATTAAAATCAACTATCGCACTGTTTATCATCCTCTTTTTTCTATTTTTTATTTTTTTTAATCAGCTTATTGTCACCTCCTTGCTTGACATTGTGTGTCTACTATTTTTCTGGCTCATCCCCAAATCTGATCCCATTTCTTGAAACCCAATCGCCCAAATTTTGCTAGAACATGCCTAGATACCTTTCTTCTCCTCCATTGGTTTCCTCTATCCAATAATCTGTTCATGCATTTCTTCTTTTAGATGGATGCATTCATAAATGGTTCAAGACTAATGATTTTGTGCATGTTTCACAGTTAATGAACATGCAGAAAGAAATGCAGAAGCAGATGAATACAATGATTTCTGTCCCGGTTTCCAAAGAAGGCAAAAGACTAGAGGCATCATTGGGCCGGAGTATTGAGAAAGTTGTTAGGGCTAACACAGATGCTCTATGGGTTCGTTTTCAAGAAGAAAACACTAAGCTTGAGAAATTAGAAAGGGACCGAATACAGCAGTTAGCAAATTTGATTACAAATTTTATAAACAAGGATTTGCCAACAGCTTTGGAGAAAACTTTAAAGAAGGAAATAGCTGCAATTGGACCTGCTGTTGCTCGTGCTATCACTCCCATTTTGGAGAAAAGCATATCATCATCTATTATGGAGTCATTCCAGGTTAAATGTCTATGCTCCTCGTTTGTCAACATTTCTATTCTTGTTTTGGTGACCTATTAAATTGAAGCAATTCATTCTGTTTCTTTTTATATCACAAACATAATCATGGAAACTGGGAGTCATGCACAGATGTCCAATTGTCTTTGCTCTAGACGATGGTTTAATTCGTTAAATGCTTAATAGTTTAGCATAATTATCCAATTCTCATTAACTTTCAAAAGTTGCTTAATTGTTTGTGTGGTTCATGTGCTCTTTACTGATCAAGGTTTCTTTATGTGGGCTTAGCAGAAAGGGGTGGGAGAGAAGGCAGTGAATCAGCTAGAGAAGACAGTTAGTTCAAAGCTTGAAGTTACAGTGGCCAGGCAAATCCAATCACAGTTTCAAACTTCTGGCAAGCAAGCTCTTCAGGTTATTTGATATTCATTCTCTGAACAATATCCTTGCATAAACCCTTAATTCAATTGACAAGTTAGTTAAGCTTTATTCATCTCTCTTTACATAGGACTTTAAGGACCTTCTTTGCCCCAGTGATTTTTTGTTAGTTTCTTTTGGACAGAATGTGCAATTGTTTTAGAAATCTTGTTTGTCTTTTCCTTGGAAGAATGAATGGTGATATACCTTTTTTCATATGCATTGAGAAACTTCTCTTTTAAATCTCATTTCATGAAGCAAAAAGATGGAGAACTTTCTGATAATGAAAAAAATTGTACTGTTGGTATTTGCAGGATGCATTAAGGTCTACTCTAGAAGCCTCAATTATTCCTGCGTTTGAGATGTCCTGCAAAGCTATGTTTGATCAAGTTGATGCCACATTTCAGAAAGAGCTTAGTAAGCATATAAATGACACTCAGCAACAGTTCAATTCCATGCATTCTCCTTTGGCCATCGCTCTGAGGGTATGTGTACATTTGATATTTATAGTAGGTATCTTATATATTCATGTTCCTAGTTCCTTATTTAATATTATAATTCCACTCTCTTTTTATTGGGGGGGATTAGATTTAATCAAATATGCATCGTACTTATCGTATTTCTTCTTTAACTAATGGATTTAGCCTGCTGTTTATCTATAATGTGTGAAAAGATTTTTCAGTTGTTAAATTTTTTGGACTGAAGGGTCCTTTCTGGTGTGTTAGATCTCTAAGAACACCCTTATTGTGAAATTATTCCTCAATGTTTTACTGAAGCAAGTATAAAAAATGTTATGATTGATTTCTAAAAGACTATTAACCACTGAGTTTTTTTTTTTTCAACTACAGGATCCTTATATTGTATTAGTTCTCTAAATACAGCTTTTGTTAGTGTGTATACTGTGGAATTATTCCTCCTATTCTAACTGATGCCAGTTTTTTTATTCTAAATGACTTCTAAACCATCATATATTCAAAGATCCTCATACTATTCTTTCCTAATTTAAATGGAAAACTAAGTCGTACCATTGGAGAGGTCTCATTCTTAATCCTTCTCTTTTCTTTTGGAACTAATATCAAATGAAACAAGCAGTAGTGTAGCATCTTAATCTCCTTTCAGAAGCAAGTTTCCCTGCTATGGGTAACCACACAATAGTTTATGGTGGCAGGGAGGTACTGCTTTTGACCAACAGCAGATGTTTGGTATTACGGCCAACCATAAAGCTGAACAAGTCCTGATATTTAGTTGTTGCACTGGCTCTTAAATTTTCTGCATCCTTTTCTTTTCTTCTTCATGCACGTGGGAGTTGCAAATTGAGATTTTTCACCTTTGATTTCTTTGCATGTTTACAGTGGCAAGTTGACAAGCTTCCATTGTACTTTCAATGATAAGCTTGCAATAATATCGAAGTGGGTAATTCTGTAGGAGGGAATGATTTCCTTTGCATGGACCTAATGGTGTTATTAGATTGAAGAGCATGTCATATCGTATCTTTTATTATTTTCTGTTTAAAATTTTGTATTACAAACACATTATTGCAGGATGCTATCAATTCAGCATCATCACTCACTCAAACCTTAAGTGGAGAGCTGGCTGATGGCCAACGACAGCTCTTAGCTATGGCAGCTGCAGGTGCAAACTCAGAAGTAGGAAATCCATCAGCAAAGTTGGGCAATGGACCATTGCCTGGTTTGCATGAGATGGTATGCCTTTTGTTTTATTGCTGAGCTTTTTTTCTTGTGTGTATTTAGTAGCTTCCCGGTTAAAGAGCACACAATGATCTTCTGTTTAAAATGATAAATTTGCAGTGGAAGTTACAATGCTTTTAGTTGCATCTGACTTCTAGATGTGTTTATATCTACAGCCCGAGGCACCTTTGGATCCAACAAAAGAATTATCAAGGTTAATAGCTGAGCGGAAGTATGAGGAAGCATTCACTGTAGCTCTGCACAGAAATGATGTCACAATAGTTTCCTGGTTATGTTCTCAGGTAATGCTGCCATTGATTTTAGAAAGATACACTCCCCCCATTGTACCAAAGTAGAGTCAAGGCAGGATTTTTATTCCAATATGTCTGGCTTAAGAAGTGTTTGTAGCTAACCTAGGACTGGTAAATTGCATTCATGCTTTAAGCCACATTCAAAGACTTAATTATATGCATGTCTAATGTGCTCAAATCCGTAAAAATTGAGTGGATGAGCAAAACATAACTTGACTCAGCTATAATCTACTTGGTTGGAGTCAAATGCAAGTATTTTGTTATCTTGTGAGATGCAACCTTTTGATTCCATTTCTTGCATCCTCTGTGGCCACAGCTCTCCTTGTAATCTACCAATTTTAACCAAGCCACTAAATCATTGGATTTTTTTCAACTTCAGAATTTAGATTGGACAAACAGTGCCAGGAATTGTTAAAGTCGAATATTTGTGATGTTTGACCTTTTTAGGTGATTCAAGTTAATTTAAATACAATCAAATTAGAATTTTCCTGGTGTGAATACTATGTCTTTTAAATTTTTCTTTATCTTTTTGTTGCATGTTTACAGTGGGACCAGGCAGGTGCCCACTCGAAAAACTTAAAAGTGATGGAATTCATCTGGTTGCTTAAATTGTTTCTTTGACAAGAAACAAATTAAATTGCTTCTGTTTCTCAATAATTTTCACAGTGATCAAACACATGATTTATATTTGCTGGTTTCGCTAGGTTGATCTACAAGGGATATTGTCCATGTCACCGCTACCACCTCTAAGCCAAGGAGTTCTGCTGGCCCTTCTACAGCAATTGGCATGTGATATTAGTAACGAAACCTCTAGAAAGTTGGGATGGATGACAGATGTGGCTGCTGCTATAAACCCTGTGGATCCAATGATTGCAGTGCATGTAAGACCAATCTTTGAACAGGTCTACCAGATAGTTATCAATCAAAGGAGTCTACCTAGTACATCTGCTTCAGAAGCCCCAGGCATACGCCTTCTTCTGGTTGTCATAAATTCTGTGCTAAGGAGCTGTAAATGATTGTTTCCCTTTTTTTCCTACCATTTTGTGGAAATCTGTAACATGGCACTTCTATTTTTTGGTTGTATAGGGTTCTAGGAAAGTTCCAGGGAATCAGAATTGTTTGAAAAGTATTTATTGATTGTGTGATTCTTCCTTCCACAATCCTCTTTATCCATTGTTGGCTAGTTTCAAGGTGTGGATTCAATATAACACTGATCGAGCTGTTTTTCAGTGATTTTTGTCCATCCTGTAGTTTCACTTTATGATGATCGTAATAATTCTACTTGACAAATTCCTGTACTCTTATGATTTGAACTTTTTTGTTACCTTCGAAAATGGAAAAACTAAGGTAGAGGTTGCCACAGAAAGAAATGTACAAAAGATCTTGATTCCAGCATTGATGTTGGAAATTACGTTACGAGCAAGGTGTGATCTCTTTGTTGTCCTTTTGGGTTGCATGCGTGTGGTTACAGGTCTTCATTTCATTTTATATCCTTGTTTTCGTTTCTTAAACTAAATCTATTTTTATTTCTTCCGTGTGTTCTTTGTGTCAGTAACATTAATCAAATGTAATCTGCATCACTTTTCAATCAGTTTTTGAAGCTACGATCCTATATTTATATGTTGTTGAACTCCCTCAAAAATGTGAGAATTGAACTAGGATCATAGACTGATTGTTCAAGAAAAAGTTTACATAAAAACGAAACTCGTTATGAAAAACATAAATGAGAAGAACCCTACTTTTATACAAGAGAGCTAGGTGCATGTACAGAAAGATTCCTCCTCCAAGAGATAACTACGAGCAGCCATCAGAACGTGGTCACGCTGAGAAGATCATCTTCTGCAAGATTGAAAGAGAACAAATTCGAGAAATTGCCAGATGAATTAATCCGCCTTATCTAGACAAAAATTCTACGCCAAAACTCAAATCCGGTGCACCTCGGGCTGCAAGCACTTGCATTGCCTCGTGTCCAAAATGAAAACTCTCCCTCTCAAGTTCTCATATATAACACTGCTACAATCCTCACCTTTATAGAGAAGTGATGGATACTCAAGAAGAGAAAGATAAGTTCATAAAGTGCTGAAAGGTGTTTAATAAATTCTGCTTGTTGAAACATCAATACATTTATAGCCTTTCAAACCCCCCCTGCCGCAAGGACTCCTGCACAGACTCTGCGGCCAGCAGCTTCTTCCCTGTTTCCGCCGCTGTTTCCTAGCTTTGTTCTCATCCTTCTAGCTCTATTGTAGGCATTTTTCAGCAGCAGCCTGCCTTAGTTCTCATCGTATTACTTTAGCACTCTCATTATCCTTGTGTTATATATCAATACTGCCTGGGATCCTAGTTTTGCAGCCAAACCAAGGTCATTTCTTTCTTCTTGCACGGTTCTATCCTTTTGCTTCTGCCTTCTGTTGTATATAATAGATTTTTTGTTTCATGGCATAAAAAAAAAGGAAAAGAAAAGGGCTTGTAATATGCCATTTTTTAGGTACTAAAGTGTTCTGGGCAGGGAATTGGTAGTAGTGTTGCAATTTGGTTGGATTAGTTTGTGTGGTTCTTCTATAACCTTCTCTGTCTATCATTGTTTCTAGTTTTAAAGAGGGTATTAATCCAACAGAATGCTGACCTGAATTTCCAGATTGCATGTCATGTCAGCTACTTTCTTTTTTTTAATCATTTTCCATCACCTAATATATCTCCGATCCTGGCCTAGTTCGTGGCTGTTACATTTTGCTGTTAAAAGGAATCTGGCAAGTATATTTCTATCCTTAATATGTCAACAGTAACTTGAGATCCTAGCTTTGCAGCCAAAACTAGGTTGTTTCCTTCTTCCATTGCTATCTCTTCTGTCTTCTGTTCTAAATTAGTGCTAATGCTTCTGTAATTCAAGACATCAGAATAAAAAAATAAATAAAAATGCATGGAATACAGGGTTCTAGGAAAAAAGTTGAAATGATATGATTTGCTTGAATTACTTCAGTATTTTGGACAAATTAGGTAATTAGCATAGAAATTAAAAAGAAATGGAGAATTAACACCTGAGTAAAAAGTTTTGACAAAATAGCACACTTTTGAATATCGTGAATCAGAACCGTGATATTTAATTAATGTTGTGGTTTAGAAACACGATATATAATTGATGTTGCATTTCTGAATTGCGACAATTAATTAATATCGCATTTCAAAACCGCAATATTAATTAAATGTCGTAGTTCAGAACCGCGACATCAATTAAATTTCATTGCCCATCACAATCATTCTATGAAAATTCCAGCAACAAGTTTCCATTTATCTAAATCTAACAAAAAATGGTTATTATAATTGATGTTGCATTTTTGAATTCCGACAATTAATTAATGTTGCATTTCAAAACCGTAATATTAATTAAATGTCGCCGTTCAGAACCGCGACATCAATTAAATTCCATAAGCCATCGTAGTCATTCTATGAAAATTCCAGCAACAAGTTTCCATTTATCTAAATCTAGCAAAAAATGGTTATTATGAGATTTATCATTTAGTTTGTTAATATTATATTTAATTTAGTTAATGATTTTAGAGGGTAAGAAAATTTCTATTTTTAACAAAATTTGGGCATAGAACCATAACTAAAATTTTGTCCGGTTTAAAAGTATCTGTAAAGAACCACAATAACCAAACACAATAAATTCTTATATTTTATAATCACAAGTAGCCTAAAAAAATGCAAATAAGTAAAATATATACATGCAAAATGAATCTTAAATACTTAAATAATAAAACATTTTAGTAATTGAAATCCCAAAATATATCAACAACCTATCTATCTATATGTCTATGTCATCTACTGGATGATCCAGGCTCATCAATAGCACAACTGCATTCTCCTCTTACTCTTATCTAAGTGACCTTGTTCTCTATCATGGTATCATCAAGAGTTAACTTCTCTTCAAAGATATCAAATCCATTGTGGCAAACATTTAATCATCAATATGTATAAGTGTATCCT
>Ga0307513_10009724_pt1 | contig 12151 bp, 15 predicted proteins | sample 15_EM_MG_FD_202174 | JGI IMG/M metagenome (GOLD analysis project Ga0307513, IMG submission 202174) | Populus trichocarpa ectomycorrhiza microbial communities from riparian zone in the Pacific Northwest, United States - 15_EM | ecosystem: Host-associated > Plants > Roots > Unclassified | place... | reverse complement strand
ACTGCCCGAAACACCGGCCGCGAAGGGGACTATTCGCGACCTCTCCTCGACACCGTTGGCGTAGGAGCTACTCACCTAGAGTAGTCTTCTGAATGCTTAACGCGGAACATGCTGTTAGTGTGGGTACAGCTTAGTTGCATTCATACCGCACGGTGTCTTGGAAAGTTCACCCCGGCTCCAGGAGGTGCCTTCGCATTCACGCCGTTTGGTAGGAGGAGATCGAGACTTAGCTTGATTCCGGTGAGTTCCGATCAGGGAAACTTTGCTACATGCCGCTCCCTAGGCCATCAGTAAACGTGACGAATACTTGTTTCTCGCTTATTCAGCACTTCTCTCAATTATTTGTTGTTGCATAACATATGTTCACAAATTATGCAATTTTGAGGGGTATAAATGGCAGGGAACTGGCATGAGTATTGAAGGTCAAATAAGATCAAATAAGAGTGGTAAGTAAATAAGCAGAGTGGCTCCTTTTCTGATGCTAGTATTCTCATCCTGAAGAGTTGCAAGGTGTTGAGTGTCAATACCATTGACTTCCCCTGCTAACATACCCTACCATGTCCTCAGGCCATTGATTTTATTGTTTATCTGACCTTGAAGGTTACATCAGCAATAATGAGAGTTGCTCTCTCAAGGAGAATGGATTTATGGGGTGAACTTTAGTAGGTTCCCTGTAGATTATGATGTACCCTTGTCAAGTAGTGAATATATCCTGCTCTGCCACAATGGGCAAGTAAGTTGTGAAGGGGAGTAGGAAAGGGAAAAGAGAGTGAGGTTTAGGAAATTGTTTATGAACAAAAGGGGATAAATGGAGAGGAAATTGGAAGGGACAGGGTCATTTTCCAAGTGTAGTGAACATTCACAGTTGTTCATAAGTTACCACAGCTGGCATGATGACAACATATAACCCCTTTGAAGAGGCTCAATGTTTACTGTCCTGATACTTTTGAAGTCTCATTGGATTATTCTTATGAATACAATTTTGGTGGGTGCCTCAAGCTGCCAATATAAGCTTGACAGAGGGAATAAAGGTGGAGATCAGGAAAACATGGCTGAAGGATGGATGTTCTCTGTTTCAAATTTAGCTATAGGTCATGCTACTTAAAAATACTACTGATGATATTCCTGTATGTAATGTCTAACTTATACTCAAGAGGGGTATAACTATTGCCCAATAGAAGGGTCTGGAATAGATAGACAACTTTCAGTGAAGGTACACTTTATACAGGTAAATACAATCACAGGATGATATACAGATTACACATCTCTACTAAAGAAGCATATGACTGAAATCCAGAATGAAGACTTCTCCTGACTCAAAACCAGCAATCAAATAATGACCATCCCACTGTATAGCAGAAGGTCTTCCATATGCACTCTCAAATGGGAAAACCATCTTCCCAGTAACCCTATCCTCAATCCCAACCAGCTGTCACGAACGCATGATCTGATTGAGCAGATCAAACAGATCACTATTGAGATTCGTGACATAAAGGAGAGGAGGAAAAACAAGATCAATTCATCACGAGTGTCAGCGCGTTTGCTGTCATGAAGAAAACCCCGTTTAAAATTTTTATAAATCAACAAAAGTACAAGACACTCAAGACATTCGACGACCAACTCGAACATCACTGTCACGAACGCGTGATCTTGTTAATCAAATTAAACAGATCACTATTGAGATTCGTGACATAAAAGAGAGGAGCAGAAACAAAATCGATTCTCAAACGGTATCAAATACAGTCAGTGTTCGCAACCACATTCTGAGTGGTCCTCTACCAGATGGTCATGAAGAACATGAGCAGGATGGTGTACACTACGCGGACAATATACGAAGCGTCCATCAACAACCTGACAGTAGGTACACCCGAACACATTATGTTCCAGCTCAATACCCAATCCCAACAATATCCACCTCATCGCCTCCACTGCCTCCTGAACTCCATCCCTCATCACCAAGTAATGGAAATCCTGTAAAGCCTGTTTCGTCGACGACTCCTTGGTCAAAGAAGCCAAACGATTCTGGGTCTCCTGAGATCGTGGGAGACAACGTTGGCGGGGTGATGGGCAATCTTCTTTGTGGGACGAACGGGACGACTTCTGGCGACGCGAGCGACGTCGGTCCCGGCGCTGATTGAAGGAAGGAGGGGGTGTAGTAGACCGAGTCGATGGAAGAGGAGGAGACGGACTCGAGTGAAGGGAGAGAGGAGTGTGGGGAAGAATGATGGGAACATCCATCCTTTCCCGTAAGGATAACTGGTGCATCTGAGAGATCACAGGGCTCAGGGATCGGGGGATCGGTGACGAGTGCGCATCCAGCGTAGGACCCGATCTGTTCCATAAGACCAGCAATAGGAACCCAGTGAGATTCCACGTAATGAGTCAATAAAGTTTGACACATTACTGACAAGGAATGGGACTCTTCCAACTTCTCAACCAACCCTTCGACCCTCTTACGAAGGACGTGAACCACTAAACCCATACCGTCCACTTGTTGTTCCAACTCGTGGATACGAGCGGCCTGAGCATCTTGAATGTTGATCGTGTTCGCATGAAGTTGCCCAGCAACTATCTCGTTCATGCGAAGGCAGAGAATTTCTGCAGCAGTTTGGTCGACAGTGGAGGGAGGATGCTGGAAAACACTCTCCCCAGAGTGATAAGAAAGATCGATCTAAACATGAGGTTAAGTTCCAGGATAAATCCCTAGAAGCTTCACCACACGTACCAATGGATCGCTTCCATCAAAGAAGTCGATACTATCATGACCCCAGACTTCATCCTGCGAACCCATAACGATGGGAAGGGAGAGGTTGACGTTAACAGAGGGAACAGACATGGTGGTGATTGGGGAAGAACTTTAAGAGGGGAGGAGCGGATGATTGATGGGGGGGAAGGAAAAGCGAACTGAGGAAAGAAACCAGCTATCAGCCAATCATTAAATAGATGGTGAGAACCCTAACCCTGAAACACCGGATCTTAGATTCCATCAAACCCTTCCATCAAATATACCCAAAAGAAGCCGTAATTAGAGGGGAGTTATAGATCCGGGGATTTCTCCTTGAAACACCATCAAACTTCTCAGAAACACTGCCCATCAATGCGCAGCCCTTCCATCACATCAAATAGAAGGATGTTCCGTTTATCAATTGGAAATCAGAACGTTCCAGAAGGAATCATTCACCGTCATCATGACTAAGTAGGAGTCACGCCTAGTCATCAGTAGACGCTTCCAAGGGAAGAGTAGACTTAGCCACAGAAAGTAGTAGATCATGTGATCAGGATCTGGGAGTATATAAGGACGAGCCCCTCCGGCTCTCTTTTCCCCTTATCCTCAATCTTCTCTGTAACCCACTACTCCAACTAAGTAAGTTGGATACTCCAATAAACCGCTTTATCCTTTTACTCACATACTTGGCAGGAAACCTTCCTGCTATTGTATGCTACCTCCCACTCTTCCTAACCCCAACCTCGTCTCCCCTTTCCCTCTCCCTCCTATCGAAGACATAAGACCTTATTTGTGGAGTCAACGCTTGCTGACAAGCCTCAGTGTTAACCAGACCAGAGGCCAGCTCGTGCACTGTCCCTACTATAAGCCCTTTTCTTCATTAGATAGTGGAGCTCCTGCCCCACCTTTCCTCGCCACTGCTGATCACTATTTTGAGTGGAGATCTATTTACACTAACTCTCCCTTAGCAGTGATCACTTTTATCGTCCATCCAGCCTACTCCCAAAACGTCCCTCAAGTAGACTTCTACCCTCATCCCTACTTTTCGTGTGAGTCTTGCATCGTCAGCTGGTGGGATTTTCCAACCGCACTCCCTGGAGAAGTTGTTGCTTGGCTACAAATCCAATCAGACCTTCATCTGCAAGAAGAGAGTTTCTGGTTATTCTCCCACGCTCTCGCCGACTTTATTGACAAATTTTGGAAGCCGGTCTTCCCTTACGATCATAAATCACCAAACCTCCGACCCGATCGAGCTCCTCGACTTCCCCTCACCCCAAACCACCCTTTGCTTACTACACCTCTGGTGCCCAACAAGTAAGCAGGCATCCAACCCTGACAATCACACTCCTTTCAATTCCATTTCCTTTCTCTCTCTTACGACACACGATGCAAACGATAAAAACAAAGAAGACATCATATTGGTACACTAGGGTCAATTGCCCTCCACAACGATACACGAGTACACTAGTCATCATCAAGATTCCCCTCGAAGTCATGGACCTCTCCCTGGTCCTCAGCAAGAACACTTTCGGCTACTTCCTCAGCCAAGGTCCCTCCTTCCGAAGCTCCAGCTCCATCCGATACCTCGTCCATCGCCATGAGACCGCTCCGCGCAAGCAGCAAGAGTTGTTGGATCTGGATCTGATCCATTATCTGATTCAGCGATTTGAGAACTTGCCGGATCATCAAGCCTCTCTGGCTCGAGTGAAGAACGACTGCTCTCAACTCCTGAGCATTCATCATCCGCCTCTCTTCCACTCCTACGACAGTCGGAACGTCCAGTTCTTCTTGCTTGAAGATAGTTGGTACGGAATGCCTCTGATGAGGGAAGACCGCGGAGTTGCCCTTTGAAGTAGTTCGAACGGACGTAAGGATGGTACTTGGCCAACGGAAGAGCCCCAGCTGAGCGGATGCAACGTTGCCCACTCACAGAAGACCCTAGGATAGGTTGTTCATCAAGGACCCGCGTCATCAAGTCGAATTCCTCTCGAGACACGATGGGAAGAACCTCTTCTTCCTGATGAAGCGGCGACATCGACCTTTCCTCGGCGGAAGAACTCGAACTTCCTTCTTCCTCTCCTTCCATTGGCGCATCTGTTGGTACCTCAACGGAACTGGCATCCTGGGTTCAGATGTTTAGTCCAGACAAGAAAAGACTAGACTAACCCCCTGAACCTACCTGGTTCACAGTCACTTCCAGTTCACCCACAGGCACCATCAGGACCCGACCCACTCCAGCCAAAGGCGCATCATGATATGACGAATCGGAGGAGTAATCCAATCCCGACTCCTCAGTGGGAACATCAGCCGACTGCTATTAAGAGTCAACGTTGTGGTTAAGGTCACAACAAGAAGACTCTTACCTTGTCACCACAGGTACAGAGTTTGCTCTGCATGTGCCCCACCAGATTTGTCAAGTCATCAAGCCTCCCTTCCAAGGCTTCAATCCTCTGAGCGTCCACAGCGCTGTTCGACTTGTAGAAGGCGACGTCTGTCTGCAAGGACTCAATCAAGTTCAGCTGAGCCTTCCGTCCCTGCTCCAGCTCATGAACTCGAAACAAGACCTTGCTGTAGTCATCCTCGAAGCTCTTGATCATCGCCTCGTGACCTTCCAACCTGTGTTCATCAAGGCCGACCCGACCTCCTAACGCGGACAAGTCCTTATCGATTCGACTGAAGACAGCGGTGGCATCAGTCACACTTTGACGCCACTCTCGCTCCAAGGCATCTCGCTATTGGTTCAGTTAGTTGAGAACTTAATCGTTCTACAACAGCTGGACCTACCCGTTCCTGGATCTCCATGACTCTCGTCCAGATCCAGACACTGGTAGCCGTCCCTAAGTGTACAGCTTGCTTCACCTAGTTCAACAATTTGTCTTCGCCTTCCCAGTTGAACGATCCCATCCTAAACAACAAAGCTAGGACAGGATCTCTCCATTGCTCCCTGTCGCTGGTTCTCCATGTCTCGGCGGTCCTGATTGCGTAACCCCAGAGCCTATCATCGTAGTGACACTCTCCGAGGATGTCATTGACATCTCCGGAGCGCATCCGGCCCATGATCTGCTCAAAGAAGTTAGCTTTCAGACCACTCAAGAACAACAGGAGTATACTAGCCTCGATGGGACTGGGATAGGCGGCATTGGGATCGATCCGACTCCGCGTATGGCCTCGATTGTCACAACGGGTGATTTCTCCCCGATTGTCAGGAGCGACGTACATGGCACGAGAACCAATAGAATTATCAGTGCTGGCAGCATTGCGGATAGACATAAGAGGTAAAGTGTTGCTGTGGTTGGTGAAGTGATGGAAAGGTTTGATGGGGATTGATCGCATATCCACCCTGCTTATATGCTTTCCAACTATCCTCTGGACGCTACCTTCGGTCCGACCTTTCTTCCCACCATCAAGGGTTCATTCTATTCCCCATCACCGCCCATATCTCGCAACACCGCTCGCCCGAGCGCATCACCGCCCGTATCCTATATCGCCGCCCACTATGGTTCTCCTGCCTAGACCTTCAACGTCATCCATGACATCAGTCTACTCCACCATCGTCACCAATGACTTCATTTCTTCGTCATCATTGCATCATCATGACACGTTTATGACATCACGACCTGGACTTTCATTCTGGACTCTCATGGACACGTTTCATCCCCATCTTTGATGCTCCTTCACATTCATTTCCCTTACGCGTTTCACATTCATCTGCATCATTGATCTTTACCCCCTGTTTCACATCGATCACTCCTTTATCGATCCTGATCACTATCTTTCCCATTTTAGGTACTTGTTACCCTTTTAGGTTTTGATAGTTCTCACACACTCATTCATCTTTATTCTTTCTCTCCTTTCTCTCCCTCACACTGGTTTCGCATTGTTCCGGTTACATCTGTCACTGTCACGACCACTCTTCCTATATAGGTAGATAGATTGTGGCTGGTGTCTCCTTAGCTTTGCAATTCCAGGAAATCCTCTCCCCTTCTCAGCCCTCTTGCGCTGTTACGGACAAGCGAGTCTTTTTCCTTAGGAAGAAACCCCAGCCCCTTCTTGCTCTCCTCCACTCAGTTCTCATCACTTAATCGACATTTACCCTTCACTCTCTAATAGAGTCAAGACCGTCGCTCTTCGTGATAAGCCCTCGGTTTGAGGCACACATCCCACACTCGGGCTCGTGATTGTCCTATCTGGTTAACCCAGTTGTGCAGCAGGAACACCTACCGGAAGAAGCGACCACTAAAAAGCTGTTTGTGGTTGTGGTTTGTCACTGGGTTGATATTGGCCCCAGTCGACTCCACCTTTGGCGCAGTAGAGCTTAGGGTGAAGAGTGGCCCTGACAACGAGTACAGAATACAATCAATGTTCACAACCACACTCGGAATGATCCTCTACAAGAAGGTCATGAAGGACATGACGAGGATGATGTACACTACGAGAACAGTATACAAATCGACCATCCACTACTTGACAGTAAGAACAACCAAACACGTTGTGCTCCAATTCAATCCCTTCCTGCAAAAGGATCCACCTCATTGCAGTCACCGCCTCCTCTAGACCATCCCTCATTACCAAGTAATGGAAGTCCTTCAACGCCGACTTCAACGACTCCTCCTTGGTTAACTTCGCCAAACGATCCTGAGTCTCCTGGGAACGAGGAAGGCAACATTGCCGAGGATGCAGAGGTCGATCCTCCTTGGAAGACGATGAGGAACTCTTCTGCTTGCGACGAGTTCGGCGACGGTCCTGGCGCTGAGTGTAGGAAGGAGGGGGTGTAGTAGACACTGTCGATGGGGGAAGGGGAAGGTCGGGATACGATTGAGGGGGACTGAGACTCAAGCGAAGGGAGGGAAGAGGGCGTCCCTGGTCCATCCGCTCCCTGAGAGTTAAACGACTCATCGACGACGTCGCATGAGCAAGTTCCTGTGGGAGGGACAATTCCACATCCCGAGAGGTCTCCAATCTGTCCAAACAAACGACCAATAGGTTCCCAATGAGTTTCCACGTAATGCATCAGCATTGCATGACACATTACTGACTGCATGCGAACATCGGAAAGCCCTTTGGACAAAGCAATAATGCTTTCCTTCAAATGACCATTCTCCTCCAATCCTTCGATATGAGTCTCCATACGATGAAGGTGATCTTGATGATTGTCCGTGATAGAAATGAGACCAGAGTGAAGTTGACCGGCAACTTCCTCATTCATCCTCAAAGCTACAACCTCAGAAATCACATGAGGTAGTTCGGTAGGGGGATGTTGATAGATGCGCCGACCAGCGCGATATGACAAATCAATCTATAAACATTGGTCAATCCCCTTGAATAAATCTCAAGAGACATTGCCCAGATGTACCAGTTCCTGAGGATCCGGATGGTAGAAATCTCCATTGTCCATACCCCATACTTCGTTGAACGAAGCGGAGGGAGTGGGGAATACCAAGTTAATGGGCATGGTGGTAGAGAGGAGAACGACGAGTAACGCAGGGGAGAGTGTAAGGCGGTTGATAGGGGAAGGGAAAAGCGAACTGAGGAAAGAAACCAGCCATTGACCAATCATTAAATAGATGGTAAGAACCCTAACCCTGAAACACCAGATCTTAGATTCCATCAGACTCTTCCATCAAATATTACTAAAAGAAGCCATAATTGGAGGGGAGTTTTAGATCCGGGGATTTCTCCCTGAAACACCATCAATCTTCTCAGAAGCACAGCCCATCACTGCGCAACACTTCCATCACATCAAATAGAAGGATGTCCGCCTATCAATTGGAAATCGGAATATTCTAGAATGAATCACAAGTAGTCCTAATGACTAAGTATGAGTCATACCTAGTCATCATTAGACGCTTCCAAGGGAAGAGTAGACTTAGCCATAGAAAGTAGTAGATCATGTGACCAGGATCTGGGAGTATATAAAGACGAACCCCTCCGGCTCTCTTTTCCCCTTATCCTCAATCTCCTCTGTAACCCACTACTCCAACTAGTAAGTTGGATACTCTCCAATAAATCGCTTTACCCCTTATACTAACATACTTAGCAGGTTCTCCCTGCTATTGTATGTTGCCTCCTCAACTCCCCAATCCCAATCTCGTCTCCCCTTTCCCTCTTCCTCCTATCGAAGATATCAGACCGTTTTTGTGGAGTCAACACTTGCTGACAAGCCTCAGTGTTAACCAGACCAGAGGCCAGCTCGTGCACTGTCCCTACTATAAACCGTTCTCTGCCTTAGATAGTGGAGCCCCCGCCCCACCTTTCCTCGCCACTGCTGATCACTACTTTGAGTAGAGATCAATATATACTAACACCCCACTTGCAGTCATCACCTTCATCGTCCACCCGGCCTTCTCTCAAGAGAAACCTCTCATCCATATCCATCAACACCCCCTCTTCCTCTGTGAGTCTTGTGTTGTTAGCTGGTGGGATTTCCCAACCGCCCTCCCTGGAGACGTCGTTGCCTGGTTATAAACCCAAGCCGATCTCTATCCTCAAGAGGAAAGCTTCTGGTTATTTTCGCACGCTCTTGCCAACTTTGTCGACAAATTTTGGAAGCCGGTCTTCCCCTACAATCACAAGTCCCCTAACCTCCGCCCAGATCGAGCTCCTCGACTTCCCCTCACCCCAAACCACCCGTCGCTTACTACACCTCTGGTGCCCAGCAATTAGTAAGCAGGCCTTCAACCCTGACACCAGCTCAGTAGTTGTTATACATGTACCACCAATAAAATCCAAATGGGGTCTATTTGAGGATGTTGGTACTATCTCAGTTGGGGTTGGGCCCAGAATACCAAAGTCCAAGCTTAGAGTTGATGACTACAGCAAACTAAGACTTTTAACCCATCTATCCAAAGGGGGTCAAGGAGGTATGGATGCTTTGACCTTAGCGATGCCCTGCCTGTAGGCACCCCTGTCTGTATAGACCAGGCTTGAATGTTCTCATCATCCACACAAAAAACCCTAGACCCATCCCCTGATATCCTAAGACCCCTGGGTGGGATGCTGGTTACATCCATTGTTTGAAGTTCACCATCCTCAGCAGCCCAGGTATGAATTTGGAGTTCACCATTTTTAGCATCCCAGATATGAACTGTCCAGCCCTGGACATAACCTCCTTTGCACCCAGCAATAACCAATCTCCCACCAATCAATTGCATGTCTCCTATGAAGATGTCTTTGGCTTGTGTTTCAAGTGATTCCTTACAGTGGCCAGTCAAGATACACCAGGTTCTCACTACCCCTGCTGAATCAACTGAGAAAGCCAACCCATCTTTTGCTTGTAGACTGACAGCTCTGATTGGGGCTGAGGTGAGTGATATGGACTCTGTGTGATGTACAACTGGGTTTGCTAATGAGACTCCAATGTCCCAGAACTTGATTGATCTATCCTCAGATGCTGAGATGAGGGTAAGGGAAGAGGAGAAGACAAGGGAGGTGATACCTCCCGCATGGCCAACAAAGGTCTTGACAAGGTGAGGGTCTGGGCTAGTGATGTCCCAAAGGTAGATGGTATGATGAGCAGCACAAGCAATGAACCCCCCATCAGGGGAGAAACAGCAATGGCTGGCTGAAGCATGGTCTAGGTGGAATACTGTTATAGTTTCCCCAGAATCAGTGTTCCAAATGGTAACAGCTGTTCCTTCACATGAAACAAACTGAGTGCCATCTGGAGAGAATGCAACATGGGAACCAGTGATTGGAGAACCAATCTGATGACCATCTATGCCCCACTTCTGCACAGCACCATCATTGGATACAGACAGGAGAAGTTGGGAGTTGATGGGGGAGAAGCTGACAATTGTAATAGCAGAACTGTGTCCCTCCATAACATGACACTCCCCTGTCCCAATTTTCCACAGATGAATTGTGTTATCTGAAGATCCTGAAGCAATCATGGTGTTACATGCTGAGATAGAAACAGAATAGATTCCATAGGTGTTGTCACAAACGCGTGATCTAGTTGACCAAATCAACCAGATCACTATTGAGATTCGTGACATAAAAGAAAGGAGGAAGACCAAAATTGATTTAGCAGGAGGAGCTACGAGTACATTCAATGTTTGCAACCACATCTTGAGTGGTCCTCTACAAGAAGGTCATGAAGAACATGACGGGAGTGATATATGCTACGATGACAGTACACAAACTGTCCATCAACTACCTCGCAACGCGTACACCCAAGAACGTTATGTTCCAGCTCAATACCCAACTCCAATAGGACCCACTGCATCGCTTCCACTGCCTCCTGAACTCCATCCCTCATCACCAAGTAATGGAAATCCTGTAAAGCCTGTTTCGTCGACGACTCCTTGGTCAAAGAGGCCAAACGATCCCGTGTCTCCTGGGAACGAGGGAGACAACGCTGGCGGGGTGGTCAATCTTCTTTGTACGACGAACGGGACGACTTCTGGCGGCATGAGTGACGTCGGTCCTTGCACTGACTGTAAGAAGGAGGGGGTGTAGTAGACCAAGTCGATGGAGGAGGAGGAGACGGACTCGAGCGAGGGGAGGGAAGAAGGATAGGGAGATTCATTCTCTCCCTTAAGGACAACTGCTGCATCTGAGAGATCACAGGGCTCAGGGAGCAAGGTGTCGGTGATGAGGGAACATCCAGCGTAGTTCCCGATCTGTTCCATAAGACCAGCAATAGGAACCCAATGAGATTCCACATAATGAGTCAATAAAGCTTGACACATTACTGACAAGGAATGGGACTCTTCCAACTTCGCCACCAAACCATCGACCCTGGAACGGAGGGAATGGATCACCATACCCATACCATCAATCTGCTCTTCCAAACCATTGATGCGAACAGCCTGGGCATCTTGAATGTTGATCGTGTTTGCATGAAGTTGCCCAGCAACTATCTCGTTCATACGAAGACAAAGGATCTCCGCCGATACTTTAGGAACAGAGGAAGGAGGATGTTGGAAAACACTCTCCCCGTTACGGTAGGAGAGATCAATCTAACATGAGGTTAAGTTCCAGGACAAATCCCTAGAGGCTTCACCACACGTACCAATGGATCGGATCCATCAAAGAAATCCACACTATCATGGCCCCAAACCTCATCCTGCGAACCCATAACGATGGGGAGAGAAAGGTTGATGTTGACAGTGGAAGCGGACATGGTGACGATTGGGGAAGAACTTTAAGAAGGGAGGAGTAGATGATTGATGGGGGGAAAGGAAAAGCGAACTGAGGAAAGAAACCAGCTATCAGCCAATCATTAAATAGATGGTAAGAACCCTAACCCTGAAACACCGGATCTTAGATTCCATCAGACCCTTCCATCAAATATATCCAAAAGAAGCCATAATTGGAGGGGAGTTATAGATCTGGGGATTTCTCCCTGAAACACCATCAAACTTCTCAGAAACACAGCCCATCAATGCGCAGCCCTTCCATCACATCAAATAGAAGGATGTTCCG
>Ga0307513_10009722_pt1 | contig 12152 bp, 10 predicted proteins | sample 15_EM_MG_FD_202174 | JGI IMG/M metagenome (GOLD analysis project Ga0307513, IMG submission 202174) | Populus trichocarpa ectomycorrhiza microbial communities from riparian zone in the Pacific Northwest, United States - 15_EM | ecosystem: Host-associated > Plants > Roots > Unclassified | place... | reverse complement strand
TTAAAACAATTTAGACGACTAATAAAAATATTGTTTAATTAAAAAAAGTTAAGATTTTTTTTAAAAATACTAATACGACAATATATTAGATCGATTCAGGTTGACTTAGATTAACTTTTTATATTAATGACTCAGGTCATGAGACCATGATAAAGTTTAATTACCAATAAATTTATCGTTGAATGATAAAATTAAAAAAAATTCAATCTAAAAATAACACAATAAAATAATCTTTCTAAACAAAATTATAAATTTAAATAAAATTATAAAAATATCATTAGTAGCTTGCAAGTTCTTTTATCACAATTATCCTAAAAGGTTAACATAAAAGATAGCAATAAGTAAGAAAACTCCTTATTAAATCTTATCTTTTGTTGAATTAAAAAAATGTAATTTATATTGAAAAAATTAACAGTATTTAAAAAAAAATACTTTCTAACCGGAAGAGAATCGGAATGTTATGGCCAGTGGAACAAGATAAAATTTGTTATAGTTTGTTCCATAGTTTTGAAACTCAGCCCGGCCCAACAGGTCGACCCGGGATCTGGCCAACTCGGGGCTGAAACCAGGCCGAGTTGAAAAAAATAGGAAAAGTCATGACCCGGTGTGACCCGGCCGACCCGGCCGACCCTGCAAAACTCGGTAAAAAACCCGGTTGCAACCCGTTGACTTTTATTATTTTTTTACTAAAACGACGCCGTTTTGAATTTTTTTTTTAAATAGAGAATGACCTGACCCGGTGACCCGATCAAAACCTGGAATCCGGGTCTTGGACCGGGTGGGGTTTAAAAACTATGGTTTGTTGTATTTTTTAAACTAAAAAGAGATATACTGATCTTAGAATGGAACAAAATGGTAAAACTTGGTTGCGGCTCTCAAATTGAGCTAAAAAATAATTAGGAGGAGGGATTTACTATTTACTATTTACTATTTATCATTAAGAAATGTGGAAGAATAAATAGCATATGATGATATGATGTTTGACAGTTGGGTTGCTGCCCACAGACAGCAAATTCACTGTGCATGCATCACTCCCTCCATTGTTGGTTGATTCTTGATAGTGACTCCGCCACTGCCTTCTTCCTCCCTCTTGAATTCCCAACCATCACTCACTTATTAATAATTCATTTCACAATAGTTTCTGTCCAAAATCTGTAAAAGCTAACTAAATCACTTTGTGCACACATTCTCTTCACTCAAATATCTGTGGGTTCTTTTAAGCCAGCTCAACTAGTTTATACCGGTTAATGATAAAGGTTAATATTTAATTATTAATTTTAATGCGTGTTTCAAATTGAGGTTAAACTAAAAATTAATTAATTTTTTTTATATTTTTGGATCATTTTAATGTTATGATATTAAAAATAATCTTAAAAAATAAAAAATATATTGTTTTAATATATTTCTGAACGAAAAATATTTTAAAAAACAATTACAATCACACTACTAAACACCACCGCACTAAACTAATCCAATATTAAAGTATTAATTTTAATGTAATTGGGCCTTTCCCTTGATAAAAAAAAAAAAGAGAAGGTTTTGTTTTCCGGCTTTGAATTGAACTGAGGAGATATTAAGCACCGGTGATTGACCTTATTAGCTCGGAAAAGGAAGGTCAATGCTTTTGTCTGCAAACGATCCTTTCCACCGCTGAAGATGCTCGTATATCTCGTCTTTGTTTAGATTTATTTTTTTTTTAATTTTTTTTAAAGATAATCAGGTTTTACGATTACATTCATCGTATCTTTTAATTCATTAAAATTAAATTAACACAACAATACTGAAATTAGATTATTTGATTTGATTTGATAAGTTTTCGGATTGGTTGAATGTTCCTTTCTCAAAACTTTGTCAGAAAGCCATTCATTGTATCCAATCATTTCGGGTACAAAAATATATTGATCATAGCTTTCTTTGATGGCTTTCTGTGCGGCCATGAACTTCAATTATGTTATGAATCTAGGGAATGAGAAGAAAGAGAAAAGGGGAGCTCAGCTTTCCTTAACCATCTTACACACTGAAAAGCCCGTTTGGCAAATTAATTTTTTTTTTATTTAATTTTTTTTTATGTTTTTAGATCGTTTTGATGTAATAATATCAAAAATAATTTTTAAAAAATAAAAAAATATTATTTTAATACATTTCTAAACAAAAATTACTTTAAAAAACAATTACCATCAGACTCTCAAACACCCAAATCACTCCCAAACCTTCTTTTATGTTAGAAGACTAATGACACAAGTCATTTAGTTAGAATTCGTACCGATCACTAATTTTAATATGGCTGATAGTTGAAATCCAATTGAACTTATAAGCTAATTTCAGTAGGGTATGTTTGGTCAGGTTTTAATTTACACCACACAAAAATTCTCCATCGTAAACTTTATTAAATATTACTGTTTACCATCGTAACCTCACAATAATTCCGTTGTCGTCCAGCGGTTAGGATATCTGGCTTTCACCCAGGAGACCCGGGTTCGATTCCCGGCAACGGAATTCATTTTTGTATTTACATGCTGTTGGAGATGCATTGTTTCGAGGTGTAAATTTTGGCTCTTAATATATATGTTTTTTGACAAATTGTGTCAAGGATGGTAATTGGGGCATGACCAAAACCTTAAAGAATTAAATAAATGAATATTTTTTTTGATTGCATGAGCTGTGGATTCTGATTCACAGCCAAAATGGACTGCGAAATTCTTCATTTTCTGCAAGATAGTGGAGGAGAGGAGGGGGAGGAATCCTTGATGAAGACTTGGGAGAATGTTTCACGTGGACATGGCACAAGTTTTGTTCTTGTTCTTGGCCCATTCAAGATCACTGGAGGACCATTGGAGTTGCAGGCATAGAAAGGAAAAGGAAAAGCAATTTCAAGTGAATCCAATCCATGAAAAATTCTCCAACTACACCGGGTCCCTTCACCAAGAACTGAACTTACTGAACTTAAGTTTTGAAGTAAAAATAATAAAATATTGTGGAATATAAGAAATTTCAATCCAGAAAATCAATCAATCATCCTATCCTAACTTTCAATGATACAAAAACAATATAAACATGGGACCTTTTTTTTTTTTTTTAATCAACACTGATTTCCTATTCTCCAGCATTGTTTCCCAATTTTATTGTTCGTGGTCCATCAGTAGATGGCATTTTCTTCCTTCGCATCATGTCCTCTTATGGCCACAACATAAAACTTTATTATTCCTTTTGAAGAAAGAAAGAAAGGGATCAAAAGAAAGACATGGTCCCCAACTTGTCTCTGCTAGAAAATTTGGCAGGTTGCCGAGAAATGTTTGGTTACTATTAACAGCATTATAATTATTGTTGTTTTCATCTGGGAAGACATCAAAATAGCTCTAAAATGTTAAAAAAAAGGCAGATCAATAACTATAAAATGTTAAAAAAAGAAGAAGCTGTTTTGCACAGTAAGGATGCATCAAATTTGAATCCAAAAGTCTGTATTTCATGGAACTTTTTCCAGTCCTTGATCGGCAATTAACACAAATCTTGTTCCATTGCTGGTGTCACAAGCTAATATGAACCGATTACGGCATTTCGAAGAAGCCATTCAAAAACTTTTGAAACACAGCAAAATGCATCTCTTATTTGAAAAGCAGGGCATGGTCTTTGCAGAAACTATTGTACACAAAACCAAAAGTCCAATCAAACCTACGAGGACAAACGCCAAAGAATGGTGCTGTAATGAAACCCCGCATTCTCACCTTCCGTGTTCTTTCCCTATTCTTTTCTTTTCTTTTCTTTTTCTATATCATGCCCCCCTAGCAAGTCCAAGAAGATGATCTCCTGAGCACAGGCTTCATTTGCCTGTCCTCTTCCAAAGAAATCATCCCCAAGTGTGAAGGGTCCTCCAGCATCATCTTTGCCACCAAGTATCCAGCAATTGACCATGTCTGGTATTTCCTTGCCTGTTTACCAACATATCTGCCAAGTTTCCCATCATAATATTCTGGCCAGCCGTCTTTCAGAAGACGGGTCTCAGCAAGATCAATCGCTTTTCTTGCAATTTGGGGTCGTCCCGTTTTGATGCATGCAGCAGTCAGCAACCATAAAAGCACTGCATTTCATGTAACAAAAGGGAAAGGAGAAAAAAAAAAACATGATGCAAGAGGATAACACATGTTATGAAAATACAAAAAAATATTCATCCACTACATATTGTGTGAAAGACTTTCAAAAGTAGGTTCAGTGAAACAGAAATAACAGATTAAAGAAATTGACACTGCTAAAATTCTTAATGTCAACAATTCAGTATTAGAAAAGGAAGCGATGGAGACATGATCTTTTAGCTCATGAAACTTGACAAGGCACTAGATCGAGCAGTGCCGTTTAAGCTACATTACACTTGTGTCCAAATCAGAACAGTGAATGAGTGAGCAGCTCATCCTACAGTTAGAAATTGGTTTATTGAATACTTATGAACTTACGAATTTATCTAACACGACCAATGCATTCCACTACATAGGCACTGCCCAAATCCTACTACTACTATTCTGGAGACTGCTCTATGTTGCATGGATCAAAAAAGAAAGAATAAACAAACTACCAGTGCATGATAATGCAGCCAGAGCTTCTCGATAATTTACCATTTATGCATGCAAGCTAGTCATGTTATGAATATTCAAAAAGCATCTCTAATGAAATTCATGGATATCCACAAATTAGAGCAATTTGAGGATCGCTGAAAGAAGATAAATCTGGGTCCACCTAAATACCATTCCAGCATCTCATATTAGTTTCCAGCTCCCACTCCAGAACAAAATCTCTGCGTGCATAAGGTCTTGGCTATAACTAAGTTGAACAATAATAATTGAAAGGGGATAATGAAAGCTAAATTTAAAATCTAGACCATATGATTGGTGTTTTCTGTTTACTAGCTTCTCAATTTAAAATACAATTCTATGGTTTCAGATTCAGCCTTGTAACTCCAAATAGTAATCAATGAACCTAATGAAGTGTGGCAGGAAGACTATCCTCATGGAAGGGCATATTTATTAGTTAATCTCTTTTAGTCACAAGAGAAAGTAACCAATTAAACAGACAGAACGAGGAACAAACCTGGCCATGATCCTCCATTATGATAGCTCCATCTGGTATTCTTAGGATCACAACCAGTTACAATTCGCCATTCATGACTTTCTATCGCAGGATAGGCTATTTTCAGAGGCATTTCTCCTACCAGCTCCTCCCAGCGAGCTTCAATGAGATCCATGATAGCCATTGCTTGTTCATGGGTTGCAAGAGAAGACAGAATGGCAATGCAATTACCTAAAGCAAACCATCTGAAATCCATCCTTGCAGGACTAACATTGCCAATAAAGTAGCCTCCACGAATTGGCATGAAATCAAATACCCAATCTGGGATTGAATCAGGAATAACGTTGAACTTATTTACAGCAGTGTGAGAATACTCCTCAGTCTTATATCTGTATATGTCATTCAGTTGTTGAAAGTCAAGCCAGAAGTAACTCCGCATGTGATAGCTCAAGGCATGCAAACGTTTCACAATTCTCTCAATAAATTCGTTTCCTTCTTGATCATGTTTCAACATTGAGCTAGCGCTTCTCAACGCCATGAAAAAAAGTGCTTGAATCTCAATAGGATAACCATAGATACCCTGCAAATATATCCATCCAATTAGAACATGTAACAAGGTTGAACTTAACAAAACCCTAGGAGGTGATGAGTGGACTGATGCCTAACATTTGAAATGAAGATATATCTCATATCAAACACCTTTTGTAATGCTAAACAGAACCTGCAAGAAAAATTATACAATACTATGCATTTAGTTTACGTGTGCATACACAAGTGTGGTTGAGGGTGAATGGGAGACTTGATTATGATAATTTGGCCTCTATGTGAATTACTGTTAGGTCAAAGTAGCATTTTGTCATAATGACTGGATGCCAGTGATTGAAGCAGAATGGTATTCAATCCCTGGAAATAGTAGAAGAAGCATGCCAATGCTCAATGAGAAAAACTAATCCCCACGTTCTGGCTTTCACATAGTTTTAATTTCTTCCTTTAATTTTCATAATTAGTTTTGACATTACTCCATGTTTGTTTATTTGACTGCATTTGTCTATTAAGAGAAAACACAGAAGGATGGCATTATCTGTTGCATTAAAGCAGAGCAAGAAGGAAACAAAGAGTTGATTCCGAAGTACTTCTTAACTGCAAAGGACTTTAATTTACTAAGAAATTGAATATTGTGATATGATAAGCAGGCTACATGATAAATAAAGATTCAACTTTACACGATTGCATGCAGCACTTCACATCAAACAAAACAGGAAAGTTAGACTTGCAACTGCCTAGGCTGCAGGTGCTTACTCAACACCAAGCGAAGCAAGCTCCATTGGCATTTAACCGACATAAAAAAGGCTCAATGTATGTAACAGGGTGTTTAAATTTCGCATATGCTCCATATGAATGCATTTGCAGTGTGCTAATTTTCGGTTATGCTTATATCCTTTTATGCTAATCATTTGCAGTTCGCCATAATTCCCCTACTGTTTAAAGAAAGGGGAGGGAAACAAACATGTAACTGATAGCTAAAACAAAGATGTTGTGAACCCCAAGAATCAATTTCATCAATCTGTTGTGCCTGATGTCTACTATTTTTTGTTGGTGTTCGCTAGTTAGAAGAGAAATTATGTCAAAGAAGAATGGCTGCTTGGCCTAATGATTACAGTTACAAGAATGAGTTAACTAGAATCTCCACCATTCTTTCAGAAGAAATCAAATCACTTGATCTTTAAAAGCATTTTGTGAGGCATAAATATTAAAATTAACCGCAGCATAGTCACAAACATACACATGGAGAGAGAGGGAGAGTGAGACACGAGAACAGCTTACCATTCTGCGATCAATCATGGAGCATCCATCGGCGCAAAGAAGGGTAGGGAAAGTATCAAACCCCTCTGACAAGCAGAGCGTCAAAATGAGCTTCATTCCCTTCTGACACTCTGGTCTCTCTGCCAGGGATAAATCTCCAGTAGACTTCGTATATGCTCGAAGAAGAATGATCCACCAGAAACCAGAGTCAACTGGAGCAACTCTTCCAATAGCACTCTCACCAAAATCTGCAACAAGAGAGTCTGTTTTCCGAATAGGATCATGGAGAACTTTAAAGCTCGCTGGCATTGCCCCTTCCCCAAGTTTGAATCGATCTATTCTCTTTTCCCACCCTTGGAGATACAGTGTCTTCAACAGGAAGTGCTTGACTATGTCAGGCTCACCATTCATCAGAAAAGCTAGGGCACTGGGTACAAAATCTCGTACAAAAACCTGAACAGAAGAACCTCGAAAAATCAGATAAATGATACTACATTCAGATTCCCTGACAAATGCATATGATCTCATTTACAACTACCTCCTACTTGAAAGTCAAAAGCAAAGGGCTTTATGAAATTTCAAATACATCACCTACAAAAAATTAATGGCTCTTATCAGTAGATTTAATTTTCAATTTATCCAACAATCAAACTCCTGCCTGACTTTATTCCATACGTCCGCTTAGTGCATTCTTCAAATATTATTAACTCATGTGTTTAATGAGTCTCTTCTTTGGTTGACATACAGAGCAAATAAAAATTGATCATTTCCCTACCGTTGAACACAATTTACAATTTCATGACATCCTCAATATCAATGATTCCCAACCCCGAAGGAGATCCATCACCATCAGCTAAAAACAGTTATTTATGCTCATTGCAGCTTAGTAATTAAAGATCCTTCTTCCTTTTTGATGCAAACAATTAACAAGATACAATAACACCATACAAAAACAATCTGTTATGATACGGTTCAGCCTATGGTTACTCGTGATGGGGATTCGGTTGGGAGCTTGGGTTTGAGGGGAAGACCATTCAACCAAGTGGGGGTTTTTCCTTGGGTTTTAGCTTGTATTACATTTAGCCATGTTGGGTTTTCACTTTGGGATGTGTTCAGCCAGATTGGATTTGTTGTTGTTGATGGGTTCGGCCCAATTATGGAGGAGTTAGTTTCGGCCAGATCTGATTTGGACTTTGTGGATGTGCATGGGCTACATGGAGTCTAAAAGTGACTAGGATTAATTAGGGTGTTCGGGTCCTTTTCCTACAAGGATTTGTCAAAAATCCTAGCTGAATTTGAGTTCATGATAGGCAGTTACAAGACTGAATTGGAGAGGGATTATTGTGTTTCCATATTGGACAAGGATTCCATATCTAACATGGAAAACAAGGGTGGCAGCATGTGGGAGTAAATTCCCCTATTTATTTGTCCATTATAAGCAAGGATTCCTTTCCTTACAAGGAGAACAACAGGCGGCTATATTTGGAGGACTTTCATTGTTGCTTTCTTTCATTTCTCTTGCAGGATTTCCTTACTTTAAAGGAGATTATGGAAGGCTTTAAAAATAGAAGAATTTAGCAACTCTCTTCCCTATTTTTCAGAGCATCAATTCAACCAAACAAGGTAAAAAAATCAAGCATTCAAGGCAGCATGTTCCAAACATGGAAAGAGATTTAACAGGGTCGGCAAGCACACATTATTCCTACGCAAGTCAAACCCGACTGCACAAGGAAAAATCAAGCCAGGGATAGTTTTGGGGGCTGATTTTTTCCTTGTATTATTCTGAATATTTAACATGGTTTTATGTTGTTTTAAGTATTATTTGAACCATAATATTTCAATTTAGGTTTTTAAATTCAGTTGGGCTTGTTCTGGCCCAAATTAAGTGTTCTAGGTCTGTTTTAGACATTAGGCTTGTGTTATCTCAAAGCCTAATGGTTTGCGACCCAATATGGATCCATTAGGGTTAATTATCTTAGGACTATATAATGTTTTCCTTGTAGCGAATTTTAGTAGCCTTCAGATTAATAATATTATTGTGTTTTTCTGGAAGAAACGTGTTCTTTGCTGTGACAAAGAAGAAAACCTGACTTATCAAGATATAACTTGGTGTCAATTCACGAATTCTAATTCTTAGTTACAGCTTAACTATGGGTTAAGATTCTCAAACTTGATTTTCAGCTTTTTTAGAGAAGTATCATCTTTGTTAGGGCTTAACTGACCATGTGATCAAGAAATCCGCGCCATATTAAATCTCGTAACATGTCAACCATTGGACACAAATCAAACCAAGAAGAAACATCCCAATGCCTGATGTTCCATTAATCACACAGAAAACTAGCAATACCGCAAAGAGGATGTTAAAAAAATATTTACCTGGTCATAGTTTAAGACCTCCTCTGAGGCATGGTCATATGCTGCTATAGTACCAACCGGTTGGCCTCTGAAGTAAACTAAAGACCTCCGTAGAGCCTCCCACGCATCAGCCACCATGGGGTGAGGCTCAAACGAGTTGCGAGTTGATGAGGCTGGTGTGTTAAACCCTGACCTTCCACCAGGTGAATATGTGGTCTCAAAGGTATCAATTCCTCTTGCAAGCCCGATCGAGAGCTCGCTTAGAGACCTCTCATCAAACGATCTCTGCCTCTCTATGTTCAACTTTGGCTTGTCAAGGAGGCGAGAGAGATCAAAATCATCCATTTCGGATATTGAACACACTGAGCTCACGTTCCTAAGCCCCCCCATCTCTTTAGTCCCATCCATTTGTTTTTCTCTCTCAATCCTTGAATACTACAGAGAAAGCTTTGTTTCTATCACCAAATGCAAAACAAGAATCACAGCTTTAGAATACAGACATTCAACGGTCAGACAAACAAATAAATTATCTAACACACACACAAATATCATCAACATGAAAGTGAGAACCAGAAATAGAAATTTGGAAAGCTCAAAATAGAAACTGTAACGTGCTATAAACACTATTTATAAGCAAAATTATTAACCTCTTATCCATTAATATATACTCCGTCATTTTACCACTAATTAAAACTTATCTGGTACTATAGCTTTATATACGTTGAATGTGCTAACAACAAGAAGAAGAAAATTCGGACTTGTAAAACTCAACCAGTTCTCTTATCTACCACCTAATTTCATGGGATTTAAAAACAATAAACCAAAAAAAAAAAAACCCCATTTTTAATTAACTAAAAAAATGAAAACAAAACCATTCAAGAACAGAGTATCAGGGCAAATTAACAAGCTTTACAAATTAAAAAATGAAAAACAAAAATACCATTTTTGTAGGTTTACACAAAAAGATTACACTTAAATTTCAATTACATTTACCATTAAAAACCAAAAAATAAAACTTGAAAGCCAACAACAGCACATCAAGATCCGCAAAAATATCAAAATAACACAAGACATAGACTTTTTTGTTTACTACCCAAACAAATAAAAAGAACACTTTATGGAAAAATGTAAAACAAAAGGTCAAGATTGCGAGTTTCAACAAAGAAAGCAACAAAATTGAGACGCAAAAACCCAGATCTAAAAGCCTTTAAAGAAATGCTTCTTTTTAACATCCACACAGAAAAGGAGAGAGCCAAACAAAGAAGATCAAGAAAACCTTTGCAAAGAGTAAATGACGGATAATGAATCCCTCCGGCGACGGCGATTTCGCCGGCTAATGGTCGGTGAAGAGAGAAAGAAAAGGCGAAGACACAGCAGAGAGAGAGTGTTGAAAGAGAGAAAAAGAGAACGTTGTTGCAAGAGCTGATATTTATAGTTAGAGAGAGAGAGAGACCTCCAACGTTTTTTTCTGTAAGAAAGGAGACTGGCAATAGCCGGTTAACGGGGCACGAGGAAAAAATGATTCTGATTTGATGGTCTGACGTGGAGAAAACGACAACGTTTGATACAAGTCATGATTTTGATAAGTCAGTCTTGGATTTTCCACTGGCAACGTGTTTTATCGGTTTCTGTGTGGGGGTCCATATTATTATTACAGTGATGATCATGGATTAAGATTAAATTAAGATCGAGTTGGGGTTAGGTAGGATTAAAAAGGTGATTAGGTAGAGTAATAAATTTGGGGTGAAAAGTGAGAGCTTAAGTTAATCCGTCTCTCTCTAATTTTTTAACTGTCTTGCCGTGTTCATGTTGCAACTTGCAAGGAGAGTTAGGGTTATAAATCCTTTTCAGACTTGCTTCGGTTTACCTGTTCTTCTGGGTTTATATATATATATATATATATATATATAATAGTTAAACAGTTGTCCACACGACTGAATTAGATCCATTTGTTTATTTTATTTATTTATTAATAACCTAGATTGATTCACTAAAACAATCCATAACCTTATGGCCATTAGTAATGTGATTTAATTTGTTCGCACATTGAATCCGGTTAATGTAAGATTTAATCTAAATTGGATTTTAAAAAAAATTAAGTAACTTTATTAAACTTGAGTAATCTAATACATCAACTCATAATCTTGTTGATCAATCAAGATTTGATTTGATTTTTTTTAAATATAGTTTTAACTCTTTAAAAAAATTAAAAAAACATTATTTTAATTAAATTATTAATAAGATCAATACACCTAACCAATGGCCCCATCCAAGTGTAATAATATATATATATATATATATATATATATATGATAATCGATTTGATAGATGCTAAAGAATGTTGTAAATTTTTCTTAGAACATTGGTTGAGTTAAGGCTGATGAAATTGGTGCATTCTTAAGAACCAGAAATTAATATATAAATTTAATTGAAAATCAAATTTTATCCTTTAGAATATTCGAAGTACATAAACATAGCTTTGGAATCAATTTTGTTAACAAAGTTTTTCTCTTTCTAAAACAAAAAAAAAATCATGAATAAAGTATCTCCAAAACTTTAGGAAGATTCTAGATGAAAGATTCTTTAAGAAATGTGCCCTTTGTACCTTCTTACAAGAATCTTCCCACGGCACTTTTATATGCAAGCAAAGAGATTAAAAACAACATTAAAAAAAAAAAAAAAAAAAGAGGTTAGAAAGAAGTAACATAGCCATTTTACTTGGTACTTTTAGTTTGGTAGGTTGCAAGTCAGATTCTTGAACTGCAGGCAACCAACCACCACATTTGCAACGTGCATACTTGCCCTATAAAAATAGCAGCCTATGAGTTTCGTAACCATATATGTACCTTGTCTTCTTTGCTAGTTAGAAAAAATCAGATACAGTTTTGAATTACATTTTAAATATTTTTCATGATGTTTTTTTTAAATTTTTTTATATC
>Ga0307513_10009721_pt1 | contig 12153 bp, 12 predicted proteins | sample 15_EM_MG_FD_202174 | JGI IMG/M metagenome (GOLD analysis project Ga0307513, IMG submission 202174) | Populus trichocarpa ectomycorrhiza microbial communities from riparian zone in the Pacific Northwest, United States - 15_EM | ecosystem: Host-associated > Plants > Roots > Unclassified | place... | reverse complement strand
GCGCTGAAGGAAGCCGCTGCTCTGGCCCGCAACGACGCCACGCTGACCGGTCAGGCCAAGATCGACAATGCCCGTCAGATCGAGCGCCTGTTATCCGGCATCGACAATGCGACCCTCGCCCGCGACGCGGCGGCGCTGCCCGTGGGCGATCCGCTGTATCCCTTTGCGGGCCGCGCGCTGCTGAATCGCGGCCTGCCGCTGCCGCGCCCGTTCGATCGCGGCGCGCAGTGGCGTTTCGACCTGAACAATCGTCCGGCCGCCGAACGCGACGGCTACCGCCCACCGGTCAAGTTGGCGGTGCTCTTGCCGCTTTCAGGACAGCTGGCCACCGCTTCGGCGCCGGTTCGCGATGGCCTTCTAGCCGGTTATTACGGCGAATCCCGCCGTCGACCGGAAATAAATTTCTACGACACCGCCGGCACGCCTTCGGGCGCGGTGGATGCCTACAGCAAGGCTGCAGCGGGTGGCGCGGATTTCGTCATCGGACCACTGGGTCGCGATGAAGTCAGTGCCGTGTTTGCTCAGTCCAACCTTCCGGTGCCGGTACTGGCCTTGAACCGTGGCACAGGGGCGCCTCCCTCGGGCAACGCAGGCTTTTCGTTGGCGCCGGAGGACGATGGCATCATCGCGGCCGAATACCTGCTCAGCCGCGAGCGCAAGACTGCGCTGATCATCAACGGCAGCGACGACAACGGCAGGCGCGCGGCCAATGCGTTCCGCGAGCGTTTCACCCAGCGCGGCGGCACGGTCGCCGAGGCGATCAGCGTGGCCGACGCTCCGGGTAGTATTTCCGCGAATCTAGCCAGCGCCTCGCAGCGCGGCGTCGATGCGGTGTTCCTCGCATTGAAAGGCGGCGCTGCACGCGCGATCGCTCCGCAGTTGGCCATGGCCGGTTTGGGCGGCAAGAGCCGCGTCGCCACTTCGCAGTTGATTTCCGGCACCGGCAAGCCGGAACAGGACAGCGCGCTGGACGGCATCGTCTATCCGACCGAAGTGTGGACCGCGCGCGGCATCGGCGGCCTGCCTGCGGCCAGCAGCGTCGGCCTGCCCACCGCGCGTGGAGCTGCGGCGCGCCTGTTCGCCTTCGGTTACGACGCGTGGTTGTTGACTGCGTATCTGGAAAAGCTTGCGACAGGCAACAACGCCGAAGTGAAAGGCGCCACCGGCGTGCTCAGGCTCGACGGTTTCGGTAACGTGATCCGCACGCCGGCCTGGTCCACGTTCAACGGCGGACGCGCGGCGCCGATCGCCGGCGGTGACTGAACACCCAGCGCTCGACCGCAAGACGCGCGGCAACCTGGCCGAATCGGCCGCGCGCGATGCCTTGCTGCGCGCCGGTCTGCGTGAAGTAGCCTCGAATGCGAACTATCGCGGCGGCGAGCTCGACTTGGTCATGCTGGATCGCGGACGCGATGGCGACACGCTGGTATTCGTCGAGGTGAGATACCGCAGTTCTGCGGCATTCGGCGGCGGCGCGGCTTCGGTGGATGTCGGCAAGCGTCGCAAACTGGTTCATGCCGCACAAAGCTTCCTCGGCCAGCATCGGCAATACAGCAATCTGCCGTGTCGGTTCGATGTGGTAGAAGCCGATGGCGATCCACAGGCGCCACGCATCAACTGGCTGCGCGATGCGTTCCGCGCGGACGACATCTAGGACGTCTGCATGCCTAGCATCATCACCCACGCTGCGGTTCCGCTGGCCCTGTGGTATGCCGCCGATAACGGGAGAATTTCCGCAAGACTGCTCGTTGCGGGCGTCGCGGCCTCGATCTTGCCGGACCTGGACGTAGCCGCGTTCGCTCTGGGAATTCCCTACGCTGATGCTCTGGGCCATCGCGGCGCCAGCCATTCCCTGTTGTTCGCCGGCTCAATTGCCCTGCTCGGCGCCGCCCTGCACAAGCCGCTGCGCGCCGCACCATTGCAGGCCGTCGCGTGGCTGTTCGTCTGCGCGGTGTCGCATCCGCTACTCGACGCGCTTACTTCGGGTGGCCTGGGTGTTGCATTGCTGTGGCCGTGGAGCGATCAGCGCTTCTTCGCGCCGTGGCGGCCGATTCGAGTGTCGCCATTCGCCAACGGTTTCTTCAGCGCGCGTGGAATGGCGACGTTGCTGTCGGAGCTTCGCTGGGTGTGGTTGCCGTTGTTCGCGGGAGCCACACTGTGGAAGCTGATCCAGCGCGAAGGAGCGCGTGGCCCGCAGGAACGCCTCTAGAGGAAATGTTCGTAGCCGCGGGTGGACGGTCGCCACTCCTGTGCATCCGCATCGAAGGCGCGAACGCCCTGTTCTGAGACGATACGGCCAATACGCGTCGCGGATACATCGGTGAAATCCAAAGCCTGGACGATCATTTCGCGGTTACGCGGCGAGGCGGTAAAGCACAGCTCGTAGTCGTCGCCGCCACAGGCCTGCCAGCCCCAGCGCCTGACCGATTCCACCGATGCCAAGCCTATCGATGCCGGCAGTTCCACGAGCTTTATCTCCGCGCCTACGCCGCTGTTTTCGCAGATATGCGCCAAATCGGCGAGCAAGCCGTCGGAAATATCGATGCACGCATGCGCCAACCCGGACAGTCGCCGTCCCGCAGCGACGCGCGGCGTGGGCCGGTCCAGGCGCTGGCGCAATGACTTGGGAGCTTCACGCCCATGCAGCAACGCTTCCAGTGCCGCTGCCGCATCGCCCAGCGTTCCCGTTACCCATACATCGTCGCCCACCCGCGCCTGATCGCGACGCAGTGCGCCTCCCGACTCGACCAGGCCCATCGCGGTGACCGAGATCGAAAGCGGTCCGCGCGTGGTGTCGCCGCCCACCAGTCCGATTGCGTGTTGATCGGCAAGGTCGAGGAATCCGTCCAGAAAAGCGTCGACCCAACTTTGGTCGGCTTGCGGAAGCGACAACGACAAGGTGCACCAGGCGGGCACTGCGCCCATCGCGGCGAGATCGGAAAGATTAACCGCGAGCGATTTCCATCCGATGTCCGCCGGTGCGGTGGAATCGGGAAAATGCACACCGGCATTGAGCGTATCGGTCGTCACCACCAGTTGCTGGTCGGGTGGCACCTGTAGCAAGGCGGCATCGTCGCCGATGCCCAACACCACGCCGCCGCGCTGGCTCGCGCGTGCGCGGATGCGGGAGATCAGGTCGAACTCAGTGATATCCATGGCCTTCAGCATAAAGCCTGCGAAGCTATTGATTCGTGACTATTAGGCCCGTGGGAGCGGCGTCCCGCCGCGAGCTCTTGGCCTTTTCTTTTTATCGCCAAGCGCTTTAGTGAGAGTGCGTAGAGAGCTCGCGGCGGGACGCCGCTGTCGAGTTGTGCCCTTATCTGGCCGCGTTGAATTCAGCAGGACGCCAGTCCGCCGCAGCTTTGTCCAATACGCCGTTGACGTAGGTGTGTCCGTGCTCGGAGCCGAAACGCTTGGCGATCTCAATGGCCTCGTTCAGCACCACGCGATACGGCACGTCGAGGCGATGGATCAGTTCGTAGGCCGACAGACGCAGCACGGCGCGCTCGATCGGATCGACTTCCTCCACCGGCCGGTCGAGATAACCGACCAGCGCTTCATCCAGGCTGGCGCGATGCTTGACCACGCCGCGGACCAAGTCGTCGAAATATTCCAGATCGGCGATCTCGTGCGCCTGTTCGTGTGCGAACTGCGCGATCACCTGTTCCACCAGACCGCCCGACATCTGCCAGGCGTACACGGCCTGCAATGCCCGACGCCGCGCGCGTGCGCGGGTCACCGGGTCGACGCCGTCGCGGCGGCCCTCCTTGCGCGGGTGACGGTTCATGCCAATTGCTCCAGCAGTTGCGCCATTTCGATGGCGGCCAGCGCAGCTTCTTCGCCTTTGTTGCCATGGCTGCCGCCCGCACGCACTTCCGCGTCCTCAATGCGTTCGACCGCCAATACCCCGTTCATCACTGGAATGCCGAAGTCCAACGACACCCGCATCAGCCCTTCGGCGCAACGGTCGGCGACGTGTTCGTAATGACGCGTGTCGCCCCGGATCACGCAACCCAGCGCAATGATGGCCGCATGCTGGCTAGCTGCGGCGATACGCGCGGCCGCCACGGGAATTTCCCAGGCGCCCGGCACGCGGATCACGTCCACCGCGGTATCGGCCACGCCGTTACCGGCCAGACTCTGGCGCGCACCGGTCACCAGCGCGTCGGTGATGCGCGGATTCCAGCGGCTGGCGATGATCGCGAAACGTGCGGCTTCGGGAGCGCGCAGCTCGCCTTCGTAATGGGGCATGGGGAGACACCTGATGGGGCGGCAAGTTTAGCAGCCAGGGAAAAGCGACGCTCTTCGGACCTCCCCCTTTGCAGCGCTTTTCAACAGCCGAATGGGTGGTCAAAAGGGGATTGAGGGGGATTTGCTCTTGCTTTGAAGCAAGATCAAAAGCAAATCCCCCGCAGCCCCCTTTTGCAAAGAGGGCAAAGCCCAAAGCCAAGCACGAGCGACTAGTACGCAACGTATTCCACGACATCCAGCCCAAAGCCCGCCAATCCGACCTGCCGGCGCGGCGTCCCCAGCACCCGCAGCTTGCCCAGGCCCAGGTCGGCCAGAATTTGGGCGCCTGCCCCGTTGCGCCGCCACTCGACCAGGGCAGCGCCCGGCGCCGCTTCTTGTTCGTGCGAGGCTTCTTCTGCGCGGATCCGCTCCAGCATCGATTCGGCGGTACTGGATTCGTTCAACAGGACCAGCGCGCCGCGGCCTTCCCGGGCAATGGCGGCCAGCACTTCGCCGACCGCGGGACCGAAGTCCGCGCGGCGCCAGTGCAACGCATCGGCCAGCGGGTTCTGCATATGCACGCGGACCAGGGTGGGGACAGTGGCGTCGGCCTCACCGCGCAGCAGTGCGAAGTGCAGGCCGTGGCTGAGGCGGTCGCGATAGGTGTGCAGCTTAAAGGGACCGTGTTCGGTTTCGATGTCGCGCACGTCCACGCGTTCGATGGTGTGCTCGGTGCTCAGGCGGTAGCGGATGAGCTCTTCGATGGAACCGATCTTCAGGCCATGCTCGCGCGCGAATTCCTCCAGCTGCGGACGCCGCGCCATGCTGCCGTCGGCGTTGAGGATCTCGACCAGCACGCCGGCCGGCTCCAATCCCGCGAGCAGGGCCAGATCGCTGGCCGCTTCGGTGTGGCCGGAACGGTTGAGCACGCCGCCCGGCTGCGAAGTCAGCGGAAAGATGTGCCCCGGCTGCGACAGATCCTGCGGCTTCACGTCCGGGCGCACCGCAGTGCGGATGGTGTGTGCGCGATCGTAGGCGGAGATGCCGGTGGTGACGCCCTCGGCCGCTTCGATGCTGACGGTGAAGTTGGTGTGGTGCTGCGACGTGTTGTCCTGGACCATCGGCGGCAGGCCGAGCTGACGGCAGCGCTCGCGGGTCAGCGACAGGCAGACCAAGCCGCGCGCGTGGGTGACCATGAAGTTGATGTCCGAAGGCTTGACCATTTCCGCAGCCATGATCAGGTCACCTTCGTTCTCGCGGTCCTCGTCGTCCACGATGACGACCATGCGGCCGTTGCGGATTTCTTCCAGCAGTTCGGGGATGGGAGCGAAACTCATACGGCGGCTCCGGTGGCACTCGTTCCGAGCAGGCGCTCAACATAGCGCGCCACTAGGTCGATCTCCAGGTTCACCGCGTGGCCGACTGCGGTCTGCGCGAAGGCAGTGTGCGACACGGTGTGGGGGATCAAGGCTACTTCGAACCCGCCTTCATCCACTTCATTGACGGTGAGGCTGACCCCATCCACGCAGATCGAACCTTTCTTGGCGATATAGCGCAGCAGGGCCGGTGGCGCAGCGAAGCGCCAGCGCTGGGCGCGCGCGTCCTGCTGGATGTCGAGAACCTTGCCGACGCCGTCGACATGGCCGCTGACCAGATGGCCGCCGAGACGGTCGCTGGGACGCATGGCGCGTTCCAGGTTCAGCAGGGTGCCTACGGGCAAGTTTCCGAGCGTGGTCAGTGAAAGCGTTTCGTTGGAGGCGTCGGCCTCGAAGGAGTTCGCGTCGAATGCCACCACGGTCAGGCACACGCCGTTGACGGAGATGCTTTCGCCCAACTGCGCATCGGCGAAGGGAAGATCGCTGACCTCGATGGTCAGTCGGGCGTCGCCGCCGCGATTTTCGGACGCAGCTAGGCGGCCTGTGCCTTCGATGATTCCGGTGAACATCAGCATCCGCTCCTGGTCTGGAGGGCGGCACGCGAGCATTTGGTTGCTGTGGACATGATTACAGTGGGCATGAGCCGTTTCCCGCGAAGTGAATGCGAAAAACGCCCACAGGGCACGAAGCCACGCGACCGCCAGGCCGCGTGCGACTGTCTTCTTTCATCCGGACTATGACCGTCGGCTCCGGCATTGGACCGGATCTGCTGACCCTCCGGTGCTCGCTGTCGGGCGATGGCTGGAGGCGCTCGCGGGCTCGTCTAGGCGCATGCGCCTAAGACCTACCGCCGGTGGGGAATCGCACCCCGCCCTGAAGACGTTACGTTGTATTGCCGGCGAGCCGGCGTGCGAATTCTACCATTGCGGCCTCGCGCCGGCGGCCAGGACGATGCGTTCCGCCCGCCTCTACAAGGGTTTCTGGCGCAAGTGCAGAATCAGCGGCCAGCGCATGGTGCGTTCGCGCAGGGGTTCGCCCCAGGCCGAAGCCAGCACCTCGGCATGGTCTTGGACCGGATCACGCCCAGTGGCGGCACGGCAGCGGGCGGTAGCGGAAAGGCTGCCCAAATAACCGAGCAGCTGCGGCAGGTTCCATTCGGCTGTCAGCCATAGCGCTGGCGCGAACAATGCCGGAAACGGCCAGTCATAGCCCGCGTAACCGGTGTCCACCTGGGCGCGTTCCGACGGCCAGTGGGATTCGATCTGCGCACGGAACGCATCGGCTGCCGGCGTGAGGTCGTCGGAAAACATCATGTCCTGGTAAGTCCAAGCAGCCAGTACGCCACCTGGCCGCAACACACGATCGCATTCGGGGAAGAAGCGCGTGCGGTCGAACCAGTGCAGGGCCTGGGCGACGGCGATGAGTCCGACACTGCGGTCGGCCAGCGACGTCGCTTCGCCCGGCTCCACCGCTACCTGCACGTTGGCGGCTTTCGCCTCGTTCGCCCAATGCTGCTCGATCTGTGCGGCGCTGGGGTCGGTAGCGAAGACATGGGCGAAGCGCGCAGCCAGTCCGCGGGTGGCCTGGCCGCTGCCGCAACCGGGTTCCCACACTTCGGCACTGCCAGGCACGACTGCGGTGATGGCGTCGAACAAAGCATCAGGATAAGTGGGGCGCCAGCTAGCGTAAGCACCGGCGACTTGGGAGAAGTGGTCTTTGAAGGTTGTCATCGAGACTCTGGTACTCGCGGCGACACTACATCTTATCGACGTCATCCCAGCGAACGCTGGGATCCATTTTGATTTTGCCGTCAGTCCATGGCCGCCAATGAAAGATCAAGAGGGATCCCAGCGCTCGCCGGGATGACGTTATGAGAATGTCGGCGGCTACGGGCTGTCGGCCTTTGTCGGCACAAGCAGCAAACGCTGATCCTCACCGATCGCTCGCGCATCCACGACCCTGAGTTGCGCGCGTTGCGCCATGGCATCGATGCCTAGACCGGAGAATAACGGGCGGGCGCGTTCGCCCAGCAACACAGGCGCGACGTACAACAGCAGCTCATCGACCAGTCCCGCAGCGACGAAAGCGCCGGCCAGGGTCGCGCCCGTTTCCACTTGGACTTCGTTGATCCCGCGTGCCGCCAGCAACTTGAGCACGGCCTCCAGATCGAAGTAGCCGTCCTGCACCGGTGCGGTGGCCCGTTCGACATGGAGATCGCGCGGAGGCTTGATGTCCGGCGCGTGGATATACAGGGTGGGCGCCGAATCGTCGCGCACCTTGCCGCGGGCGACCGTGGCCAGGCCTGGATCCAGCACCACCCGTAGCGGCGCCACGAAAGGCGTGTCGTCGCCCAGGCGCACGGTCAACGAAGGGTCATCGATCAGCACGGTATTGGCGCCTGTGATCAGTGCGCCCGCGCGTGCGCGCCACTTCTGCACATCCAGGCGCGAAGCCTCGCCGGTGATCCATTTGGATTCGCCGCTGGCCATCGCGGTGCGCCCATCCAGACTGGTGCCCAACTTGATGCGCACCCAGGGCCGACCGCGCTCGATACGCGACAGGAATCCGCGATTGAGGTGCCGCGCCTGGGCTTCCATCAATCCCGATTCCACTGCGATGCCGGCGGCGCGCAGCTTGTCGAAACCTACGCCGTCCACCTGCGGGAATGGATCGCGCATGGCGGCGATCACGCGCGCCACCCCGGCTGCGATCAATGCGTCCGCGCACGGACCGGTGCGGCCGGTATGAGCACAAGGTTCCAGGGTGACGTAGACCGTCGCACCCTTGGCGCGGGCGCCCGCGGCCTGCAACGCGACCACTTCGGCATGCGCTTCGCCGGCGCGCTGATGAAAACCTTCGCCCACGATCTCGTCGCCATGGGCGATGACGCAGCCCACCATCGGATTGGGTTTGGTGGTGTAGGCGCCGCGTTCGGCCAGACGCAGGGCGCGGGCCATTAACAGATGGTCGGTGGAGGTGTATGAGGTCATGTGGCTTTCGGCGTTCCTTCTCCCACCGGGAGAAGGTGCCCGCAGGGCGGATGAGGGAATGGATCATCAGCTGTCCAGGCTTTCTCCGGCGAGTCATTCCCACGCCCTCATCCGGCGCTTCGCGCCACCTTCTCCCGAAGGAGAAGGAAAAACCTAGCGCTTCTTGTTCTTATCTATCGGCACCACATCCGCGCCCAGCAACGGCAACTGACCGCTGGCGGTGGGCAGATCGCGTTCCAGTTTTTCGATTTCCTCGCGGAAGTCGGCCACGTCCTCGAAGCTACGGTAGACCGAGGCGAAACGCACGTAGCCCACGTGGTCCAGCTTGCGCATTTCCGCCATCACGAAGTCGCCGATCTTGCGCGAAGGAAGCTCGCGCTCGCCGCTCATGCGCACCTGGTGCACGACGGCGCGCACAGAGGCCTCGACCTGTTCTTCCGATACCGGACGCTTATGCAGCGCACGGTCCATGCTGAGTCGCAGCTTGCGCGTATCGAAAGCTTCCCGCCGGCCATCGCCCTTGATGATCACCGGCAATTTGAGTTCGACCGTCTCCAGCGTGCTGAAACGCTCCCCGCAGGCCTCGCATTCGCGACGACGGCGGATCGTCGCGCCGTCTTCGGAAACGCGCGAGTCGATGACGCGGGTGTCTGTGTGCTGGCAGAAAGGACAATGCATGTTAGGAAAGAATTACCCGTAAACCGGGAACTGCGCGCATTGCTTGGTCACGTTCTCACGCACGCCCGCAATGACCTTTTCGTCGGCTGGATTGTCCAGCACATCGCAGATCCAGTTCGCCAGCGCCACGCAATCCGGCTCCAGGTAGCCACGGGTGGTGACGGCCGGCGTGCCGATGCGCAGGCCGGAGGTCACGAACGGTTTCTGTGGGTCGTTGGGGACAGCGTTCTTGTTGACCGTGATATGGGCCTTGCCCAGCGCTTCTTCGGCGGCCTTACCGGTCACGCTCTTGCCGATCATGTCGACCAGCATTAGATGGTTCTCGGTGCCGCCGGAGACGATCTTGTAGCCGCGCGCGATGATGGTCTTGGCCATCGCCTGTGCGTTCTTGACGACCTGTTGCTGGTAGGCGGTGAATTCCGGCTCCAGCGCTTCCTTGAAGGCGACCGCCTTGGCCGCGATCACGTGCATCAGCGGGCCGCCTTGAATGCCGGGGAAGACGATGCTTTGCAGCTTCTTCTCGATCTCTTCGCCAGCGCCTTTCGCGACGATGATGCCGCCGCGCGGTCCGCGCAGGGTTTTGTGGGTGGTGGAAGTGACCACGTGCGCATGCGGCAGCGGATTGGGATACACGCCCGCAGCGACCAGACCGGCGACATGCGCCATATCCACGAACAGATACGCGCCGACCTTGTCGGCGATGGCGCGGAACCGTGCCCAGTCGATCTTCTGCGAGTAGGCGCTGAAACCGGCAACGACCATCTTCGGTTTGTGCTCAAGCGCCAAGCGCTCGACTTCGTCGTAATCGATCAGGCCCTGGTCGTCGACGCCGTACTGCATGGCGTCGAACAGCTTGCCGCTGATGTTGACCTTGGCGCCGTGGGTCAGGTGGCCGCCGTGGGCCAGCGACATGCCGAGGATCTTGTCGCCCGGACTCAGCAGCGCCAAGTACACCGCCTGGTTGGCCTGCGAACCCGAATGCGGCTGCACGTTGGCGTAGTCGGCCCCGAACAGCTCCTTCACCCGGTCGATGGCCAGCTTCTCGGCGATATCCACGTATTCGCAGCCGCCGTAGTAGCGTTTGCCGGGGTAGCCCTCGGCGTATTTGTTGGTCAGCTGGCTGCCCTGCGCTTCCATTACCCGCGGGCTGCAGTAGTTCTCCGACGCGATCAGCTCGACGTGGTCTTCCTGGCGGCGGTTCTCGGACGCGATAGCCGCGGCCAGTTCAGGGTCGTAACCTTCGATACGGGCGTTGCGCGGGAACATCGGTGCTCCGGAGGGGACTGGGTCGCCGATTGTAGCCCCCTGCCCCCACGGCCACAAAAAAGCGCGCCTTTCGGCGCGCTTTCGGTCATTCCGGCCACCCCAACCCTCAATGTCCCAGGATCAGGTCCGCGATAATGCCGGTGGTGATGGCCACCAGCAGGAAATCGCCGGCGTCGCTACGCCGCCAGTAGTATCCGCGCGGCGGCGCGCGCAGGCCGTAATCGTAGTAGTCGCGTACTACATAGGTGGGGCCGTAGCCGCGGTCGTAGTAGCGCCCGCCCCTGGCCCAGCGCGGAGGGCCATAGCCGGGGTGGTACTCAGACCGGTAGACCGGGCGATAGACGACACGAGGCGCTGGACGGTAATAGCGGTCGCCGCGGCGGTCGTCGCGGTAATAACCGTAGTCGCGGTCACGGCGGTGCTTGCGGTCGTCGTAACGGCCCTCGTAACGGTCATGGTCGCGATCGCCGCGATCCTGGTAGCCGTAGCGATCATCGTCGCGATCATGGCCACGGCCGTGATCCCGCGCCATCGCGGGGGCGGCGGCCAAGGCCGTCATGACGAATAAAAGCGACAGGCCTGACTTGATAGCGTGGCGCATGGTGCATACCTCTGATGCGTGGGAACTTGAGGGGAATATCGTCCTACCGCACTGAATGGAATCTTGCCGAAACCGGCGCCGTAGAAAACCGTTAAGACGCCAGCCAGCCGGTATAATTCGCCCATTCCCTATTTTCCCCCACCGTGCAGCCCTGTGCGGGCACGGCAGCGTCACTCGGAGATTCCATGTCGCAATACATCTACACCATGAACGGCGTCAGCAAGACCGTGCCGCCGAAACGCCAAATCATCAAGGACATCTCCCTGTCCTTCTTCCCCGGCGCCAAAATTGGCCTGCTGGGCCTGAACGGCGCCGGTAAGTCCACGGTGCTGAAGATCATGGCCGGCGTGGACAAGGACTTCGTCGGCGAGGCGCGGCCCCAGCCGGGCATCAAGGTCGGCTATCTGGCCCAGGAGCCGCAACTCAACCCAGAACACACGGTGCGCGAGGCCGTGGAGGAAGGCGTGGGCGAAGTGCTGAAGGCCCAGGCCGCGCTGGACAAGATTTATGAAGCCTATGCCGAAGAAGACGCCGACTTCGACAAGCTGGCCGCCGAACAACAGCGCCTGGAAGCCATCCTGGCCAACAACGATGCCCATACCCTGGAACATCAGCTGGACGTGGCCGCCGACGCGCTGCGCCTGCCGCCGTGGGACGCGGTCATCGGCAAGCTCTCCGGCGGCGAGAAGCGCCGCGTAGCCTTGTGCCAGCTGTTGCTGCAGAAGCCGGACATGCTGCTGCTGGATGAACCGACCAACCACCTGGATGCCGAGTCGGTGGAATGGCTGGAGCAATTCCTGACCCGTTACACCGGCACCGTGGTGGCGGTGACCCATGACCGCTATTTCCTCGAGAACGCGGCCGAATGGATCCTGGAACTGGACCGCGGCAAGGGCATTCCGTGGAAAGGCAACTACACCGCCTGGCTGGAACAGAAGAGCGAGCGCCTGAAGCAGGAAGAATCCGGCGAAAAGGCGCGGCAGAAAGCGCTGGCCAAGGAACTGGAGTGGGT
>Ga0307513_10009720_pt1 | contig 12153 bp, 6 predicted proteins | sample 15_EM_MG_FD_202174 | JGI IMG/M metagenome (GOLD analysis project Ga0307513, IMG submission 202174) | Populus trichocarpa ectomycorrhiza microbial communities from riparian zone in the Pacific Northwest, United States - 15_EM | ecosystem: Host-associated > Plants > Roots > Unclassified | place... | reverse complement strand
CGTCTGTCGGTACTTCGCCCAAAATAAATGGCCGCTCCTCATTCGGATCGTTGCACGGACCCCAGATATCGGAGAAACGTCTCTACGCACGCACACACCATTTTAGCCAGTATATTCAGTCGGGAAACGAGGAACATACGGGCGTTGCGTTGGTATCCAGGTCCGGTTGTCTTGCGTCTGTAATTCACTCTCCTTATCTCCTATGAACAACCTCAGCGTATACTCCCGATGTGGGACGTCTCGCAGCGTAATTTCTGTATGGTGCTCCAAATCAGCGGCATGAACTGAAATCGACGTGAAGCACCGCACGTTCTAGGTAAAGGCTTAGATTGTTCTTGTCAGTTACTATGATGCCGTGCTACATAGCGGTCGAGAGTGCTCACAGGTTCTTTCTTTGGGCTGGTTGAGTGGCCATATTTGAGGAGACCGAGGGGTCCAAGCAGGGAGGGATTCAAGCTGCGGGTCGATGCGGATATGGCGCTAGTACGTGGTGGACCGCGAGCGATAACTGTCAGGTCAGACTCGTTGGACGACTTTTGGCCCCGGTCAAAAGCCGACGGTGCATGACGGCGAGCCGCGAATGGCTGTGGTCACGACGCATGTGCAGTGTGGAGCTGGCGCCGGCAGAGTGGCAGAGAAGCGCTGACCCTCGTATGCCCGACGTCCGAGCAGAAGAGAGAAAAGAAGATAGATTCGGAGTGAACCACATGCTATGCTTTTCGCAATAGAAATAGAGAGAGAAGGAGGCATCGGGCATCCTGAAATATCGCCGAATACCGCCGTTGTGGCTGAGTGCGCCCAAGAAGAACACGGACGTCGCCCCTCGCGCTCTCCTTCGCTTCGGAACCAACTCCAGCTGCCGAGCGACTTGTCTCGCCGCTTAAAGGGACTCACGACTTGCTTCATCGGTGCCGTACGCTGCCGTCGCCTACCAACGGCCAGAAAGACGGTCACCGGGAGGACTTGGTTTCGGGAAACGACAGCGTCGCAACAAAACTCTCTTAGAACCACCACTAACGCATGTCAAAGTATAATTTGACCATTCTGAATAAGCCAAGAGAACCAGAATAATTGTCGCGCGTCGTCCATCCGTCACACCAGACTTCAGAGACGCAGGTGGTGATAATAAAGGAAGGGACGTCGGCTGTAAACATACCTGGATGAGAACGAAATCCAGCATATATCCACGTGCTCGCAACGGAATTTGCCTCTACTTTGGGTTCAACTCCACTGGACGTGGCTTGCAGCTTTGCAGGCTTTCGCGAACCCGGCCATTTTTTTTTCCTGCATCAGATTGAACACGATGTATCGAAAGCCACTGTCCAGCCTGGTGTCCAGTGGAATCTAACCTAGCTTTCACCGAGACCGCAGACAAGGCGGGGCATTTCCAGCTCTGCGACGAACCACTCGGGCTCACGGTGGACAACCACGTTCTGACCACGGCCACAAGCAAGTCGTCTAACTGGCAATAAATGTCGTGAGCGATGTTACCTTTGGTGCTATTTCCTTATTTGAGAGCTGGTTGTCCGAATCGCGCTCCAGGTGCCTCAATCGACTGAGCCCTTTCCCAATTTAATTGTCGATTTGTCAAAAGTGACGGTAACCTTGTACGGTCGTGGATTGTGACCCTCGAGTTGTGCCATTTCCGTGGTTTCATGTAGATACGTCTATTCAGTGTACTTTGCTAAGCACTTGTCATACAGCCCTACTGTGATATCATCCCTGACATAAATTTGCATTTCAAGGCGTAGTACCATTATCTAGGAGATCTTGTCCGTCACAATGTACCTTTGGGATGGAAGGCGCATTCATGTTCTCCGTTCTTGCACATAAAATGACCTATCCGCATGCACAACTAGCTACCATGCTAGAGTCAAGTGAAATGAATAGAGGGCTAGCGCGGTATGACAATAAAGAAATAGAGAGTCGTGAGGGGCGCATAGACGATAGAGGGGAGCGAGCGGGAGTATATACAGTGATCCCTGGGTACAAACTCGGGACATAACTACGTAAAGTCTGAAGGAGAGGAGGAAAGGAAGAGGGGTGACGAGGTAAATGGCCGTCCGTTTATAGACTGAGTTGCGAGGGGGACTGTGAGCATGCAGTCCGTTGAAGTAACGAGCGGCTTCAAAGCAAATCGAAGTTGTTAGTGGCAGAATTTTTGAGACCTAACACGAATAGGCTCCGAGAAGACCGCGAACGTCGGGGAGAGAGGCGACTTGGTATACCGGAGGCCACAAGGGACCTGGAAACGACTTATATGAGCTGTAAATCCCAAAATGAACGAATAAAAAGTAGAAAGGGAGTGTTTGCTGGGCACACACGGGTTCTCCTTTGGTGTACATGCGGGGAGACTTCCTCTGATGTATCAATAGGACAAGAAAGCGACTGAAAATACTGGAAATAAGGCCACAATCTATCTGAAACTGCAATCCGTGGCTAGAAAGGCACCGGGAAGCATGGCAGGGCTGAGCCTGATAGTGGCCTACGGCCTCGACCCGCAATCCGCTCGATGTGTATTGACTTGTATACTAGTCGGAAGGTAAGACCAACCATCACAACTGGGTCGTTTTATCCCCAGATCTCGTTTGAAAGCAAAAGACGAAGGATCAATTCATGATAAATCATGTCTTCCTCTCCGGTGAGAATCGATTTTTTACGCTGACTGGTTTTACATTGCTCTCTCCCATCGATGAAACCTTCGGCGGGTTTGAGGGCTCCTCGTCATGGTCGACACCATCTATATCGACATCACCTGCCACGATACGCCTCAGACCCGCCTTGCCACTTTGATTTTCGCTGCTTTCCGCTGCTACGGACCTATGATCTGCTTCTTGTGTTCCTGTCGCTTGTGCCGTGCCGTGCCTGAATAGCTTGTTTGAGTTTTCCAGACGCAGCAAACTTTTCGTTGCCTTCATTTTTTATAAATTGCAAGTGACTGAGTTCCAAGGAGGACAGGAGGACAGGAGGACAGGAGGACAGCCTACTGTATCCATTTTATGAGCAGAAATGTCGGACACTGCTCAGACATAATCCCTCGTACCCTCTCGTCTACTGCTGCCTTTGAACTCCTAAGAAAGGCATTTCCTGAACCGTACCCGGCCCACCTCATGCGCTAGGTTCGAAATGCCAGTGGGGGACTCTCTTCTGACATCGGATCAGTTTTCGAATGAAGGGGCAAATTTTAACGAGCTCATTAGCGAGCTCTTGGGTACCCATCCTTCAGTAGGTGATTTCCGGAAAGGCGACTCGGGATCTGTCGATCCGAAAGAGCCCAAGTTCATTGAAATGGTCTAGAGTGGTCCACTGGGATAAGGTATGGTGAGAATAGGAAGCCTTGACGGTGTAAAAGCGATGATGAAAGCTGTACTCGAAGAGGGAGACCAGAAATCAGGCACATGACAAATTTGTTAAGATTTCCAACAACTACGCGTACAAACACCAGTATCCCTGTGGTACATTGAAGTCCTTAGTATGCGGATGATATGGCAATGCTTATGGAATGATCAATTGCATCACCACTTGCCACTGTTTGCAAATGAGCCCAAGCTTGAAGTCTTCCATTCTCTGCTTTATATAGTTATTCTCCTATCCCCGCGTCGTGAACCCGTCGCACATTGGCTTTAAGGAGGTCAGAACATGAGTGGAGGATTGAGTTTCATTAGATATTATTATTATTATTATTATTATTATTATTATTATATATATCCTATTTTCCGTGCTAAGATGTATATCTATGTTACACGTTCGAAGGATCGCGGTGGGTATGTGTGGGGTACCTTTCTGCTTTCCGTTACTGACCCATTCTTGCAGGGCCTCTGGCGGTCGGCAGTTGGGTAGTGTAGGGTTTGGGGCGTGGTTTGGGTGTTACAAAAGCATCATTAGATATTCTTAGGGGTGTCAAGATATGTGTGGGTCGTAGTAAAGAGCGGCTCGCGGAATATATCCTTGAAGTTTCTTTGCCTATATAACATTGCCTGAATCGGACTAGTATTTGCTTCGAAAGGGGCTGAAAAGTGTCGTAAAATGCACGCTGAAGTCAGGGGTCAAGCTACAAAAGAGAAGATGTCAACAACGCACAGAGTGGCTCCACGTTCCATAGGTGTGCTCTGGGGCAAAAAGATTTGTTATTCCTCGACATACTCTCCATTTCTCTCCCTGACCTTCTCAATTGAAGCCGTCTCCCTCTCCCTTGCTTTCTACGGCGCAGTAGCATATATGCCAACTGGTGTCTTGGCGATCTTCACACTTTGTTGTTACCAATACACGTCGCTTCGATCAGAGGCAAGAATGTAACCTTGGACCTCCGATCGTTGACTCATTTAGCATCTTCTTTAAGTCATTCTACCAACGGGTTTATGTTATGCTGCACTGCGGAACTACAGTCCTGGCTCACTGAGAGAAGAAAGTGTATAAAGGAGTGTTCGTATGACCACGTACATGGGAGTTTCATGCTAGGTACCCACTTGTAACAACGTGAAATGGACCGTGGCTGCAATAACTAAAGACTAACCAACGCAACATACCGCAAGCACAGAATCAAGAGGGGAGAAAGACTAGGACTGCGCGGTGTTAAAAATTTGGGTCCAAGAAGTTCCAAAGGCAAAATCCTGAAATTCAAGAGAAACCGATCGAATATGAGAAATGAGAGGGATAGTCAGGAGAGCGGGGGAATGAAGGCCCGTGCGGCAGTCTTCGGGTGTCCAATAGAGTAAGCCACCCTCCGGATCTCTGACCCAACCATCTGGGTCTGGATGTGCGCAAAAATCAGGCTGAATTTGGTTAGCAACGGGCAGCACATGGCGAGTGCGTTCCTGTAGAAGGTCGCCGACCTCTGAAGCGGTCTCAGCGTCCCATATTCGAACCGTGTTGTCACCAGATCCAGAGATGATGCGCCTCCCATCGGGAGAATATGCAACGGACAGCACATAGAGAGTGTGCCCGATAAGCGGCTTGCCGACTGGAGAACCGTTTTCAGCATCCCAGCTTCGAATTGTCTTGTCATTAGATCCAGAGATGATGTGTCGCCCATCTGGGGAGTAAGCAACAGATAGGACATGGTCAGTGTGCCCCTCTAGAGGCTTGCCGACTGCAGCTCCAGTCTCGGCATCCCAGATTCGAATCGTCTTGTCATGAGATCCGGAGATGATGTGGCGACCATCAGGGGAATAAGCAACGGCTCGCACATATTCGGTGTGCCCCTCTAGAGGTTTTCCAACTGCAGAACCAGTCTTCGCGTCCCATATTCGAATCATTTTGTCATAAGACGCGGAGATAATGTGCCGCCCATCGGGAGAGTAGGCAACCCACCGCACATAGTGTGTATGCCCTTGTAAAGGCTTTCCAACTGGAGATCCAGTGTTGGCGTCCCAGACTCGAATTGTCTTGTCATTAGATCCGGAGATAATGTGCCTCCCATCGGGGGAGTATGCAACGGATAGCACATGACTAGTGTGTCCCTTTAGGGGCTTGCCGACTGCCGAGCAACTCTCGGCATCCCAAATTCGGATCGTCCGGTCAAACGACCCGGAGACGATGTACCGCCCATCGGGAGAGTAAGCGATTGACCGCACAAAGCTAGTGTGCCCCTCTAGAGGCTTCCCGATGGCAGCCCCAGTTTCGGCATCCCAAATCTGAATCGTCTTATCATGAGATCCGGAGGCGGCGTGCTGCCCATCGGGAGAGTAAGCAACGGATGTCACATAGTCGTTGTGTCCCTCTAAAGGTTTGCCGACTGCAGAACCAGTCTCGGCATCCCAGACTCTAATCGTGGTGTCGTTAGATCCGGAGCAGATGTGACACCCATCGGGAGAGTAAGCAATGTATTGGATATAGTCTGTGTGCCCCTCTAGAGGCTTGCTGATTGTAGCCCTTGTTTCGGCATCCCAGATTCGAATAGTCTTGTCCCGAGACCCGGAGGTGAAATACCGACCATCGGGAGAATAGGTAACGGAAACTACATATTCGGTGTGCCCCTGTAGGGGCTGACTAACTGGAGAACCAGTATCTGCATCCCAGATTCGAATCGTCTTGTCGGAGGATCCGGAAACGATGTGACGCCCATCGGGAGAGCAAGCAACGGAGAGTACATTGTCAGTGTGCCCCACTAGAGGTTCTCCAACTGCAGCACCAGTCTCCGCATCCCACATTCGCATTGTCTTGTCATTAGCTCCAGAAATGATGCGCCGGCCATCGGGAGAGTAGGTAACGGACCGCACATATTCAGTGTGTCCCGCTAGCGGCTTGCCGACTGGAGAACCAGTCTCGGCATCCCAGATTCGAATAGTCCTGTCGTGAGATCCGGAGATGATGTGGCGCCCATCAGGAGAGTAGCCGACGGACGTCACATTGTCATTGTGACCCACTAGAGGCTCGCCGATTGCAACACCCGTCTCGGAATCCCAGATTCGAATCGTTTTGTCATGGGATCCGGAGATTATGTGCCGACCATCGGGAGAATGAGCAACGGACACTACAGAGCCCTTGTGCCCCTCTAGCGGCTTGCCAACTGCAGTCCCAGTCTCGGCATCCCAGATTCGGAGCGTCTGGTCTAACGATCCAGTGACAATGTAGTAGCCATTGGGGGAATAACTAATGCAATTCACACTACGTGTGTGTCCAATCCACCTCAATGGTGGCGCTGGCCATGACAATAATTTCCCGCTTTGCATCTTGATCCCTTTAGTAAACCGTTTGCTGAAGACGGTCGATAAATGTGACTCTACGGGTAAGAAGGGTTGCGTGGAAATGTAGGTGTGTGGAGTGCTCATAGAGATGGGGGTGCGGAAGGTGTTGATGAAACGACAAGCATCCTGAATCCTGTTAACAAGCGTCAAATCGGCATCCTACGGCAAATTAGATTCACGTCAGAATCCAAACTAACGCCAAGTGGGAGCCGTACTCGCCTTGACCAACGTCGATATCACTCTTCGAAGGCTTGGAACACCAATAGGGACCATTCCCATGATGCTCAGCACTTCGACCCAAAATAATGCATACGGCCCTTCAAAGAATGTCCTCAAGCTTTCCCATACAGCCCGATCGCAATCGTCTGGGGTAAAGCAAAGATGATTCGACCAATACAGAGAACTATATTGCAAAGCGTCGGAAATGTTCTCTTCGATTCGTGATGGGAGATCTTCGACATTCGCATTAGCAAGTCGGGAATCTTCGAGCTTGCAGATATTGAAACGGAGTTGCTCAACCATCGTCTTCAGACAGGTAATACCCAGCCGCACGTTTGCGTCTCGGAGGTTGATTTGATAGTTGGGGGGACAGTCATCGCCGAGAAAAAAATCTGAAATTGACAGATGCCGGACACGAATGCCTCCATTGGTTCCTTCGTCTCGATAGAGCAAAGAGCTCAGATCGGCGACCCACGTTTTGACGAGATCGAGTCTTACTCCTGCTAATTGGGCAATTGTCTCGTCGCAGAGTGGGCGGTGCGGTGCAGTTGTAAGAAGCACTCCAATCACCCGCCGAAACTCGGCGTTGCTTTTCACTTTCCGTACTTTCACGATACTCAAGTACAGTCCGTATAGAGATGTCAAGCCAGTACCGGCTGAGTCATGCAAGGCCACCTTCAAATAATCGGTGGGGTCGTCGCAATGCTCAAGGGCAAGAGCAATAGTCTCGATGAAGATGAAGAGGCCATCCGCCCGAGAGATCACTCCGTCGAAGAGCAATGGTTCTGGCCAAGACGATTGGAGGAATCGCATTGAAGCCACCCTGTTGAATCGACCTTGGGCAAAGATCCGCAGGTCGGAGGTGGCGTCTTTATCTGCTGCCAAATCGTATCGTAAATGCGACGACTTGGCATTGGTGTCGAAGAAACGTTGGATATCGACTTCGGGTCTACTAGTGATAATAATCTTGAGCCACGGAGCATGTGCGGCCGCGTCTATTAGAGCTTTCAGGACGTCCGGACGACTTTGAGTGTCGCCACACTCGTCAAGCGCGTCAATGACGAGGACGAGTGCATGTTCTGGGTGGTGAGGAAGTTTGCGGATGAGCTCAGAGAAGAGGGAGTGCTTCATCACCTCGGGTGTCAGGTTTGGGTCGTCATGGAGATGTTTCGCTACGATGCTCCGAAAAGGGGGGAAGACTTCGGCAAGCTTGTGAATGAGACTTGGAAGGACCTTTCTGAGCTCGCTCAAATTCGGGTCATCCCTCCGACAGAAAAATGCCCCAGCAAGCCGTCCTTGCTTGTGAAATCTCCCACAAATCGAATGGGCCAACGAGGTTTTGCCGATTCCGGGTAAGCCGTAAATCCAATACGTATTACTCTGGGGAACATCCTCATTCGTCACCCAGTTTATGATTTCCTTGAGGAAGGATGTGCGGGTGCCCTTCATACAGCGGAGGTCCCGCTGATAGCCAGTCTCAGCAGGTTTAAGCCGCCGAAGCAAAAGTTCTTGCTCTACTCGCTCGTGCTCTCTTTTCTCTACAGGAAACCACTGAGAATAAACTATCGCCAGATCAAGACAATGAGGGCTTACCACTCCTTTTGGCTGAGCGGAGACTCTCGACACCCACTGCACGCATAAAGTCTTCGATGACCTTGGCCAACTCTTTGTTCATTTCGTCGATCTCCTCCAAGTGGGCCGGCCCACCGATCGTTCTCACTGTGACTAATCAGCACTTGCCAAACCCAGGAGATGACCGCCTACCGCGTTTGACATAGTCGCAGCAAAATCTTGCAACCCTGTGGATCACCTCAAACATTCGCGGGATAATCTTCTCCAAAAGGTCTGTCTCGTCGGAGACGATTTCACTTGCAACCTTGTCCGAAAAAAGCAAAATCCGCTGTAGCTGATCGAAAAGGCCGGAAACCAGCTGGTCGTATTTATTTCGTTCCTTCAAAAGCTAAGACCCCATGAGTCACTACTGCTTCTGACCCACCAGTGGCGAGAACAAACCTCAAACGTGACTTTGACAACACCGAAGACAGCCTTTGCGATTGGATTCAACTAAGAGGTGTCAATGTCCTGCTGATCTCCATATGGGAGAACTGACCTCCGCGAATACAACGCCGTATTTGATACACCTGTCCACAGCCCTCTCAGTTGAACCACTCATCAGTGGGGAAGATTCCTTTAACAATGCTTCGAGTTCATGGAGCGACGACCGTAGAGATTCCGCCTACACGAATATCATTATTCCTTGGCTGCGATGGGCAGTTGCAAAGAAACGAACGGTAGGGCTCGCAGAGAATCGTACTTCGAGAGACCAACGATGCGGACGAAAATATCCGACGACGGTGATGATCTCTGCGCATCTCTATCAGATATTGACGGGGCGGTTTAGGGGGTGACCACGACTGACTCGATACCGAGAACTCGTACTTGTTGGAGTTCCAATAATCGTTGAAAAGGTCTTGGAGGTCGATAACCTCGCTCGTCTGTCGGTACCTTGCCCAAAAGAAATGTCCGCTCTTCATTCGGATCTCTGCGCGGACCTCGGATGCCGGAAACACGTCTCTACATGCGTACAGCCTTCAGTCGATGGGTGTACTGAACTAGCAAGGGACATACGGGCGTTTGGCTGGCCTCCAGGTCTGGTTGTCTTTCGTCTGTAATTCTCTCTCCTCATCTGCGACAAACAACCTCAGCGTATATTGTCGATTTGGGACCTCTTGCAGTGTAATTTCTGTGTGTTGCTCAAAATCAGCGGTGTGCACTTAAACTGATGTGAAGCGCCGCACGGTCTAGGTACAGGCTTGGAAAGGTCATCAGCCATAGTACCGCGCTAGCCAACCGTCGAGGGGGCTCACAAGTTCTCTGTCTTGAGTCGTTGAGCCGCCATGTTTGGTCACTTTGTGGTGGGTTCGAGAGGGAGAGGATGCCAGCACGAGTTGCAACGGGTGGTTGTTCAGATATGGCTCTGGTGGATCAAAGCTGTCCAGTCAAAAGAATCTTTGGACACCAGATTCTGGTGATACGCCGCCACCTCCGCTGCAGCAGCCACCTAAAGCACAAGATCGAAAGCTAAAGACGTTGGCCAGTTACGGCGAGCCACGACACTGCCATGACGGCCACAGCTACGACTTTCCCATGAGGTTTGTACCTGTTTCGCCGCGGGCAGACCTCAGCAGATGTCAGGTCTCAGTCAGACATAGGTCCGGTCGACGTTTCCTGCTTCGGAAAACACATTTAGTTGCCATGGTGTCGCACAATTCATAAGTACTCATGACTCGTTTTCACCCATGATGCGGTCCCAGCACTGTTGACGGCTCATTCTCAAGGCGAACGGTCGGGAGGTTATTCTCGTCCTTGGCACATTTACACTACAGTCAATTATATTCTCAACGACGAGCTCGACATCGGAGAAGCAAAGATGAGGCTGGACAAGAAGACGCGGAGAAGCAGAAGAAGCGGAAGAAGCGAGAGACGGGAGACGCGGAAGAAGCGAAAGAAGCAAAAGAAGTGGAAGAAGTGGAAAGAAGGGTGCAAATATTTGGAGACTAGCCCTTCGCAGGGCAGCCGTCTCAACAAGTTCGAAATCCGGCGTATACATGCCCATTCCGACCTCAGACTAAAGGCCGGACATGGGCCAACCTTCTCAAACTCAATGCAGTCCTTTCTTCCTCGCTGCGGCAGACCACACAAAATATAAACGATCTCATGACGTATCGAAGCCTCGCGTCCAGCACAAACCAACCCAACTGTTCCGCGCCGTCACCGAAACTGCAAACCAGACGACGCGTATCAAACTCGGCGGCGAGAACCAATCAGAGTTGCACCATCAGCTACTGGTGACGTGAGTCCGACTATCTTGAGGTATTGTGGCCAGTACAGCTAGTTCAAGCGACCTGGGCTGACAAAAATGACAACGCGCGACGATAACGGCCGCTAAAAGATCATGCATCCGACAACAATCGTCATGGACATTACCGCTCTGGGTCCTATTCCCTCGTCTGAGAGCTGGTCGTTTAAATCGCCGGCGAAGGTGCTCCAGGTCCCTTGTTCCACGACGGATTCTAAGCCGTCCCCGGCGTGTTTGTAAGAAAGTGGAGCAGTTGTAACTTCGCGACATGACTCCCGATTTCTTCTGTGAAGTCACCCGCCTGTTGAGGGTATCTAAACCTCGTCATGCACTCTGACCAAAAATATTCTGACATTGCCTGCAGTTATATGAGTATTACTGCTATCCAGGACTCCTCCGTCAAGTGTACCCTCTAGACGGCAGCATTCCCGCTCTCTGGTCTTGCAAACAACTTACCCGCATGTACCGCTAGAGCCATACGAGAATTGAGCGAAGCGAATAGAAGACCAACTGGACACGCATACGCCAATGTCCATGCTGGAGCTGCGAGGCCCCCATCTGCGGCGGGGTGTTGTCAAATTACCCTTGAAAAGGAAGAGACCGGTTGAGAGGAGCGATACCGACGAGTCTACCTCCCCATTGTGTGTCTGCTGCCCTGAACGCCAAAGTGTCTCGTCCCGGTCACGGCAATTGTCCAAGGGCCACCACTCGCAGCCGTCAGGACGAACTATGACGGTCCGTACATAATATTTGCTAACGTTCGAGTACAGGTGTACGAATGCAACCCTAGCGGCTTCTCCGCCACCTGTTCAAACCCTCCCACCGTGATTCAAACTCAGGTGCGGGCTAGTCCCCTCTCGCCAACCACCCGATGGTCTATTACATTGGCTAAAACACAACTATCACCTGTACACACTCGGAAGCCGCGGATTCCTTCTGTTCTACCTGTGTGCAGGGACCGCGAGCGAACTTTTTCGCTTAGCCCTCACTTATTTCGGTTTCAGCACGAACCCCAGTACCCTCTTATTCTGGTGATGCCCTACCTTGGGCAACCTTAGCCGGGTCCCATCATATACACCCCGATGACTTTGACAGCGTTGGAGTACACTCCAGTCGAAGTTCCTGCTTCAGGAGTGACGTTACCATTTCACCTAAGGTGACACCCGAGTCTGATTCCCATGCGTATTTCGATCCCTCGCTCCGCCAACCCAACCACCATTCGACGATCGGTCTATTCCTCCTTCGCAAGCAGTACACCCCCTTTATCCGCGTAGCACCTGACATACAGACCAAGGCGGAAGCCAAGCAATTCCGTCAATCGAGAAGCACCATGCACTCGAACCCAACTACATCTCCCCCCCAGCGCTCCACCATCACCACCCCTCTCTC
>Ga0307513_10009719_pt1 | contig 12153 bp, 11 predicted proteins | sample 15_EM_MG_FD_202174 | JGI IMG/M metagenome (GOLD analysis project Ga0307513, IMG submission 202174) | Populus trichocarpa ectomycorrhiza microbial communities from riparian zone in the Pacific Northwest, United States - 15_EM | ecosystem: Host-associated > Plants > Roots > Unclassified | place... | reverse complement strand
GCGACCTGTTCACCAAGCGCGTGCCGCAGAAGTTCAAGGATCGCGCGCCGCGGATGGAAAGCTTCCCCGAAGGCGACGGCTGGATCATCGAAGGCCTGGCCGAGCCGCGCAATTTCGGCTGGAACGCCTGCGCCGGTCTCGAGCCCGAGGAAATGAAGGCGTGGATGCGCTTCGCCGACATGCGCAAGGGCGGGTGGGACCCGGCCGAGCGCGTCAAGGAACAGGCGCGCGACGGCGTGTCCGCCGAGGTGATGTACCCGACCCCGTCGATCCAGGCGTCGATCGCGCTGATCGAGGATGAGGAATTCCACCTCGCCGTGGTGCGCGCGTATAACGACTGGGTGTCGGAATATGTCGCTTACGATCCGACGCGGTTCTGCGGGCTGGTCTTCCTGCCCAATCGTGGTGGCGCAAAGGTCGCGGTCGAGGAAATGAACCGCGTGCTCGGCCGTCCCGGCATGCGTGCGGTGATGGCGCAAGCCTATCCCAACGGCACCGCGGTGATGAGCCCCGAGGAGGATTACCTCTGGGCCGCGATCCACGAGCGCAATGTCAGCTTCAACATCCACGTCGCTTTGGGCATCTATAAGCCGAGCCCGCATAAGGCAAAGCTGCCCGGTTACGGCCGTTTCTTCGATGCGCCGAACCGCGCGATCGAGTTCATCTTCAACGGCGTGTTCGATCGCTACCCGAACTTGAAGGTCGCCTTTGCCGAGGTCGATTTTGGGTGGGTTCCTTACGTCAAGGAGCAGATCGACAACAATTACCAGCGCCTCGAGATGGTCAGCAAGTTCGGACTCAAGCGCCTGCCCAGCGAATATATCGATGAGCATTGCTATTACGGGTACATGACCGACAGCTTCGGGCTCAAAAACCTGAACTACATGAACCCGGATCGCGTGTTGTGGTCGACCGACTATCCGCACATCAGCGCGGATTACCCCTATTCGTGGCGCACGATCCAGGCCTCGATGTCGGGCGTGCCGGCCGATGTGAAGGCGAAGATCCTCTATAGCAACGCCGAGAAGCTGTATGGTTTCGAAGCGTCGGCGCCTGCGGTGGCTGAGGACAAGCCGGCGATGGCTGTCGCCGCCGAGTGATCGACCCGGTTCCCCGTCCGGCGCGTCCGGACGGGGGCTGCGAGGGAGCAATGTGATGACCATAACCGGACCACGCCGCTTTGCAGACGTCCGCCTGGGCGATGCGATCCCCGGCTCGGTGATCGTCGATGCCTCGCTCGGATGGGCCGAGCGCGCACGCCAATTGGTGGAAAGCTGGGCAGGGGTGGCCGACGCCGGGGTGACGCATTGCCGCGCGCCGAGCCCGGCATCCAACCCGCGCAACATGGAGGCGCGGATCTTCGCTCGTCATCTCGACGAAAGCCGGTGCGTCGATGTCGAGGTGATCGGTCGAGACCGCGGCATCGTGTGCGCGTCGGCGATGATCCGCGTGGCGCTGCGCTGACTACATTCACGCGGGCATTCTTGAGGATTTGATGCTGGACAAAAGGCTGTCGGTCGATGCGATTGTCGCGGAATTGCGCGACGGCATGACGATCGCGATTGGCGGCTGGGCGACGCGGCGCAAGCCGATGGCGCTGGTCCGCGCGATTGCCCGTTCTTCGCTGCGCGACCTCACGATCGTCAGTTATGGCGGCCCGGACGTCGGGATGCTCGCGGCGAGCGGCAAGATCGGCAAACTCGTCTTCGCGTTCGTTTCGCTCGACCACGTTCCGATCGAACCGCATTTCAAGGCCGCGCGCCAGGCCGGGCTGCCGGTTTGGGAAATGGACGAGGGCATGCTCCACTGGGGGCTGCGCGCCGCGGCGATGCGGCTGCCGTTTCTCCCGACACGGGTCGGCAACGGCACCGCGATCCTCGACACGCCCGGTCTGCGCACCGTCACCAGCCCCTATGCCGATGGCGAGACCTTGGTCGCGATGCCGGCGATCCGGCCCGATGTCGCGCTGCTGCACGTCCACCGCGCCGATGAGAAGGGCAATGTCCTCACCTTGTCGTCCGATCCGTTTTTCGACGAGTTGATGGCGCGCGCCGCCGACCGTACCTTCGTCACGACCGAGCAAATGGTGTCGACCGCCGACCTCGGCCTGCCGGACAACGCGCGATATCATCTGGCCGAGCGCGCGCTGATCGCCGGTGTCGCAGAGGCGAAATTCGGCGCACATCCGACCAGCGCGTCGCCCGATTACCAGCTCGATCTCGGGCATTTGAAGACCTATGCCGCGGCGGCCGAGAGTGCAGAGGCCTGGGCGACGTATCGCTTCACCTATGTCGATGTCGCCAGCGACGTCTATCTCGCGGCGGTGGGCGGGGGCGAGACGATCGCTGCGCTTCCTGTCCCGGTTTATTGAGGCGCGCCCGATGGATTTCACGCTCGCCGAATTGCTGATCACTGCTTGTGCTGAGGCTTGGCGGCACGACCCCGAATGGTTGGCGACCGGGATCACGCCGATCCCGCGGCTCGCGGCCAGTCTGGCGAAGTCGACGTTCAATCCCGCGTTGATGATCACCGACGCGGAAAACATGTTCGCGGAAACGCCGGTGCCGCTCGGACCCCGCGCCGCCGCGCCGGTGATGGAGGGATGGGCGCCCTATGCGCGGACGTTCGACAATCTATGGGGCGGCCGCCGGCACGCGTTCGTGGCGCCGGTGCAGATCGACCGGTTCGGGCAGACCAATATCAGCGTGATCGGCGATCATGCCACTCCCAAGGCGGCGCTGCTCGGTGCGCGGGGCTTTCCGGGCAACAGCATCAGCCACCCCAACAGCTTCTTCTTCCCGGTCCACAACAAGCGCGCGCTGGTCGAGGGCGAAGTCGATTTCGTCTGCTCGGCGGGGTACAATTCGACGCGCTGGCTGGGCGGCAAGAAGCCGGTCGGGCTCGACCTGCGGCTGATCGTGACGAACCTCGCGGTAATGGATTTCGGCGGCCCTGACCACGAAGTGCGGCTGGTATCGCTGCATCCCGGCGTCGCGGTCGAGGAAGTGCACGACAATACCGGCTTCGCGGTGATCGTACCCGACGTAGTGCCGACTACAGCGACGCCCACCGCTGAGGCGCTTGCGGTGATCCGAGCGCTCGATCCGCACAATATTCGCGGCACGATTCTGAAGGGCGATCCGCCGGGCGTGCGATGAGCTGTGCCGGGTAGACAATCGAGCCTTGCCGCGATGCTATCAATGATCGCTGCAGAGCCTGTTAGAGAGGTCGCGATGAGGAGCGAACAGCGGTGAGCGAGGCGCAGGACACCAAGGCGGGGGTCGTCTACGAAACCGACGAACCGGTGCTGTACGAGGCCGTCGACGGCGTCGCGTGGCTGACGATGAACCGGCCGCAATTCCACAACGCCCAGAACAGCCAGATGACCTACGCGCTCGACGCCGCGTTCCGCCGCGCGGTCGATGATGCCGCGGTCAAGGCGATCGTGCTGGCGGGCGAAGGCAAGCATTTCTCCGCCGGGCACGACATCGGCACGCCGGGCCGCGACATCGCGCTGTCGTTCGATCGCGTGCACCTGCTGCCCGATCATGTCGGGAAACCGGCCGCCGAGTTCCTCTATACGCGCGAGCAGGAAGTGTATCTCGGCATGTGCCGGCGCTGGCGCGATTTGCCCAAGCCGACCATTGCGATGGTGCAAGGGGCGTGCATCGCCGGCGGCCTGATGCTCGCCTGGGTGTGCGATCTGATCGTCGCGTCTGACGATGCCTTCTTCCAGGATCCGGTCAGCCGGTTGATGGGAATCCCCGGAGTCGAATATTTCGCGCACGGGTTCGAACTGCCGCCGCGCGTCGCCAAGGAATTCCTGCTGCTCGGCGACCGGATGCCGGCGGAACGCGCCTACGGGTTCGGCATGGTCAACAAGGTCGTGTCGCGCGACGCGTTGCGATCGACCGTGGCGGAGATGGCGGCGAAGCTCGCCGAACAGGGCAGCCTCGGCATGTGGCTGACCAAGCAGGCGATCCACCAGGTGGAGGATTTGCGTGGCAAGCGCAGCGCGATGGATGCGGTGTTCCACATGCACCATTTCGCGCACGCGCAGAATGATCTGACCACGGGCAACAGCCTGGGCGGCGTGACCGGCAAGAGCGCCGCTGCCGACAATCGCGATCGCAAGCGCTGATGCGTGATCCGCTCGCCACCCCGCTGACGACGCTGCTGGGCTGTCGGTTGCCGGTCATCCAGACCGCGATGGGCTGGATCGCCGAGCCGGTTCTCGTGGCGGCGACCGTGGAAGCGGGCGGGTTCGGTTTCCTGGGCGCCGCGGTCTATCGGCCCGATGAGGTCGAGGCGCGGATCGCGACGCTCAAGCAGCTGACGACGAAGCCGTTCGGCATCAATTTCCACATGTTCCAGCCCGGCGCGAGCGCGATCGTCGACCTGATCCTGACGAATGCCCATCAGGTCCGCGCGGTGAGCTTCGGCCGTGGGCCGGATGCGAAGACGATCGAACGGTTCCGCCGGGCGGGCATCCTGTGCATCCCGACCGTCGGCGCGTTGAAACACGCGCAGAAGATGGTCTCGCTCGGCGTCGATGCCCTGGTCGTGCAGGGCAGCGAGGGCGGCGGGCACACCGGAGCGGTGGCGAGTTCGATCCTGCTGCCGCAGGTGCTCGATACGGTGTCCGTTCCCGTCGCGGCGGCGGGCGGCTTTGCCGATGGACGCGGGCTGGCAGCGGCGCTGGCTTACGGGGCGGCCGGAATGGCGATGGGGACGCGGTTCCTGTTGACGCAAGAGAGTCCGGTGCCCGACGCGGTGAAGCGCCGCTATCTCGCAGCGGCGGCCGGCGACATCACCGTGACCGACAAGGTCGACGGATTGCCGCAACGCATGCTGCGCAACATGGCCCTGGCGCGGATCGAGCGCGGCGGCGCGATTTCCGGCTGGCGGCGCGCGATCGAGGCCGGGTTGGTGATGAAGCGGGCGACCGGCGCGTCGTTCGCCGAGCTGTTCGCCGCGGCGCGGGGCCTGCAGTCGCATGGCGGCATGACTTTGGCGCAGGCTATGCGCGCGGCGGCGGCACCGGTGTTGATCCAGCGCGCGGTGGTAGAGGGCGATGCGGATAACGGGCTGATGGCCAGCGGCCAGGTCGCGGGGCGGATCGACGATTTGCCGAGCGTCGCCGATCTGCTCGCCGGGATCGAGCGCGATGCGCGGGCGCGGATCGCGGCGCTTGGCGGCGTGTCGGCCCCGCGCAAGCTGGCGGCTGTCTGATGCCGGTCACCGTCCATGTCGCCGACCGCATCGGGGAAGTCGTGTTCGATCACCCGCCCGTCAACGCGCTCGACAGCGCGGGCTGGAATGCGGTGCCGGGGCTGATCGATCAGCTTGGCAACGACCCCGACGTTCGCTGTGTCCTGATCCGGGGCGAAGGGCGCGGCTTTTGCGGCGGCGTCGATATCAAGGAGATGCAGGCGCATCCTGAGCGGATCACGTTGCTCAATCGCGGCAATTACAACACTTTTCGCGCGGTGCGGGCGTGCCCGGTGCCGGTGGTCGTCGCGGTGCACGGCTTCATCCTAGGTTCCGGGATCGGCATTTGTGGCGCGGCCGACGTGGTGATCGCGGCCGAGGACGCGTTCTTCTCGCTGCCCGAGATCGACCGCGGCGCGATGGGCGGGGCGAGCCATTTGATGCGAATGTTCCCGCTGCAAAAGGTGCGGGCGGCGTTCTTCACCGGCGGGCGGATCGACGCCGCCGAGGCGTATCGGCTCGGCGCTGTCGAGCGTGTCGTGCCGCGCGAGTCGCTGGTCGCCGAAGCGCGCGCGTTCGCGGGCGTGATCGCGGCCAAGAGCCGAGCCGCATTGGTCCTCGCCAAGGAGGCGCTCAACGGCATCGAGCCGCGCGACGTCGATCACGGCTATCGTTTCGAGCAGGGCTTCACGCTGGAGATGTACCTCCACGAGGACAGCCAGAAGGCGCGCGACGCTTTCGTCCAGGGCGGCGGCAAGAAGGCCGATTTCTGACCATGGATTTGCGGTACTCCCCGGCCGAGCAGGCGTTCCGACGCGAGGTCCGCGCCTGGCTCGAGGCGCATGTGCCGCCCAAGCCGCTCGCCGATTTCGATTCGAGCCGCGAGGGTTTCGAGGCTCATCGTGCGTGGGAACGGACGCTGCACGCCGGCGGCTGGGGCATGGTGACCTGGCCGGTCGACTATGGCGGGCGCGGGCTCGACCTGATCCGCTGGCTGATCTTCGAGGAAGAATATTATCGCGCCGGTGCGCCGCTGCGGGTCAATCAGAACGGCATCTTCCTGCTCGGCCCGACGCTGATGGAATATGGCAGGCCCGAGCAGAAGGCGCGCTTCCTGCCGGCGATGGCATCTGGCGACGAGATCTGGGCGCAGGCCTGGTCCGAACCGACGGCGGGATCCGATCTGGCGGGTGTGCGGGCGACGGCGACGCGCGACGGCGATGAGTATGTTTTGTCGGGCCACAAGATCTGGTCGAGCCGGGCGGTCTATGCCGATTGGGCGTTCGGGCTGTTCCGCGCGCCGGGCAGCGAGCGGCACAAGGGACTGTCGCTGATCTTCTTCCGGCTCGACGCGCCGGGCGTCACGGTCAGTCCGATCAAGCGGCTCGACGGCAAGCCGGTCTTCGCCGAATTGCACCTCGACAGTGTCCGCGTGCCGGTCGCCAACCGGCTGGGCGATGAGGGCGAGGGTTGGTCGGTGTGCATGTCTACCGCCGGGTTCGAGCGTGGGCTGATGCTGCGCTCGCCGGCGCGCTTCCAGGTCGCTGCCGCGAAGCTGGTCGCCTTGTACCAAGCGCGCCGCGACACCGTCGATCCGGCGGTCGGGCAGCGCGTGACGCAGGCGTGGATGGATGCCGATGCCTATGCGCTGTCGATTTACGCCACTGCCAGCCGGTTGATGGCGGGGGGCAGCGTCGGGCCGGAGACGAGCACCAACAAGATCTTCTGGTCCGAACTCGATCTCGACCTCCACAAAACGGCATTGTCGATCCTCGAAGCCGAAGCCGAACTGGTTGAGCCGACGGGCGCGGAAGCTGAGGGTTGGCTCGACGGCTATGTGTTCTCGCTAGCTGGTCCGATCTATGCCGGGGCGAACGAGATCCAGCGCAACATCATTGCCGAGCGGATGCTCGGCCTGCCGAGGTAGAGATGGATTTCCGCCTTACCGACGAGCAGGAAATGCTGCGCGACACGGTTGCAGCATTGTTTGCCGATCATTGTTCGAGCAATGACCTGCGGTGCATGCTCGCCGACGGCGCATTGCGCGACCCGACACGCTGGCGCGCGATCGTCGAGATGGGCTTGCCCGGCCTGATGGTTCCCGAGGCGATGGGCGGCACGGGGCTGGGGCCGGTGGAGATGGCGCTGGTGGCGATCGCTGCCGGTCACGCACTGCTGCCCGAGTCGCTGGTCGAGCATGCCGGTGTCGCCCTGCCCTTGTTGGCCGATGCGGGCTTTGCGCTGGAGGACTTGGCGTCGGACGCAACGATCGCCGTCGGCTCGCCGGGGCAGGCATTGGTGGCGGACGCCGATAGCGCGTCGGCACTCGTCCTCGCGCATGCGACGGGCACCTATTTTATGCTGCGGGCCGATACGACCTTGTCGCGGGTCGAGAGCGTCGATCCGTTTCGCCGGCTCTTCCGTGTCGCGTGGGAACCGAACCCGCGCGCGCGGATCGGCGATGCGAGCTTGTGGGATGCCGCCTTTGAGCGCGGCGCGCTGTTCACGGCGGCGCAGCTGCTTGGATTGGCGCAACGCGCGGTCGATCTCTCAGTCGCCTATGCCGCCGAGCGCCATCAGTTCGGCAAGCCGATCGGGTCGTTCCAAGCGATCAAGCACCACCTCGCGACCGCGCAGATGAAGATTGAGTTCGCGCGTCCGGTCGTGCTGGCGGCCGCCGACTTGCTGGCGCAGGACTCGGTGCTCGCGCCGACCCGTATCAGCCACGCCAAGATTGCCGCGCACACCGCCGCCGACCTCGCGGCGCACACCGCCGTCCAGGTCCATGGCGCGATGGGCTATTCGTGGGAGGTCGACGTTCATTTCGTCCTCAAGCGCGTGCTCGCGCTAGGAGCGGCGTGGGGCTCCTCAGCGGCGCATCGCGCCCGGGTCGCGGCGCATGTGTTGGCATCGCCCCTCGGCGCGGATCGCACGTTCGGTGATCCGTTCGCAGTGGAGGCCGTGCTTGAACCCGCTTGATGTCGCCCGGTCGCTTCGCGCCGACCCCGTCGCTGCGGCGCGCTACCGCGCTGCCGGCTATTGGAGCGACGACACGCTGTCGTCGCGGATCGCGGCGCTGGCAACCGCCCGGCCCCACGATGCCGCATTCATCACGCCCGAGGGCAAAGTCGATTGGTGTACCTATGACGCCGCCGCAATGCGGATCGCGGCGGAACTGGCGGCGCGCGCGCTGCCCGCCGGCGCGCGCGTCGCGGTGTTGTTGCCGGATGGCGCGGCGGTACACGCGGCGTTCGTCGGTATCGAGCGAGCCGGGCTGGTCGCGGTTGGCCTGGGCCTGCGTGCGGGAATTGCCGAGATCGTCCATCTGCTGCGCAAGACCGGCGCGACCATGTTGGTCACGCACGCGCAACTGCGCGATCGGACGGCGGCTGCATTGCTCGGCGAGATCGCCGACCAGGGGCTGACCGCGCCCGAGCTGCTGATCGTTCCCGATCTGTTGGCCGAGCCCGATTGGGCGCACGGCGCGTCGCCCGTCCATCCGCCATTACCGCAGCCCGATCCCGATGCGCTGTTCCTGATCAACTCGACCTCGGGCACCACGGGCATGCCCAAATGCGTGATGCACACGCAAAACCGCTGGTATTATTTCCACACGCTCGCCGCCGCCGCGGGCCGGTTCGGGCCGGATGAGGTGTTCCTGTCCGCTATTCCGGCACCCTTTGGGTTCGGCCTGTGGACCGCACATTTCTCGCCGACCATCCTTGGCGTGTCGACGGTGCTGCTGCCACGCTTCGATGCGGGGCTCGCGCTCGACATGATCGAGCGCGAGCGCGTGACGGTGCTGTGCTGCGTCTCGACCCAGTTCATCATGATGCTCAACGAACAGGCCGAACGTCCACGCGACCTGTCGTCGCTCAAATCCATGTTCACCGGTGGCGAAGCGGTGCCGTATCGGCGTGCCGCCGAGTTCGAGGAAGTGACTGGCGCGGCGGTGCTGCAATTCTACGGGTCGAACGAAACCGGCGCGCTGAGCAATACCACCAGCAAGGACACGCGCGAGCGGCGCCTGACCAGCGCGGGGCGGATCATTCCCGAGATGGAAGTGCGGCTGTTCGACCCGGCAACCATGGCCGAGGTCGTGGGGCGCGGTCAGCCTGCTTGCCGCGGCCCGGCCACGTGCCTCGGCTATTGGAATGACGACGCGGCGAACGAGAAACTGTTCACCGCTGATGGCTGGATGCTGATGGGCGACATCGTCGAGATCGACGAGGACGATTATCTCCGCGTGGTCGGACGCACGTCCGAATTCATCATCCGCGGCGGCAAGAATCTGTCCGCGCCGGCGATCGAGGCGGAAGTCGCGACGCACCCTGGGGTCGCGTTGTGCGCCGCCGTGCCCGCGCCTGACGCGGTGTTCGGCGAGCGCGTGTGCATCTACGTCTCGCCGCGTCCGAACCAGTCGCCGACGCTGGAGGACATCACGCGCCATCTCAGTGAGCGCGGCGTCACACGCGAATGGTTTCCCGAATATCTGGTCACGATGGACGAACTGCCGCGGTCGTCGGGCGGCAAGGTCGCGAAGGCGGCGCTGGCCGAGGACGCCAAGCGGCGATGGGCGGTGGAAGCATGAACTACAGCAATATCAAGGTCGTCATTGAAGGTGATCTCGCCCGCGTCACGCTCGCGCGCGGCGACAAGATGAACCCGCTCGACTGGTCGACGGTCAAGGAATTGAAGGCTGCCGTCGCCGAGGTCGAAGCGTCGAGCGCGCGCTTCGTGATCCTGACGGGAGAGGGGCGTAGTTTCTCGGCCGGCGGCGACCTCGAAGGGTATCTGCGCCTGTATCGCGAGCCCGACGAATTCCGGGCGTTCCTCGACGATTTCTACCACATGCTGTGCGGCATCGAGCAGGCGCGCGCGATCTGGATCGCGGCGGTCAACGGCGGGACGGTGGCGGGCGGGCTCGAATTGCTGCTGGCGTGCGACATGGCGGTTGCAGGCGCTTCGGCCAAGATCGGGGACGGCCATGTCAATTTCGGCCAGTTGCCCGGCGCGGGCGGATCGCAGCGGCTGCCGCGCGCGATCGGCTTGCTGCGCGCCAAGCATTTGATGCTGACCGGCGAGTTGCTCGACGCCGAGACCTCGGAGCGCTGGGGTCTCGTCACCAAGGTCGTCCCCGACGCCGCGCTGATCGCCGCGGCGGAAACCTGGGCGCGCGAGCTGTCGAGCAAGAGCACCGTCGGCCTGGCAGGAGCCAAGCGCCTCGCCAACATGACGCTCGACCTCCCGTATCAGGAAGGGCTGCAGGCCGAGATCGCCTTTGTCCACGATTATGCCACCACCGAACCCGATGCGACCGAGGGTCTCGTCGCGTTCAAGGAAAAGCGGCCGCCCCGCTTCAAGAAGGACTGATATGTACAAGTTGCGCGACAAATACGCGATCGTCGGGATCGGCAACACCGACTATACCAAGGAAAGCGGCCGTACCGTCCGCAGTCTCGCGACCGAGGCATGCCTGAAGGCGATTGCCGATGCCGGGCTCGCGGTCGGCGATATCGACGGCATCGTCTCGTTCAACTTCAACGACAGCGCCCCAGCGATCGGCGTGGCGACCGAGATGGGGATCGAGAATGCCGGCTATGCGGTCGACTATGCAGCGGGCGGCAACGGCGCGAATTTGATTACCTTGGCCGCCGCCGCGGCGATCGAGGCGGGGCTGGCCGAGACGGTCGTCTGCTTCCGCGCGATGAACGGGCGGTCCGGATTTCGCCTGGGTGGCGGCCGCGACATGTCGGCGTACGGCGTCACCCAATATACCGCGCCGCTCGGCTGGATCACGTATCCGCAGGCGATGGCGATGTGGGCGCGCCGCCACATGATCGACTACGGCACCAGCCCCGAGCATTGGGCAGAGATCGCCACGACGTTCCGCGACAATGCGGTGCGCAACCCGCGCGCGATGCAGCGCACGCCGATGACAAAGGACGATTATTTCAACAGCCGCGCGATCGTCGATCCGTTTCGGATGTACGACATCTGTCTGGAGAGCGATGGCGCCTGCGCGGTGGTGATCACCTCGGCCGAGCGTGCCAAGGACCTGAAGCACAAGCCGGTCTACATCATGGGCGGCGCTTATGGTGGTGGGCCGACCCAGGGCGACGATCTGTTCGACGCGATCCGCTGGCCGAGCCACAGCCACAATTGCTTCAAATATCTCGGCGACGATCTGTGGAAATCGGCCGGCGTCGGACCCGAGGATGTCGATGTCGCGCAGATCTACGACTGCTTCACCTATTCGGTGCTGATGGCGCTCGAGGGGCTCGGCTTCTGCAAGGAAGGCGAGGGTGGTCCGTTCGTCATGGATGGGCGAATCAAGCACGATGGCGCACTGCCGCTCAACACCGCCGGCGGGTTGTTGTCAGAGGCCTATATCCACGGCTTCAACCATGTTCTCGAGGCGGTCGAGCAGCTGCGCGGCGATGCCGGCGAGCGCCAGATCGAGGGTGCCGAAATCTGCCTGACGACGGCGGGCGCAATGACGTGCGGCAGCGCGATGGTCCTGAGGAACTGATCGACATGGATATGCCAACCAAAGGCTATGAAGGCCCGCTTCCCGTCCCCGATTCCGAGAGCAAACCCTATTGGGACGGCCTCAAGGCGCACAAATTGATGGTGCAGCGCTGTGCCTCGTCGGGCGAATGCCTGTTCCCGCCGGTCACCTTCTGCCCCGGCACGCTGGAAAAGCCCGAATGGGTCGAGGCGAGCGGGCGCGGCACGGTGTTCAGCTGGATCACCGTGCGCCACCCGGTGCCGCGCGACATCTATGCCGATCAGGTACCGTACGTCGTCGCGTTGGTGACGCTTGAAGAGGGATGCCGGATGGCGGCGAACATCACCGGCTGCGCGCCCGAGGACGTGACCGCGGACATGGCCGTCGAGATCGTCTTCAACCCGGTCACGCCCGAGATCACCCTGCCGGCA
>Ga0307513_10009718_pt1 | contig 12153 bp, 5 predicted proteins | sample 15_EM_MG_FD_202174 | JGI IMG/M metagenome (GOLD analysis project Ga0307513, IMG submission 202174) | Populus trichocarpa ectomycorrhiza microbial communities from riparian zone in the Pacific Northwest, United States - 15_EM | ecosystem: Host-associated > Plants > Roots > Unclassified | place... | reverse complement strand
GGAATAGGTTTCACGGGACTGACATGGAGTTTCTGCTGAACTTCCGGAAGAAGGTCCTTGAGGAAAACGAGCTTGATATTGATTTTGAATTTGATGTTACTCTTGAGGAAAACTAATCATGATTTTTTAAATTTTATTTATTTTTACAATACTTTCTTTTCTTTTCATTGAGAATGACAAAACAATTTAATTTGTTAACAAACAAAAAAAAATGACAGCGTTAATTGATTGAGAAATATTACCTTAATGATTACACGTAGGTGTTTCCTTTATTGCTCTGATAAAGAAACACAGGGGAGAGTATTCGGAAGGAGGTTTTCATTGCGTTTTTAAAAATTTTAAATGAAAAAAAATTATGTTTTCAGTTTGATTTATTTCTAAATAAAAAATATTTCAAATTATTATCGCTACCACAATCTCAAACAGACTCTTAATACGTTATGATACATAGAGATAAAAATCTAGATATATTTCAGAGTAGTAGAATATGAATTTGAACATAAATTTTGATACAACCATGATTTAATTAGGAATTTTAAAGCTTTCATAACACTATTATGCTATATGTTTCCAATTTTAATCATTTATGTTCTTTTCTTAATCTTGATTAATTAACATATAAATTCTCTAAAAATAGAATAATAATTTTTAATAAATAAATTAGTAACACGAATTCAAGTTTCTGGGAGACTTACAAAATGCGTGTACTTACTTCTATCAAAACAACATGTTCAATGCTAGCAATATTCTCACTTTAAAACAAATCAATCTCGAGAGGTAGATCTGATGGTTAAAAGAATGTTTCATAGTTTTTAATTTCTTTGTATGAGCATCTAAATTTTTTAAAATGGGATGGAAATTGATAATACAACACACACACACTCGTTGAAGCTCGGCTCGGCAACGACTAAACTGAGGTGTCCTCCTCTCCCTCTCTCATCTCTACCGAACTCGAGCTTCTCGAATACATAATTTTCATAACAAGGTATTCATTATTCTTTTTGTATTATTTTTCAATCTATACATCATTGCTAGCATAATACACATATAATAATTTATTCTATAATATTAACTACTTTTATAATTTTTTTATTAAAATAAATTAATCTTTAAAGATCTGAACCTAAATCTAATTTTAAGATACATCGGACGAATAAGTAAAACACATGTAGAACACCTAGAAACATAAAATAAAATCTTCAGTATACAAATATTCATTCCAGTTGATCACTTTATCAACTCTAGGTATAATATAACACAAGTATTCTTTCATCAAATTTCGTGTCGGTACCATGATTTCCATTATAATCATCATTTACATTTTAATTCAATCACTTCCATAAAATTATCACAAATACTTTTAGTTCATAGACAAAAATAATTTAAAATTTCATTTTTCCTTTATTTATTTGTGATCACATCTTGATTTAATCATTGATTTCATATATCCATCATAACACCCATAACACATGGGGTCATTACCTTGATTCAACGTTCACTTCATTTATTTTCCTTGAGTAATAATCAAATGATAATAGAAAAGAAGATTAAATTCATATTGTTTCAGTTTTTTTATCCAAAACAATATCATTTTATTAAAAAAAAACATCAAAATGATATTGTTTAGAGGTTGACCTGATGATCCAATAATCCATACTCAAATTTGACATGACACATATAGCCAACATCTTATTTAATTAATTCAACCCGATAAAAACTAAAATATCGCTAACAACTTTATTAATAATATATCCACTTAGAGATTATATAATATAACCACTTGGAGATGATACGATGCACTTATACCTAGCAATTTTTAAAATTTGCTAAATACTAGTTGTTAAAAGTAAAGATGGATTGGCTATTTGACAAGGGTAATGCTTAAGAAATCAAATAAAATCATGAACAAGAATGAGTAAAAATTAGAAAGAAGGAAGAAAATGAGATATTTAAAGAAAAAAAATGCATGATTTATATTAACCAAAACTGATTTTGTTACTTCTTTAATCTTTCCTTCTTATCTATTTCCTTTTTCCAAACATTGTCTTATTAAAAATGAACTCAGCCCTGTCATGTGGGTTAAGCTTCCTGACCCAAAACTCAAGCCCATAAACACGACCCAAAATCAAAAAAGAAAGAATGAAGATCAATAGGGGGAAAAACATTTGAATTTAATCAAAAACGTATATTCAAAACTAGACCAATTCACGTCAAATTGAAGGCACAGAGGCATATAAAAAAAACATTCAAACAAGATTTTGAGGTTGGATTAACACAATAAACAACCTAATATAATGATTATTTGATTCTTTGTGAAGAATAAAATGAAAGAACCGAAAATCAAATGCCATGATTTTAGTGTTTTTAAATCCTTAGGATCCTAGATTAATGATCAACAAGCTAAAATACATGTGTAAGAGCCAACAAAAAAATCAAAAAGACATGGAAAATAGGGACCTAAGGTAATGTTAGACAGATGACCTAGAAAAGCAATGAAACCCAAACAAGGGCAGCAAAGACTTTAAACCCAGAAAAAACAACTAAAGCTTTGCAATTATAGCTTATGCATGCTCAACACGACTTGTTTGAACCATCAAAACAACAATAAAAAAAATCAAGACCAAAACAGCAAGTGAAGTCTATAATGATAGTAAACAAAAAAATAACATTCTCTTATGCAAAAACATTGTTTCATTGATTATTTCCATTATTTCTAAACTCAAACATCATGCTAGCAACTTCAAACAAACCTAGCAAACTACTCAAAACAACATAATCCAACAACAACATTAATACTTAACATATCTTTCCATGACTTCAAAATTAATTAACTAAACATTAAAACATACAAAAATGTATCTCAAACTGACATTTAACACTTCAATAAACAATCATAAACATCAAACCAAACCTCAAACAAAAATTAAACATGCATATACATATTAAACCATGGCATAACTAAACAGTTAAAAACAAACATCCATTACATTTAAACTAACAAAAAAACTTCAAATAATGCCTAACAAACATTTTGAACAGCAATTTAAAAGATAAAATAGAGGGGAAGGGGGTGTGCTCATTGAGCTTCATGGCTTATTTTGATTTTAAAATAAAAAAGGCATTATTTTTCTTGTAATTGTTTTAAAATGGATTTCTTTCTTTCTTAGCTTTGGTTTTTCTAGAATTTTTCTTCAATCTTTGGTTTTGGTTTGGCTTGTTGGCTAGAAACCTTTATAGGTTTCGTGGAGATAACAATGGCTTCTTTTGATCTTATAGGCTTTGTATCTTTCTTAAATTATTTCTTTGCTTCCTTCTTGTCACGAGGATCACTTAGAAAATATAGCTTACATGCCTTGATATTTGGATCTCTAAGTCATAGGTTCTTGTAGGGAGTTGTTCAAAAGTGAATGACATATTCCCTTGAAGACTATATAAAACTCTCATTGCATTTGATGTACACACATGTCTATGAAAGAGGCTACACTTATCTTCTCCTTATAGCCAACGACTAAGTTCCTCCATCTTTCAATATAGTCCAAGACTAGCTCTTCCTTCCTTTGCTTAATGCATGCAAGTTTTGGTAAGCTTACAAGTCATCGAGTGTTGTAGAGGCGTGTCAAGAATTCTTGCTCTAATTGGTCCTAACTATCTAGTTTTCCAACTAGAATCTTAGTGTATCAATCAAAGATAACTCTTTTTACAGACAAAATGCTTCACCATCAAATCTCTACATATTTATGCATTGTTACAAGTCTCAATAAATGAATTATATGTTGGTTTAGATTACCTTTACCTTCAAATTGTTGGAACTTTAGAGGTTGATAGTTTGGTGGCATCCTCATTTCATCAATGTGTTTAGCATATAGCTTGGCATGCACAAGTAAAAACTAGGGAGTACCTTCATACTAAGCGCATATAGTGTCTACAATTATATGTTGTAGTTGTTTAAGAGTATGTAAGCCCATTGATCATCCAGTACTGTCCCTAAGGGTATTTTACACTGTTGTTCAATCATGTTGCTCTTGTTTCTGTTGCTTTTCAAGAGCACTTTGACTTTCTAAAGGATCTTGGTGAGAATTATTCCTAGACGGATATTCGATCCTTTAAGTGCTTTTAGTGGGTGGATTTTGAGTTTCTAGTTGATCCATCAATATAGCAATCTAAGCATCCCTTTTCTCAATAGATCTTTTCAGTTCCTTCATTTCAAAAGACATATAATGGATACTATTATCAAAAAGTGATGTCTCAATGACCATGACTGGCATTTGAGAGTCAAAGTCAGATAATGATAAGTAATTTCCTCATCTTTGTCTTGATGAAATCATAGGACAAAATCTAGACTTCGATCTCATGCTTGAGTAGGTGGAATCTCAATCCCTTCTTACAAATCTGAAAAGGGAGTCTCCAAACTCAAGTTTAGAGAAAATTGTTTTTTTTTCCCCTCATTGAGAATTTTCTCCGTGGAAAGACCAACTTGGACTTTTTAGATTGAGTCTTTAGGTGAGTGGCCGGTAAGGTATCAACTTCAACACCTTGAGAGTTGATTGGAGAATGGCTCACATGCTTTATATTTTCCATTTATACACACAAAATTTCAATATATTATAAATACACTAATATGATAACAAAATTAAAATAATAAATTTGATTACAAGAAAAAGTGGAAACTCTTTTGAGGTGCTCTTCGCATACATGAATTCTCTAATTAACAGTCATATCAGGATCTTGTTTTGATGGGAAGATATTTGCACGAGTCTAAAAGTTTTAAACATGTGAGATATTAACACGAGTTCTATATTTTTTTAAATTAATTTTTTTTTATTTTCATATTATTTTTTTGTACTGATGTTAAAAATAAATTTTAAAAAATAAAATAAAAAATATTATTTAAATATATTTTTAAATAAAAATTATTTTAAAAAACATCTGCTAACTCTTCACCTGTTAGTAACCGCAGTTTTTATTTATTTATGGAGTAATAAGTCGTGAGGGCGGCCTCTTTTAACTATCAACGACAGAAAAATGAACGCACCTGTGAGTGACCATCATCTTAAAATAAGAATGATCCTCAACAATTTCTGCTGCTACTCCTAAATTTCCTCCCCAGTTCCAAATTCCCTTTATCCAAATTTATTTTTCTAACACTATATTTCCTAATTTCCAACATTTTCCACAAACAAGATAGACATTTATATATATAACTTCTCTCCAGACATTTATATAACTTCTCTCTCTATCCATTTTTTTTTCTGGCATGCAAATTATTCCTCGAAACCCTTTCACACATACATTTATTAATGAACCTCCATATGCTCCTCCTCGCCCTACACTTCTATAAATAGGCACCACACCTTCCCAACTTCTCCTCACATCCATTCTTTCTTTCAAGTTTCAAGTACTCCCACTATCAATCAATCACAGGCAAAACATAAACTTCAAGCAAAATGGCAAACTTTATGAATGCAGGCTATGCATTAAGTGGTACTGTTCTATTGCGTTTAGCCTTGGCTACTTGTGAAGCTGGGATTCCTATCACTGGATTCATTCAAACTAGAAACACCTAATTTGTTCTAAATGGTTCCCCATTCCTTTTTAATGGGTTCAACTTTTACTGGATGATGAATGTTGCTGCGCGGCCAAGTCCATGGTACAGATATCCAATATCTTTCGCTAGGCTGCTGCTGCAGGTCTCACTGTCTCTCGAACATGGGCATTTAGCGATGGAGTTGATCAAGCTCTGCAGGTTTCTCCGTGGGTTTATAGCGGGCCTGTCTTTTCAGGTATAATGCTTCTTCTTCTTTTTGTCACCAAAATTGAGTTTTGACACCTAGAGAGGGATTGATGAATACTAAAAGTTGCCAAGAATTGCTCAAATAAATTACGCGATGCTAACTATTGTTTTGTAATTTTCAGGGACTTGATTTCGTTATTCCTGAGGCAAGAAAGTACGGAATTCGCTTGATCTTGACATTAAGAAACAATCACCATGACTTTGGAGGACGACGATCATAGTATGTGAATTGGGCTAAAGCCACAGGAGTGCCAGTAAACAATGATGATGATTTACAGGGTATCATTGTATATATAGGATTGAGTTAGAAAAGCGTACGTTTCAAGTAGTCCATTATCTCCATGAAGCTAGTGAGAGAAAGATTAGAAGCAGAAGATAGACATATATATGGGTAGTCAGGTAGATGGAAGATGTTACTAGATATATGGATAATTCATGCCCGCGTTTCTCAAGTCAGGGCATGAATGAATGAAACTAATCATTTCTTTTCATATTTTTATGCATTTCATTTGCTTAGAAGTTTTTTTTGTTTAATCTGCTCCTGGAAAAATTGAATCAGACTTCAATGTCACAAATCTGTTGTTATGATCACCGTACTTCAGACCTTTTTGTTATTTTGGAAAATGAAATCAGCCATTTATAAGGGAGAAACAGATTACAAATTTAGAGCATATGGCAGAGAAGAAGTACAGAACAAGAAGTTAGAGGTAATGCTGGCAGTATCAGAAGAAGGCCTTCATTTTTTTTATAAACGGCCTGGCTATGGCTACGAGGCAGTGACACTGACGACGGCATTTTTCAGCTTTCAAGCTATTCGATTAGATTTGAACAAGAAAGATTTTACTCGAGCCAAATGGAAAGATCAACATAAATCCTTCATTTCAAACAAATAAAAAGTAAAAGACATACGCCAGAGGTATGGATTTAAAGAGTTAGAGATGAAGACCCACTAGAGCTTTCTGATTATTGATATCGCATGCTTCAGCTCCTTAAAAAAGCAAACTGTTTTTACAGTATTTTTAAAATTACTTTTCGCTTTTTAAATTTTTTAAATGATTTTGATCATAATTATTAAATCTGATATGAGGTTAGACTCGATCAAGAGGTTGGGTTTCGGATCATGCAGGTTCACCCGGATCAACCTAGAAAAAAAAACTATATTTAAGGTTTTAATATTTCACGTGTAAAAATTTTAAAACAATACATGTTAATATAGATTATAAAAATAAATATCAGGCATGAAGTTAATAATATTTACCCTATTAAAAAAATAAAAAAGTTACAGATACAATTTATATAGATATAGGTTATAAGAAGAAAAAAATATAAAACATGAAGTGTAATGGTTTAATTAATACATATCAAAAAGTTAAATAATAATTTATATAAATATAATTTACATAGTTATTGCACGTTAAAAAAATTAAGTTAAAAAATAATTCATGTAAATACAAGTTATAAAAAAAATAAAATTAAATATTTATAAATGAATTTTATATTTTTTAGGTTTATTAAAAAGTTTTATTTTAATAGATATATATATTCAATTAAAAATCAGTTTTAAATAGAATGCATACCAATCTCTACATCGCGGCCAGAATGGGCAACAGACTCCATCTTTATTATTTTTACCAGTTGGAACTGGGTGTGTTTGAAGAATACAATTTTCCTGCCAAAGCTATTCCCGATATCAAAATCTCAACTGAACAGCGGCATGGTACAAAATTACAAAGTGAAGAACAGAAATATTGTTTACAGTTTTAATCACAACATACTACAAACAACTCACAGCCACAACCAGTAATCAATAACAAACCACACAATCTCCAATACCTACCGTGGCTGCATTTCTAAACTTCAACATTTAACGTCACACAGCCGTCTCTGCGCATTGGATGATTTTACTTCCACAAGTGCACTTCCCAGATCTCCTCTTCCTCTTCTCATATGGTAAAGGCAATCCAACTCATTATAGCAAATCTAGAAGAGGGGGTTGTTCAGATTGTGGCTTTGCATGGCTAGATCTCAAGGTTGATGTGCCACCCCTCCCTCTTCCTCTTCCTCTTCCTCTGCCCACGGCACTTGATGGGGGTGGAGCAAGTTTTATTGCAGTCTGCTCATTCTTGCTGGAACCAAATATGGATCCGAGATCCGTTGGCTTTGTGTGGTTATAAGAACCCAGAGTTGATGTATTCTGGTTCTGTTTCAAGAAACCAATAGAGCTTTGGGGATTAGGACCACTATTCAAACTACTACCAGAATTCACAGCAGAGGTGCCTTGATTTGGTTTCAATGGATCCAATGAACTTTGGTTGTTGAAGGCCCAGCTGATATTTCCTTTGTTCTGGAAATTCATAATGTCGGGTGTGTTTGTGATCAAATTCGAACTGTAACTATTTGGCTGCAGTCCTGTTGTGCCATTGTTAGAAGCCCCAGAACCACTAGAAGTGCCACTTGGTCTTGGAGGCCAATCAGCAAAAGGATCTATTTCATTAAAACTTGAAGTGGATGTTGCTCCTGCGTCCATTTGCTTGTTTCCAATATCTAACTGAGTTACAGTTGAAGATGCCCGTGGAGGCCATTCTATATCGATTGGAGGGCATGATACAGCTGTTTGCCTACTGGAAACTGCAGATGTCATGGGAGATTCTGATTGCAAAAATGTTAATTGAACTGGCTGATTAGCAGAAATAGATGGAGTAGGTGATGAGTTGCTTGCTAAAGCCCGATGTGCAGTGGCAGATCCTTTTGAGACAGGACCCCAATCCTCATCCCATGAGGCGCTACCCTTTGCTGCTGGTGCAACAGTACCACTTGTTTTGCTTGAGGCTTGAGGCTGAATCCCATTGGGAAAAGATGATGACTTCACCTCTGGAATTCCAGAATCTGTTACTGTAACTCCTCTTTTTTCTTCTATCATCCTATGATAAAAACCCCAAGTTTCATATATATATATATATATATAAAGGTAAATTCATTAGCATGTTCGTGCAGAAAACATTAATAGATAAATTACTTAGGAAAAGAGAATTCAGATGATGAAAGAACAGTGGTTTTATTCTTTGGATAAGTAGAGAAGGGTTTAGTGGTCTGTGGGGGTAACAAAATGCTGAATACCTGAGGATATCCTTCACAAAGAGCATATACTTAGCAAACTGCTGAACATTCAATTGCTGAGCAGTGAGCAGAGGTGTGAGAAGTGGAAGAACATGCTCCGTAACAAATTCTACTCCATGCTGACAAGATTTAACCAGGAAAATGAGATATAATTTCTATACATACCACCTGCAGATGAACACTAATATAACTGCAAAAGATAGTCAACTACCAGAACCATTACCTGCTTGAGAATTGAGTTTGCAACACCAAGGGTACACATAAGGGTTGGAGGAGTACGATCAACTGCCGTACAACGTTGAATTGTTTGCAAGATATCTAAAATAGCATGTTTATCGAGTGTGCTAACAAGATCTCCAAAGCATAGCAGAGCATTGACTCTTACCTGCCAATATAAACATACAGTTAGTTTCAGATTATATACCCCCAAGGCCCAAAGGATCACCTATTGAAACAGAGAACAGTTAAAAACCTACTTTAATTACTGAATAGACTTTCAAATACTAGAAGAATGTGGTGATATGACCTCACACTGAGGATTGTCTACTAGACGCATATAATTAACCTATGCTCTAGTAAATTCTTGCTGGGAAACTCCACAAAAGATTAACTAAATTCAACTCTATTAATCTAATATGAATTGACTTGTAAACACAAAAACATACATACCGCAGCAACAGTTGTTTTGAGAGCTAATCCATGAACACGAGGCAAAATTGCTTGTTTCACCAGCTGAAAATAATTAAAATGAGTATATATTAAGACACTGTATGTAAGAACTTCAGCACCTCTCCAGTAAGGCATGCCATTAAAAAGTTACCAACCACTGTTAAGTAGCATTTTGCAAATGTTTCTACCCTGTCATGCAGCAAGTTATTAACAAACACACACACACACACAATATATATATATATATATAAGCAACTAGGGTAAATTTATGAGTTGTGGACTTGCTTCTATTTATATAACCTCCATGGTCCACGCGACTGGAATATTTAGGTAACAAGGAACTTTGATTATTCACAATGCCATGCTACCACAACATTGAGATTAATTAAAGAATTCAATTCCCCATGGGGGGAAAGGATTAATGGTTAGGAACTATTTGGGAGTTGGCATAAACTGGTGTTTTAATAAATAAAGAAATATCATATTAAATTAATGAAGCAAAATAAAGCCACAGCTTAAGCTTCTGGAGAAAATAAGCTATCCACAAGATTTCTTAAAAATTATCAGTTCCATGTGTTGAACTTGCCATGAGGCTGGTTCAAGGCATGCATGTGAGAGTAATAAAATATACACCTTTCTCTAATAGAGTAAGCAAGATGTTCAAAAAAAATAAAGTGAACCACTCCCTCTTATTAGACTGCCTGCCAGACTCTCCCATTTCCCCCTAATTTGCACCGAGGAACTTCTTTATCAGATAAACCAACCAGTTGTCAATGAAACTTATTATTAACATTCTGTGTTTAACCTAAAGAAGAAGAAAACCTTCCAGGGCATCCTGACCAAACTACAATATCTAGAATTAATTAACAGACAAAACACAAAAACCACACTTATTATAGCAGACAAGACAGATGCACACACATACTAATAGAGATTCCATGTTTAGCACGCCACACACACACACACGTGTCACAAAAGAGAGAGAGAGAGAGGTGATAAGAAGCATGGGGTTCTTCCATAATCTATTTGCACGAGGGTATTATGTAAGCTAAACAAGGATGCAAGTCATTAATATCAGCAGTGGATAAAATTCTATCTTTCAGTGTGGAGCTCAAAATATAACCATTAGTCAAACCTAGAGAAAGCACATAACAGATCCAACTTCATAATCATCATCTTTGATAACATGAGCCATTCCAAACTATACCAGCTTATACAACTCAATTAACCTGTCATATCAGCTAAAGAGGCAAAAATCCACATTCAGCTTTGTTCTAGCAGTCCATCCATATCAGTTTGAATTTTTTTATTTGTTGAACTCTATAACAACTATCAGTTGTTTTGTACAAATTTTTTCTCCATTTCAATCCTTAACAATATTTCTTATAGGTGAACCACTGTTAGTAGCCTCAAGCAACTTATAAATTTGTCCTACTAAACTAAGAGTGTTGACAACATATGATTTAAGTTGGTTTTTGATGTTTGACCCAGAGAAAAATTGCAATCACTTGAAAATTGTTTGGTTGGACTTCTTTTTTACTTAAATCCTTGAAATAGTCTTTGATTAAAGTGAAATTTTGCTTTATTCAAAAGTCAAAACTATCTTTCAATTATTCATTTTGATTTGATGGTTTACAGAATTTAGAAAATACAGAGAAAGAGTGGCTTGATGAATTCTATAACATTGTCACCAAACGTTCTATTCAATTTAAGTATTTTTCTTAAAATGCAAATTTAAAGCAACTTTTCTATGGTTATGGCTGGAAACAATCTATAACTGATGTCAAAACACTTTAAATTACTAAGAGAGAGAGAGAAGGAAGGAAAAATAGAGTTTCTCAATAACATTGTGGTGATCCTCAATCACAATTACCAGTAACAACAATGATAGCTATTGGAAACAAGAACAAAATGATACAGAAGAACTCCTCACAAATTGAATATGGGCTTAATGAATTGCAGAGTTTAAATGGCCAACAAAAATTTAGATGTTCATGAATTTATTATATTTCACATGCTCTCCTAGTTGGACCTACCCTCCTCAACCTGCATGTGTTTTGGGTTATAACAGTCTAATACATCAAGTAATTTGGTATCAGAAAACTTCTACCAATAAAACGAACAAAATTTATGTTTTCCTAGGAAAGGATGGCATACATTATATTAAGCAAGAAAGGCATACTTGAAAGAGAACATATGTGTGAAGTGAAAACAACTCCAAAGTAAAAGAATGGTTACAGGAAAAAGAATAAAAAATAAAAGACTCCATAAGAATGATTATCAAATGAAAATGAAAGTATATAAATGCCACATATGGTGTGTGTGGGTGTGCACATTCATAATTTCATACAGATGGCAGTCACCTGAACATCTAGTTGCTTGGCAAGAAAGGATGATTTTCTCAAAACTTCCTCTTGAATGCGCGGATCCGTATCATCATAAGCTCGAACGAGCAAGGGCAGAACATGGGATATTAAGTTATCCTGACTAGTCTACAATAATTGCATAACAAACAATATTAGTATCAAATATTTTATTGAAATAAGCAAGGTATTTTAACAATGGCTCTCAATGTC
>Ga0307513_10009716_pt1 | contig 12154 bp, 13 predicted proteins | sample 15_EM_MG_FD_202174 | JGI IMG/M metagenome (GOLD analysis project Ga0307513, IMG submission 202174) | Populus trichocarpa ectomycorrhiza microbial communities from riparian zone in the Pacific Northwest, United States - 15_EM | ecosystem: Host-associated > Plants > Roots > Unclassified | place... | reverse complement strand
AACCTTGCTTACTACTGTGGAAATACAAATCATAATCCTCTTCAGAGAATCTATGAGTCGTCTATGTCTTTTCCCGATTGTACAATTCGGCCCTGCCGAAGTCACCAATCGGCTCAGGGCCTGACCAACACCGCTTCCCCAGATTTTCAAGTCAACCGCGTCTACACTATCTAATGACTACAATACAAGTAGACACATTAGCACCGACCACATCTTCTACCTACAAACAGGAATTTCTGGCCCTCTGCCATGCTCGCAATATCCTCAAATTTGGCACGTTCAAAGTAAAATCGGGGCGTATCTCACCATACTTCTTCAATTCTGGATCCTTCAGCACTGCATCGCTACTCTCAGCGCTGGGGAACGCGTACGCGCAAACCATCGCACTCGCGTGCCAACCCCAGTCCAACACCGCAGCCCCGAAAAACCCGGCGGGCGGGAGTTCAGATCCGATAGAATTTGATGTGATCTTTGGGCCGGCGTACAAGGGGATCCCACTCTGCGCCATCACATCTGTGCACCTCGCAGCGCTCGATCCGGTAACGTTTGGCGGGAAGGAATGGTGCTTCAACCGTAAAGAGGTAAAAGATCACGGAGAGGGCGGATCGTTGGTTGGCGCCACGGATCTCAGGGGTAAACGCGTCCTCATTATCGACGATGTTATTACGGATGGAGCAGCTAAACGAGAGGCGGTGGAAATTATCAAGGCATATGGAGGGGTTTTAGCTGGAATTGTTGTCGCTGTTGATCGCCAGGAGGTGACGAAGACTAAAGAGGAGGGCGGGGAAGACGATGGTGGACGGAGGGAAAGTGCGCTCGGAGTACTGAGGCGGCAGTATGACGTGCCGATGGTGGCCATAGTTACGTTGGCGGATATTTTGGAGTACTCGAAGACGAAATTGACCGGAGACGAAATTGCGGCCTTGGAGGCGTATCGTAGTCGCTATGGGAGCAACGATCTGGACGGCTGATGAAGCTTACCATATGTATTTACTCTATTGATAGCCCCAGAAATTTGCAAGACGTGACCAAGATGCAAGCAAAATAACAGACTTTGTGCGAGGAATGAGGTCCCAATGCGGATGAACCAGCATGAGAAAACCATGGGTGTGTAACAAATGAGGAGTAGAAATAAAGGGCTCATCCCAGGCATTCTGCGAGAAAATCGTCGATATCGTCCCGTTCTGTTCGTGTCGACTGAGTGCGAAGGTCTTTGATGATCCTATTGCATGATATATTAGACTTGTAAGCTAGAACAAGTTACCATTGAGACTATACCGAGCATCTTTTCGAACATCCTCGGCTTCCACTTCCACCACTTGCTGAGGGGTCTTCGCATCTATCACCTGGAACGCGGAGGGTCTTCAGTAAAGTCTGTAAACAAAAAGAGAAGAAGAAGAATTAATTCGTACGTAGTGGTTATCGCAATGCGGACAATACTCGTCGCTCTCCTCGTAAACAGTCATGTCCTTCCGGAATGCCTTCTTACATTTCTTGCACAGGAAGGTCATCTCATTCGTCTTTGCTAAGCTGTGGTCCGATTGCTCCGCGTGGCATTCCGCACAATCAAACCACCTCTTGCAACAGAGCGCCCGGATCGCAACTTGCGCGTTAAGAATGTGCTTACTAACGAGGAAAGGCGGTCTGCGAGTGTCCCGAGCGAGATATAACGCCGACTCACCACATTGGAGAATTTGAAAGGGCCGAGCAGGCGCCAAATCTAAGGGTGGTCCTTGTCCTCCACCATGTCCTCTAAACCGTCCGCCCTGCCGCGTCCTGTAGCCACCACAAGCATTCCATCAAAGAGGGAGCGTGGTCCAAGGAAAGAAAAACCTCCTCGACCGCACAAGATCGAGCGGCAAGAGTGAGCGGACTAGGGAACCTTGACAAACAGAGCAAAACTGACGCGCCTCTTCAGTTTGGAAGTCGTAAATAGAACAGCAGACTACTTCCTAGGCATATTCTACGACAGATTCGATGCTCCTCGACGAGACGGGGTAAGCAAGCCTCACCCACTAGGAGGCGGGCCGATACCTCATTATTCATTTCACGGCGTCTAGTCACTCTTGAAGCTCTATCGTGACGACACAAAATTAACGTGGAACGGAAAGATGATGAATGGTGTTCAAGAGGTCAGTGACCAGAACCTTACCTCGATCTGGTACTAAAACCGCGTAATCAGATTAAGGAATTCTTTGCAACTCTTCCTAAATCTTACCATTCCATCCAATCTTGGGATTGTCACCCTGTCCCGGGTACTTACTGCCTTGTGGACAATGCGTTAAACTAAACCGAATTACAGGAGTTGACCCTGCCCCAATCCTTGTGACGGTATCTGGGTCTGTAACACATGGCGATAAACCAGAGAAGAGTTCGACCAACAAGATCGTAGAGAGCTTGCCACGAATATTTCACCATAGTTTCGTGCTCGCACCATCGATCAATCCCTCTGTGCCCCCTTCCGTTACCGGTCCTGCAAGCGAAGAAGTTCAGGGCGAGAACCCTCTGTACTACATCGTCGCTGAGACATATCGCTTTGTTGGCTGATGGGTAAGCGCTCTCCAGATCTTAAATAACGCGAGTCTTATTAGTGATATATTTACAAGTAATCAATGATAAAGTTACAGCTATAATGTATATCACCAAACTAGATAATACTAGGGTAAAACCAGTTGCTCGTGTCATACCTGAAGCAACTACCACCTTACTACGCTCGGCTTTCCTTTCCGGTTTTGGGAGCCCGCTCTTGCCACTTGAACCGATCCTGGAAGGCATTCACGCCCTCCATCAAGTGGTCTTTCATCCAATCTGCAGTCCTAACTGCCTTAACCTGATGAATACCACGGAGTGCCCGTGTTAAGTCGTTCTCGTAGTGGCGCCATTCGCGTATCCGGTCAATGCCCATCCGTCCTGCGATCGGTCAGGACACTATGCACATTCACATTGTGAAGAAATGCATACCGCGTCTCCTGAGCGAGTCGGGCAAGCTGTCCGTATCCACATGGCTGTCCGTATCCATATCCTCGGGGTGGACAACCGTGTTCGAGTTCGAACGATCCTCGTGGTACTCCTCGTCTGCCTTGCGGCCCATATTCGTCCTTAAATCTGAACCCCGTAATGCCACGTACTCCTCCCAGCCTTTCTTCAGGTTGGCGTCCTTCAAGAAGCTCGTCTCGTGTATGTCCGCGACGCCGGGACGGAAGCAAAGAGTCATCTCTACTTCACCGATGCAGGTAACCTCTTGTACAGGGTCTTCCCAGATTCCCCAAAGCGGAAGGTAGTTCTGCTTCAATGGATCGTAGTCGCTGGCTCTCCAAATCTTGGCACGAACGACTTGCTTCCTATTGTCGATTAGGTCCTTCATCCACACCACCCCCATTCCCACTGTTCCGCGTTGCAGAAAGCTATTTCGTTTGACAGTCACAAATAATGCGGACTGGTATCGTTTCTGGACAGGTAAGCTAACTGTGTGATCTGAGAATTCTTCTTCGCTGTCACCCGAACCAAGGCTTGAAAGGGATGCTGATGAGTGATTCTCCATTGGGCTATCGAGGGTATGTTTGCTCTCCCATTCGGCTCTACGCAAGAGCTTCTGTCTCCCAGGCGAGGTACGAAGCCGTATCTGGGTCGATTTTGCGAGGTTTCGGTCGTTGTAGTGTGGTATCATGCTCTGGACCTCGAGTGTTCCAATCCCGAAACCGGTGAGAGCGGGAGGAATACGGGCCAATACAGGTCTAAAGCAGAAGGATGCGCGGATGCGACCGAAACCGAGACCCCTTTGTAATGACCAAGTTCGAGTGACTTGACTGCTTGTCTCGAATAGTTCGGAAAGCTATCGAATAACTCAGCATGTCAGTGGTTTCCATAAGAAACAAGAAGGCCATACTTTAAGATGGACCACTCCGAGAATGGGGTCTAATTCCCTCAAACGTGAATCCCTAACGACAAGGCAGATATGCGATGATCGCCAATCTGCGACGAATCGTTCCGTAGATGCATTGAAAAACGGGCTTGCGGTCATGGGCTTTGTTCGCGTGCGATATATCTGTCAATAGGCCGTCAGAGCGTGTTCCTTGCTTTGGCTAACAATAAAGCTCGCACGGGTTCGTCATCCAGGACAACCATACAGTATCCGGAAGGTAAATCAGAATCCTCTTCAACCTCTTCCGCTCCATCTTCCTGTTTAACGTCAATTACATCCTCGCGTTTTGCAAGCAGGGTCGGCCGATCTTTCTTGAACCCTAGCTCTCGGATTTCATGAATCTGAATCGAGGGAGTTCAGCAAGACCAATAAACGACTGCAAGAGCTGCAAGTTGCTTACCTGTATGGTAAGAATGCCACTGAACCACTTTTTTGATGGTGGTATGAAGGTCACAGCGGTTTCGATGTCACTCATACTTTTCTGCTTGACTCTGGCAAATTCTGGATTATCTAGGACCATCTGAGGGACATCTGGAGAACCGTCCTCGGAGCCAGGTGCTACCTTGGCGAAGAATCCGATAGTGTATTCAATATTTCCCATATGCTCCTGGCTTACAGGTCGTTTGAGAGATGCAGATCGCCGAATAGCCTGGTTCTTATTCTTCATGAGCTCTGCGAGGGGGCCACAATGAGCTAATCATGTGAATCTTCAAGCTGGCTGTTCGTACCGACGAGCTCAATCTCCACATGGCCTACCACGTCGTCTCCGGTGAATCGGTCGCTATCCCAGACTTGTAGAGAGACCCTCTCTTTTACTTTCGGGGCATTGGGGTCCACCAAGAGTGCAGTGCTCTCTTCAAACACAGGGTTCAAATCACCCATAATGACACGGGTCGAGTACTGCGGCTTATTCATTGGGGACATGCACAGGCTTACGTAGGCATCCACTAACTAACTTCAACCTTCTGTTTCAATTGAGACTGAACCACTCACCTTTGCCAGTCCGTCGGTCTATACTCTTTAGGTCCTTGCACCTGTGAATGTGCACTATGATAACGCCAACGCTGGCCGAATCTATGATAGAATTCAGCCTCCGTGTCTTATAGGTATTGGGAGTCGTACGTGCCTCTTTTGATCCCATCACTTGAGAGTAGTGTCTGTAAATCGAAGATCATACTCTTTGGGGCGACGTATTCTTGTGCTGCTAAATTGATTGATTTGGAAATGAAATCGGAGAGGAAGGGAATATCCATAATGTTCGGGAGCATCTTCTTATGAAGTGGTGTGATCGAGAGGCTAATCTTTGGTGGCCCCATAAGCGTAATCAAAGTATGTTTGACACTGAAACGTTGTCATTACTCGCACACTCCAAGATGACGGAGATTTACAATGGCGGGTCGGGAATAAGCTCAGCTCTAATCCGCGCGGTTCCCACTGCACCGGTGATCTCTGCCCACACAGCTAGGACACGTTATAGTTAGGTTTCGAACACAATATTTTTTAAAGCGTACTTACGGACAGGGACGCCTATGACACCACGCAGTCCCATAAAGAACTCGATTAAGAGACTACCGGACATGTTAGACGGCCGTGAGTATGTAGGGACCCCTACTCACTGGGCATTGAGAGCCCGGCTCTCTTTACGAGATGTTGCAGGATTTGCTCGATAGGCAAAAGAGACTTCCAAGTTAATATGGTCACCCTGGATAAGCTCACGATCTCCTGAATCAAGGTCCTGCATCACTTCCGACAAGCCTGCGTCCGGTAATGCCCGAATGGAAGTTATACGGATCGGGTTGGTACCTTGACCAAGGTCGCCGATGCGCACTGAATGCTATGATGACAATTGAAGCACCAACTCTGGTGTAAGGAATGGAAATACTCACGATAAATTTCGGAACGGAAGCCTGCATGATTTCCTCGAGCATATCAACGGCATTGGTAAACCTGTGGAGATAGAGCTCAATAGGTTATATGTAACTTCGTGTGAGGGATTGAGTGATTGAGGAAAGCCTCCACAGTGCTAGACCTACAGGTCAGGATTGATGATTGGCCACACACCCTTGAGCAGGGCGTTGAACCACTCAGCGCTCTCCCGAACCCTCTCTGTGACATCTACTTTTCCGTCGTCATTTAAATCGCACCCAGCCTGTAGGCCTCGCTGCCGTTCCATATTCCATATCTGCTGGTCTTCGTGTTCATGGGCGTGCCTCTGTAGTCGATGAAGCAAGAAGACGGCAATCAAAGACGGAGGAACGAAGGAAAGGGGAAGAAGTAAGAGCGGTCGAGAGGTGAGCCAAGGAGGGGAGATGAGGAATGACAGGATGGGTGTGAGCAAATATGCGGCCCCGAGGCGCATAAGGGTCACTCGGAATAGGTAAAGAAGATAGCCTTTTTGTCCTGCAAGATCTATAGCCTCACAGTGAGTCGCGCACTACTCGAGCCCCCAAACCAGAATTTACCGGGCTTGGGTAATGGAATTTGGAGCACATTGGTGCCGCTGTGCAGTTCAATTTCATTAGGAGAATGGTGTATCGCCTGGATTCACCGAAGCTACCACGTTAGAAGAAATACCAACTCAAACGACGCGAGTAGGCCGGAAGAAACGTACAGTTTGGTGCCCAGTAACGGGGTCAACAACGACGTCTCCATTTCGTGAGCATTTGGAGGAGTCCATGAGTTCCCGCTTTATGTCCCGCTTCATCATTTCATTGGCCTTGTGCTCGGTAGCTGCGGTGACCTCCCTTGAAAGCCGCTTGTGCTTGCTCAATAAACGACCCATGGCGTGTTTAATCGCTATGAGAGCGACTGGAAGCCAATGAGAGACAGACAAGGCGCTCACGAGGAAATGGTCGACAGCAGGTCGAGTGCGGGACACTTTCCGTCAGGCTGGGCTGAGCGACTGCCTGAGGACATGACCCGAGCACCGCCACTGAGGAAGTCCGCTCCTTTGACACCTACTTCCACTCTTCCACTTCTAAACCCGTCTTTTTCCGTCTCCTCATATGCCGAAAGTGAGTTCAAAACTCGGGCTGGACGCGGCGTTAGCGGTCCAGTCGGGCACCCAAGGCCAGCGGCGCGAGCAGTTCTCACAGGGCACATGTACACTGTGCAAGGGGTCTCTATAGCGGCAGATAACAACAAGGACACACGACGATGGCGGCACTAGGGTGGGAACGGACAACATGGCTGCTACAAATGGGCAAGTACAGCACAGGTAGCAGTAACAAAATACGCGGGAAACACCAGCCAGAGCAAATGGCGTCGATGGCGGGATTTACAGTCCTCCAGATCTTTGGGAGAAGTTCGAGGGTGGTGGACAGAGTCCTTGGGTGGAGTGCGAGAAAATTTGGTGATGAGCAGTGCCAGATGCAAATGATGATGGGTGAATACGAGATATAGACATGCAATGAGCTGGGGGTTGCGACCACCAGCCGTAGAGAGTAAAATCGACCATGTGTTTTGGGGCGTTATCTGAGTTTTTATGGGTTTTGATTTTATCCAGGTAACATTCAAATGGAGATGAGGTGGATGGTGCAGTGGATTCTGAGATGGGCCTTTGGAATGACGTGCTGAAGATGACGGCAAAGGTGAATTGAGAAACAGGACAAAGGAGAGCCATGGATTCTGGATTTGAAGTTGAAAGTAGACTTAGTAGCCATAGTATGCGCGCATACTGCAGGTTACGCGCACTAGTGAGTGCAACGTGTGTCGATCGGACGGGCCACCTTACCGGTCGAATAGCCATATCACACGCGACCCCACACGGCAGCCTCGAAGGGTAACCACATGTCCCTTGATGCTGTTGTACAAGAGGGTGCGCTGTTCCTTGTTTGCCTGTGGCCGAGTCAATTGATACCCTCTTTCCATCGTCACAACTCACCATTGGAAGAATATGTTGGATAAGTTGGCTGCCATTGACGGAGAGAGCAAGATCGACGATGATCGCGCGACGGCGGTGAGCGGCACTGTTGGGCTGGCACATTTTGTCGATAACTTGCAACACTACACCGGGATCCGCAGGCTTGACGAGTTTGAGAAGCGACTTCACACCAACGTCATCCGAGGCATAGAGAGGGAGTTGGTCAAGGAGAAGAGTGAGTGTGTGCTGACGAGCCTGAGGGGTACCATGCTCGATAACTAAAGGGAAGGCTCGACCAATGCACGACGTAACATAGAGGAGATTGCCTACTGTGCTGAATGACAAAGGCACCCCACTGGTTAAGAGCTACCTTCGGGAGACCATCGAGGACTTCGTTGACAATACGAGCCTTATCTTCATCGTCCTCCATGTTCTCGAACATCGTCTACAAGGGAAGGGTGAGAAGCATTAAATAGGAGTGACACAAAACATACCTGGATAACAAGAGAGCCTGTCTCATCAGTGGCGAGAGCAGCCCATTGGCCACGCATGCTATCGTTGACGCTAAGGATATGGAAATCAATATCACGAGATGACGAAGTGTATCGATGAGAGTAACGAACACAGCAAAGATAGGAGGCACAGGCGGTGTCCAGTTGGCAATCTCCATAACCTTGGCCCATACGTGGCTGCAATGCTTCGAGGTGAGGGTCTTGGCAATATCATCCACGAGCAACTCCTGGACGATAAGCTTCCGGACGTCTTCATCACAATCGAGAGCCTTCTGAACCACATGAGTCGAGTAGACATTGGTGGCAAGCTCGACCACGTGGCCTCTGTCAGCAAGAGTGAGTACCTAGATAGCAGGAAAACCTTCAATGACGTACGCCATACAATCTATCACCTTGAGCATATCCTCCCTCGAGCAGGGCTGTTCCAGGCACCGCTGCACACACCAGTTACCGAACCTCCCTTGCTGTTGGTAAATCGTGAGCATCCTCTACCCAACGTAGCTATCTCCGCACTAACCATCATCTCCAGCCCCCTCTCCACAATGGCGTCGACAATGCGAGATCTCTCTTCAGCAGGCGCGTTTTTGAGTTTCTGTTGAATGAAGATGCTTGCTTGCTGGTCAGCCTTCTTGACAATGCGGGCGACCAGAAGGGGATAAGGAGGGCGAGAATTTGGCTGCAAAAGCTGGAGGAAGTTCAGTGGCTGGTCTTCATCATCGATAATGCGAGGGGCGGCGAAGCGAAGGTTGCTGCGAGAGTTCGACCTTGGGCGAAGCGGGATCGGCGCTGAATCTTGGCGTGCGTGGTCATCGAAAATTTGAGGGCGAGGAAATGGGCCGCAGGACATCCACTGCGTGCCGGCAGGAGAGGGCAGGTCAAACTCTGGTCCGAAGCTTTGCATAGGCGTAGCAGGATGAGACGAAAAGGCGTGGTCATTGGGGCGAAGGGGTCTTTGTGGTAATACGGTATTGAAAGGACCGGGGTTAAGCCGGGCAGTAGACATGAATTCGGCAGCATTTGCGTTAAGACCTTTGAATGAACCATCAAACTCGCGAGGTACAGTGAGATTGCAAGCATTGAACCCTGATTGAGGGATCCAGTTGCAGTGTGAAGACCTCATACGGGGAAGCGCGGGTTTTTCGAATTGTAGCTGGTCACGGTTGAGTACGGGCGAGGTCATAGGGGTGGATGGGATCCAACCGTCCACTCCATCCTGCGGGAGGGCCTGGGAGTGCTGTTCAAAGTAGTTCCAGTAATGATTGGGCGAACAAATGAGTGGATCGGAAGTCAACCGAGGAGCTGCAGCGAGAGGTGGGTTGAGGGGTGTTTCTGGAGATAGAGATCCAGCAGAAAAGGTAGGCGTATCTTGCAAAGGCGCGACTCGAGTAAAACGAGCAGACGTCGCGAGATCAGTAAATTGGCGTTCAGGAAGAGATATATGCGTAGGAAGAGAGAATTCTTGACTTTTAGACGAATAATCCGACGGAAGAGAAGAATACTTCTTGAAATCTAGGTGGTTGGTTTTCGTTTGCATCTGAATGAGAATGTCCGTTTCCCTATCACTGGAACTGCCAGACTCTAATGAAAATTTGTAAGTTATATAGCAACCATGGTGCATTATTGCGATACTCGCCGGCAGAAGATGTCGGTGTACCCGGGCCAGCGAAAGGATCAAATTGGCCCATCTGGCGGGCGTGACGAGCGACAGCTTGATCAAGGGATAAAGTAGACAACTCGCGAGCGAGCGTGTTGATCGAAGGGACGGTGCTATGACGAGCAAACGGTAAAGTACCGGGTTCCGGGGGAGTGATGCAGAGAGTACGCAGCATCGCTGCAGTTCTCTCCTCGGGTTGTCCAACGTCATCCTCGGAGGGCTATAACGCGTGCATTAGTTTGCTGCGACGCAAATAAATGAGAGTGGTGGCGGAGAACCCATTCTAGCGCAGGGAAGGCGAATAGGAGAGAGGGTTTCTGACATTCTAGCAAACACAGAGTAAGAAGTGTAGGGGATACCCCAGGCAAAACACGTCAGAACGCGTTCAAAAGTTCACGAGGAACTAGCCAAAAGGAGACTTCGCCAGGAGAATCGAAGGCTTCGGTGTCTCAATTTCCTAGCGATTAGGGGTTCTATGGGTTTGGGTGGGTTTTAACGACACCTAGTCACCGACGTCTGTCCCAAGGGAAGCACCAAAGCACGGCTGCAACGCCCCAAAAAGTCTCAGTGGAAAAATGCTCACCTTTGGACGACGGTCATCGCCAATGGCGCCGACACCCGGCTTGACCGTTGCATCCGTCACGATCCTCGAAAGTGGCGGGCGGACATGGCCGCTGTTGGACTTGGGCGAGGAGGGGGGTGCGACGGTGGGGGACGAGTGAAGCGACGGGCTAGCGTGGGCACTCGTGTTCGTCTGGACCAACGGTCGGCGGATCAAGAACCCGCTCGTTGCGCTGCTCGCGGTCGCTGTCGCCGCCGTCGTCGCGTGCTCGACGCTCGGGATGTCGTTCCAGATGGAGGACATGGACGGGACGGACGGGAGAGAGGACAGAGAGAGAGGAGGAGAACGGGGATCAGAGGATGCGGCTGTTGTCTGCATCGTCCCCGGCTCGGTCTACAGGAAAGGAAGGCAAGGGGTGATGTGCTTTGTCTCCACTGTCAGAGAGGTAGAAAGGCAATTGGTATCAAAGATATGTAGAATACATCATGTCCACCTATACATCATGTCCGTCACAATAGTCGTACATCAATATCAACACATTCATTGTTTGTGTAATAGGAACAAGGCGCAAGCCCGACGAAGAGAGGAGTAGCGTGGTCGTTCTCCGGCGCATTCCACCCACAGGAAAGCGTGGATGAAGGATAGATTCAGTGATTTTGGCGCACAGGTGACACAGGGGTAGACACCACAGCAGTCGTCCCAGTATTCGTCTCACGTCGCGCAGATGGGTATGGTGGCGGAGCAGGCTCGCTCAGACGTCGACGCCCAGGCTCACGAATACTGGGGACAGAAGGTATATGTGCTCCATAGAACGAGTGGGCGACACGCACTTCCTGATGCGGGCTGGATTCTGAGGTGGGTGAGCCGGCCGACACATCCGTGAGTTGACTTTCCCGCACAGGGATAAGCACGGGGATAATGTCAGATGACTGCATGGCCTTTTTACTACCCGAGCTCTGCGGGGAGTTCAACGAGCCCATTTGCTCATGCGTCACCAATTCGCTGGGTTCGCCACCTACTGGACCTTGTTCTATAATATAGCGGCGTCGCCTCGTCGTGGTAGGGAGTATTGGTGTGGCAGAGTTGGGCTCTCCGCCGGGGAACGGTTCAATCCTAAACTTATCCTTGACACCCGGATTGCCGTCGTGTGACCCTGGAGTGTCGGAACCTCGTCGACTATTGTAGAAGGCGAAGAAGATAGCAGAGACGATGAACCCCGTCCCGAGGATACTGCCCGTAACCGCTCCTACAAGGACCATCTTGGACACGGACGCTTCTTGGTTGGGCGCTTCTTGGTCGGACACTTCTTGGCTGGGCACCCCTTGGCTTGGCACCCCTTGGTTGGACCCTGCTTGGTCGGGCGTGGAACCCGTCGAACGGGGTGCAAGTCCGATCTGGTCACTAGATTGGTTTCGATATGCGTTGTATGCAATGTATGCCATCGAAGTGAAAGGGGTCCCAAACATGTATGCGTTGACGACTGGGTCCGACCATCCTTTCACAAGGCTGGTGCACACGGTCCCAGTAGAGTCAAGGCTGATTAACTGTTCCTTCTTCATTAGGTATGTACTGCCCCCGACAGTGATCGAAAGAGTAAGCTCTTGGTCGCAAGGGACGACCCAGCTGAGGGAGAGGCTATCGT
>Ga0307513_10009715_pt1 | contig 12154 bp, 13 predicted proteins | sample 15_EM_MG_FD_202174 | JGI IMG/M metagenome (GOLD analysis project Ga0307513, IMG submission 202174) | Populus trichocarpa ectomycorrhiza microbial communities from riparian zone in the Pacific Northwest, United States - 15_EM | ecosystem: Host-associated > Plants > Roots > Unclassified | place... | reverse complement strand
CACCACATTTATGCCCCACCCCCAGGAATATTAATGCACCGGTGCCAGAGGGATTTTACAAATACCGGTGCCAGTGTATTTTACAAGCGCTGGGGCCCAGCAATATTCTAGTGGTATTCTATTGTCCACTGCTCTGTCATAGACAGTACATGATGTGTGGTGTCCGCTCATCGGTCAATAACAGTACATTGTGCTGGTGTGCGCGCAGTCCGCTGGGCCGGTCTCATATGGAACATTGTCAACATCAACTACTCGGTCATATACAGTACATTATAACTAGGGGGGGTGATTGCGGTGGAACGGGAGAGATGCGATGTGGTCTCGGTGGAGGGGCGCTCGCGTTGGTCATTGGCGCATATGCCATATATGAGTGCAATGCTAAAATTCACCAAACTTCCGTGAGATGACAAGGGGTAACGCGTAACGCATAATAACGAAGTACAGGAAAAGGTGAGGCACCATTGTCGTCGAGTGGGATGGTATGAAGCCGCGATATAGTGGTGCTACGGTCATCGTTTCCTGCGGCCAGACAAGTATGCAGTGGTGGTTTGTGCGGTGGTCCAATTCGAAGGAAAGGGTGTGGTGATGCAATTACTGGGAAGACGAATGACGAGTCCCTCTGACTGTATCCCTTTGAAGTAGGAACTGTTTGATCAACCACCCTTACAACGACGGGTATTCCGTCGACCATGCCAATGGCTGATTCCGTTGCCCAGCGAATATATCAATTCCCCGGCTCATTCACAAATTTCTTCTCGCTGATATTGATTGCACATTGGGTAAGCTGGTTGTGGTGATTAAGCACTGTTGACTAGATGCACTTACTGCAGTGTATACGAGCTTCGACACACTCCCCAAATCGGGTGAGCGACACATAGGGTAAGAGTGCGACACATAGGGTAAAAGAACGACACATAGGGTAAAAGAACGACACATAGGGTAAAAGAACGACACATAGAGTAAAAGAACGACACATAGGGTAAAAGAACGACACACTCCGTGTGTTCCCTCCTTTCAGTGCTTCGGCATCTTCGTCTCTGGGAAGGTGTCTCTGATGTCTTCTTCTCTGGAAAATTCATCTTTGAGGTATCTTTGCTTGGGATGAATGTCTTTCGCTTTCGCAGGCCATCTTTGCTGTCTTCCACAATCAAGAGGGTATCTTTCTAAATGTTCTCGTCTTTGGTGTCTTTCTCGGAAATACCACGTAAGATGTACAAGGACACTTGGTCAGACATAGTACTATGACAACTAAATAAACATAAATGATGTGGTATGACCTTGAGTTCCTGCTAATCGACCTCGCACTGACAATTTCCAACCTGGACAGGCATTTTGGGCGGTCATCACAAATGGCTAGTACAGCCTGATCATGAGGGTCAGGAACCTCAAAAGATTTGCTTCCAGTTGGGAAAAGGTGATAAAGTGATATCTTGAGGGCTTTCGCAACTTGTGTGTGGAATCGCACAGGAACTCCAAACTCGAACTCGATCGATTTATTTTTGTTCAAGTTCGTTCAAACTCCGACACACGTGACTTTGTTGATCAATGTTCAACAATCTTTTCTTCGTCTCCCTATCTCTCACCATCATCATCCACCATCATCGCTAATGCTGCTTCTCCCTATTAGTACCATGATACAGTGACAAACCGGGCTGGAGACTGCCCAGCAAGGTGCGTATCATATCCCTACTTTTCTTTTGTACAGACTTCTCGCCTCACGGTACGTCTCTCACCCCCTTTTATTATATTTGACCTTATTCACCTGGCAACAAGCTAGTCTGTGGGCTCGGTGGTGTGCGCATTTACCACCATCTCTGCTGCCCTGCCCCCTTCTCAGTCAAGGCCGTCGACCATGGAAGTACCTCACAGTCTGGAATAGTATGAGGGGAAAGAAAATGGTGCACACCCCATCGTTGACTGCTGCTGATTGCTAATCAAGTCCCCCCTCAGGCAAAGCGAAGGCTGCCCACCCGTCTCCCATCAAACTACCCTGTAAGTTTCTGCCCCTTTTTTTGTGCTACTACTGCAAGTTCTGATGGAGGGGTCGACAGACATGAATACCGACACTAGCAGCAGGAGCAGCCGTGATGCAGAAGGGGACTACAATGGCAAGCGCCACGAGGACACATTGGCGAATTGGCGCGAATACAAGGTTGATGAAGAAACTTGGATCTCAAAGAAACGGGTAAGACGTTAAGTGTTTCGTTGGCCTGAACCAACACTGTGGCCGTCTATTGTAGGGACACTTCCAACTTCCAAACCCCCTCATCATGTACATGGGCACTTCGCCGACTTCAACGATGTCCCTGACCCTGCAACACAACAAATCCCTGCCATCGCGCTAATCCTCGCATTACCAGCAGTAGGTTTATACCCTCTTTTGCTGGCCGCTGTGTACTGTTCTAGTGCTACGAGGAGGTGGAAACCCGTGTATGTATATTACTCTCAGACAATTAAATACCTAGTTTCGCGTTTTTATGTAGGAAAATAGAGATGATATCTGCTACCCACAAAAGGAATTCGGAGGGAATTTGATTGTACAAAGACAATAGAAAAGACGCCAAAGACCATCTTAGGAAAGATGAGGCCATGTCTTTGGGAGACATTGACTGTCTCCCAGAGATGGACTGACGTCTCCGGGAGACATGTACCTTACTTCTCAAAGATGTTGCATCTTTGTGTCTCTATGTCTCCCCAAAGACACCAAAGACGCCCAAAGACGGGCCTGCTGTTTTCCCGATGAAGCCCACACATCAGCCCCGCACCTATATCCCTCATCAGTGGCCCCTTCCTGAGGTTTTGGACCAACTTATTGAAAAATCTTCTGGTCAATTTATCTATCCATCTACTGTAATCCACTTCGTGTCTTCCATTCAGCACAAACCGACTGATCGTTTGGACATTGTCCTCACCATCCATCCTCCACAGAAGGACCTACCATTTGTGGAGATTGATGCATTGTACACTCATATATTCACTGGCGTGGAGGAAATCGAACCCGTTCTGCAAATTCTTAGCTTATTATTAATCAGTGACTCTTACTCTCTAGTCCTGCCAATGATTGAGGAATTTTTATCCCTGCAACCTGGAGACGTGGGGGATTTGAGCTCCCTTGTGAAAATTGGGCCTCAGCAGGAAATCAAGATCCTACACGCCTCCTTAACAGATTTCCTTCTGGACCCTACACATTCCAAGGAATTCTGGATCAACCCTCGATTTCGACACACGTTGTTTGCTTGTCGATGTCTTCAGTTGCTTCAATGCACCAGTAAGTAAGATCATTCCTTCTATAATATTCATATCCTTATTTCTAAAAAGCCAACATGGGAATCCTTAGGTTCGTTTTTTACAACACTTTCCGGTATCTTGAAAACGCGGAAATGATACCAGAAATACATGACGACTTGACTGGCCTTTCATTTGACAAGCTCCGTGATTTTTTCAAAATTACTCCCCGCCGCCTACAAATTTTCATTGTTCGCTTTTTAAAATGTTTGAAAAAGTTGGTGAGTATGCCACCATTTTCACTTACGTGTTCTCCATATATTTATGCATTCCACTACATAGCCATTGTCCGACGCAATTCAGATTTGCCACACTTTTCAAGTTGGCTTTGACAGAATGCTTTGTGAGGCCCTTGAAAAATATTACTCTCTTCCAGGATTCACCTTCCTTCTGGGAAATCTCTTTCACACAAAGCTGGCAGGATTTGGTGCTCTCGATTCTCGATTCCATTTTATGGAGGTCCATTTGTATATGGACTGTCATTGGGGAAATGGGCATATTATTGATGACTCAGGATTTCCCTGTGATTCAGATGATGCTACTTACTTCATGGAGTTGTTGGAGAGTCCTGAACGATTGGGGACCTGCACTTTTGATCAGAAGCGGTATGCGACAGCCACCAAGGAGTGCTTGCAAGTGTACCCATGTAGCCATCACAATTTTTCCAAGGGAGCCACAGAGTTTGTCTGATGTGATAAGGCGCTGCGTAGGATTAAACCTTGGGATTGGGTAGCACATCTGGGGGTCCACAGCAGGATCAGGAAAGGCAGGCGCCATTTCAGTGTTCTACAGTGCCAGTCATTCAATGGGTGGTACATCCTTTATTGGAAAAAGACCTTCCCTGAAGACTCTCCTGAGCACCAGCTTTACGCATCCTTGTCTTACCTATGGGCATTGGACCTCCTTCCATTCCTTTTGAAAAAATCTGCAGTTTCTTTAGAGTTGGCCAATGTGTTATGTGGTTGTACTTTCACGATGATGGCATGGGAATTTCTGCAGAGTATGAGGTTGGCCAAGGAGGTGATAGGGAAGTATCTTTCACGGGTTGATTCTACAGTGTACAGTGGACAACCCATGAACTTGTGGATGGGGCTACCGAAGCATTTAGGTTTCGAGCAAAGATTTATTCCAATTTCATCCTTTTCAAGAAATGTACAACACCATTTTTTAAATCCCTCAATTGTCAATCAATTGTAGCCCCTCCATATTTTTTTTATGATGGACAGTGAGATTTATAAACAAATGTCATCCATAATGCTCACGCTCACCAATTTCCACATGAAGGAGTTAAAGTGAGAGGGAGAAGAGACTATGAGGGCCTCCCTTGATGGGGGTCGTCCTAAGAACTTGGAACTATTTGCCATATTTTTCCCAAGGTCCATAACACAGGTTGATATTTGTGCCATAGCGAGAAAATATTCCGCACTTCGGCCATGTCTGATTAGAGAAGTACAATGGTGGTTATTTTAAATAGTAACCACTGCAGAGAGGGGTTCATCCACAATGATTCCACCTACTTCCCCAGCTATCCACAATCCATTCAAATGGTGCTCACGGGTTGTACATTCTTCATCGAATTCGACACTTTCAGTTGGAGAATTTATCAGAATAACGGTGGGAAGAACGAAAGCGAGACAAGGCTCATTGATGGACTGCCTTAATGTTAAGGGCACAGGAAAATGTGCAAGGCACTTGTGATCAGGTGCAAGCAAGGGTTGCGAGTGAGTTGAGAGTATTTGAAGTCCACTAGCGTGCATTTGCGATACAGTTGGGATAACTTAGTACATTAGTGGGTATTTTTAAGGAATCCATGCGAGTAGTTGCGTGCACTTGCATGCCACTCCGATCTTTATAAAATATGTACTAATATTTATTCTATCCAACTAGTATGGCATGAAACTTTGGTTAAATACCCTCGGAGCATTAATCCTCAGTCTTCTTTGGCTTGCGTGTCGGGCATGGCTTCGGACGGGGTCTAATTTGGGTATTTACATCCAACTCCAGTGGTGGAGACTTGAAATGGATATAATCTGGTCCAAACTGCGGGAATCGTGTGAGCATGTCTTATGACATCGCTGATTTCAGTCTCACCTCGCACTCAGACTCGCTTCTCATCCTCTTCTTTTTATCCCAGTTTTCCAGAACACCAAACGACGGATCCCATCCATCTTGGTGATGTCCCACATCTACCCCCCACTGCCAATTTCCTGAAATCCCAGTTTGTTCAGTCCTCTCAAACATTTCCTCCTCTAAACTCTCCAAACATTTTTTGTCAACGTCAATCTCCTTCAAAATGGCTGTACTTCCAGTGAGCTGTACCTCCCATGCTTTACGAAGGATTTCTGATTCTGGTGTCGCCTTGAAGGTGGGGTCTTTCACCATTCGGTAGGCGATGAACAGTGTATGCGCATGGGCAATTGGTAAGAGTCCCATCCACTTGATGCGAAGTTCTTTCTTCATGCTGACTGATCTTTCAAACCAGTTGGCAATTTGTGCCCTCTCAACGACAGACAAGGTCCCAACATGTGGAATAATGGTTTTTTCGAGAGATTTGGCATGGTCCACAAGCCACTTCTTTGCGGGTATGACATCCTGCGACACTCTGGGGTGGAAACTGTTTGGAGAGACTCACTGGTGGATATTCACATTTTATTCAAGTTGGGCTGGGACTCATCCTTGATCTCCTTCACTCGAGGTTTCTGCATCTCCTTCGTCTTGGGGTCCAGTATATATCCTGCAACTTGTCCTACACGACTTAAGGAATGAAAGAATCAATACAAGTTTAAAACCCACCTTCTGCATCATACAAAATGATGAAGCCCCCGACCGAACGAGTGGGAAGTGTGTGAGGAGCTGATTTTCTGGCATCCGGTTCCTCAGGGGGAACAAAGTATTGATATATATGTTTGAAAAAACCCTAGAGATTGTTAGCTTGAAAGCGATGGGGAGGTACATTTAGCAATGCTTACGAAGGTCATTATGGCCACTAAGATAGAAGGGAATCAGATAATAAAAATTGAAGCATTGCGTGATATTGGCAACCTGCCCGATCATAATCAGACGGAATCTATTTAAACATTCAGATGAAATAAACCAGTTGGGAGCACTTAACCCATGTGTGAGAGACCTGAGAGAGACTTGCGATACAGTTGTGATACACTTGTGTGCAGGTGTACTCGCAGATCCAAGGACTTGCAAGTGACTTGCGAGTATTAGCACTAGTGTTTGAAAGTCTGGTCCGGTCCGGTCTTTTGCCTCAAGAGGCTTGGACTGAGACTGAGACCGGTCTTCGTAAATTGAAAAGCTGCCAAAGACTGGACCGAACCGCCAAAGACCGGTCTTAGGGGGTTGGTCTTGGTCTTTCCATGGTTACAAGACCGGTCCTAACCGGTTATGGTCTCAACCGGTTTAAAACTGGTCTGGACCGGTCTTTATTCCCTATGTACACGAAAAAAGTAAAGTAAATTTTATATATCCCTAACTACAGTATTTGTGGGGAATTTGGGGGTGCATGCAATGGCCCATGGTCGAGATGGTGATGCCTGAGCTGCCTGTGAGGTCCTGATCAACGAGTCAGGGCATGTACGGTCATCTCCAGGTAGATCTGTGGCAATGGTGAGTAGGAGCGAAAAGGAAATAAAGAGAACGACCTGTACCTTTGCCCTGGTGATCATTATTGAACGAGACCCCTGCTGCCTGCCCACTCTTGTTGTCGGCAGCACCATCCCTACTCCCATCGTTTGAGCTATGTGGCATTGTCATAGATGCCAGTGTGGTGTTTGTCAACGTGGGTGGACTGTGTTCGAGGTTGACGTGAGTGGCTTCAACAGCGGTGGGTTTAAGGTCAACACGGGTGACATGGCATTTGTAGGTGGTGTTGGGAATCGATACGTGAGGGAGGACTGACCATGCTTGTCAACTGGGAGGTGGGTGTTGACGCATGATGTGGCATCGTTCAGGCTGAGAGGAGGGTTTGGTGGCCATCGCGCTTGTTGACTGGAGCTGAGGTGGGTGTTGACGCGGACGTGGCATTGTTCAGGCTGAGAGGAGGGTTCGGTGGCCACGACGACAAGGGCAGTCGGGTACCCACATCTCTAGCTGAGGGGAGGGGTATGTGATCTAACCTAACTAGATTCAAACGGTATCAGTTTACAAACATCAGGAAAAGGCCACCTAGCTCTGGCTGTCTTTAGATGCTTTAGCTGTCCTAGAGCATCCTGAGACATCCTAGGATGTCTTAGGATGTCTCAGGATGCTGTAGGACAGCTAAAGCATCTAAAGACAGCCAGAGCTAGGTGGCCTTTTCCTGATGAACCTGTAATGAATAACTAACCTTGACCTTTAGAGGGTTTCCGTGTTGGAAGACCAGTGCATGGGTGTGACGGAGGCAGACGATGGTGGTTGATGATAGTGACGAACAATGATGATGGTTGTTGATTGCATATCCAGAAAATTCCGATGGTGCAGGCTTAAATATAAACAAGTTATACACAAATTTAGGCATAACTTGCTTCATTCTCAAGCCAAAATTATGATTTTATATTTATTCGAAAGGTTGTACATGAGGCTACCTTCTTGTATTTTTAGGGGCCCAAAGACCGGTTCAAACCGGTCTTTATAATTTCCCAAAGCTGCAGGACCGAAGACCAGACCGCGGTTACGGTCTTCATCGGTCCTAAGAATTTCCGGTCTTCATCGGTTAAGGTCCAGTCCAGTCTCGGTCTTTTTCCAGTCTTGTAACTGGACTTTCAAACACTAATTAGCGCCCAAGTTGAGACTTGTGAGTAACTAGCATGTGACTTGTGTGTGACTTGCGAGTGACTTGCGAATAAGACTTGTGAGTACTTGTGAGTACTTGCGAGGGCATGCGAGTATTTGCGAGTAATTGTGTGTATAAGACCCCCTGTGAGTGGCCTGTATGTATGTATGGGATAAAAGTAATAATATAAATCCAATTGTTGATGTTGCGATGATATGTGAACTTGACCTAAGCCCAGTAAATGCTAGTCTCTCGTAGACAGACCACGATACAAGTGATTTTTTTATGTGTTGTATATGAATCACATTGTATGTGGTCTGTTTCTTATTACACCCCCCAAACCGTGTCAGGAAATGCTTATGTAAAGTGTGGACTTTGAAAGTGTAGTCACGCTCAATTAACGAGATGAGGGGAAAGTGTTTTATATAATTTTGGAGAGAAAGCTGTCAGAAACATCTTAATTAACATTGTGCTGAAATTTGGAGAGACAGCGAGGCAGTATGGATGAGTTGGGGAATTGGTTGTACTGGTTGGGGTACAGCCAATGATCACATGATATACTTTACTGTCGAATCCTTGGGAATGAAAGCGACGCACAGATCTGCTCCTCTCCACGAAAAATATTTCAATTAGTGATCATTGAGCTAAATTAATACACTTCGACTCTGAAAAATAAAGAAACCCCCACATCGTCGCGTCGATTGGACGCGACAATATTCAAGCTCCGCACTTTACATAAGCATTTTCTGACACGGTTCGGGGGGCGTGATAAGAACAGGACTAAGTAAATGCTCCATATCTTTCCAGGAAAACAGCCTCTACTGAATTTTCTTGACTAATACTGGCTACATATCTCACTGTATAACCCAGATGATTGTTTCTGGAATGCTGGTTGTTTGTGCCCACCCTCGGATACAATTGAGGATGCACAGTTATTTGCTTCCATTTGCGTTACTTCAGTGAACTACCGTGTCGGGGATTGGTTGGGGAATATATTAAATTTGTAATGTTTATCCTCACGGCGGGCCCAAGGTGGGCCCTCCATGATCACAGATACATTGAACAATATTTATACCCGCTAAGATGCCCCCTGGATAAAAGGAGGTTGGAGGAAGTCGGCGCATGCCAGTGCCTTACGAACTTGTGTGCGTGGCTGGGTGCTTGCAATCACTTGCAATCATGCGACTCGCAAGTGATCGCAAGTACCTCGCACATTTCTATATGCCCCTTAATGTACACCTTGACTTACAGCATGGCCACTCTTGCCTCACATAAGATGCCTTCGTACAAAGCCGTGTTCAAAGAGGTGGGTGGCAACGCACGCACGTTAGTTTCCTTTCCATTATGCCATTGAAATACCCACGTCCACGGCATCCTTGATGGGGTGAGCTTCGATTCATTTTGTAATCGCGGTGCAATCAGTTTGGTGAGAGAGGGTGTTGACCTCGAGTGGGTGGGGTTCTCCAACTCCGTTTTCTCTTTCCCTGGCAACAGCTAGTAGCTACTTCCTTCTTAGACCTACAATGTTACAATGAGACTAGGTAAAAATGGTATGGTAAACCTTGATTTTTGGTGGCCTGAGAGTCCTGTTGTTCGGTAAAAAAACAAAGGTGAAGCTTGAAAAAGTGTGAAAAAAGGCTCATAATGGAGTGTATATAGGAGGCAAATCTGCCGGCAGAAAGCCTTCTTGGCCAGGAAATCGGACACCGCTATCTTCATGATGCCCCACATGATAAGGTACACTGTCCTTCAGTAAAGGTGACGTAGCAGGTGCCAGAATAGTGGGTTGAGAAGACAACAGGTTTGTTGAGGCCTGACTCATTGACTCTCCGGCGTCTCTAACCCTGCTTATCCCAGAGAGTGAATTCTCGTTTTCAAACGATATAGAAGCTTGGCTGGATGAGTAATTTGAGTTTGGGTTTGTCGATTGTGAGGCATATTAGTTCACATACCCGTAATGGCTTCCAGAACTTGGAACAGTAGGCGCAGGAGGAAAAGACAACGGCTGACCACTCCGAGTCGCAGAAAAATCCTGGAATGAAACACGTGTATCTGGAGGGGTGTTGGATGGCCCGATGCCATAACCTGATGGCGGTTCTGGGCTGGGTTTGTATTTGGTACCATCTCTTTTTCTGCAGAGACACAGTAGTAGCAAGAAGATTAACATCACAGCCATCACCAAGACTCCACCGATGGCCCCTCTGACGATAGCGCCAATTGGCGCCCCTTTATGCGCTTGGTCGGTTGAGCTAGTAGGCGAAGTAAACACGACAGGAGTGGTGGTGGTTCCCATGGTGGTGATGGTGCTGGTAATGGCGCTTCCAGTTCTGGGTGTTGGAATGTCCTGAGTTGCCCACAAAGCAGCGAAGTTGGCATTCGATCCTGTACCGCCTCCTTGCAGGTGAATTAAGTATAGACTGGCAGCCTTTTGGGTCTCGTCCTCTGACTCAACGTCACTTGCAGTCATTCCGTGTCTGGCCACCCATGCTCCCACATTGGTATCGACAAAAGTAGATGAAATTTCGTGGTCCTCAGAAGTGGAGAGATAAGATGGCCGCCAGGAAGGTTTTGTCGTCTCAGCATTGAATGTAGTTTGGTACGCGCTATAGGACTCGTCCACAAAAGTCGTGTAATTGTCCAACTGGTCGTTATAATACCATACCACACAATATAGTCGATCTGAAGGGGAGCCATATTCTGTAAATGACTTTAGGATATAACAATTGGCCTGTGCGTTGCTCAACTCCATCGTGTACTGACTATTCGTCAGTCCACATTTCTGGTACCAGTTAGTTACCCCGTTCTGTTCCATGATGCCGGCAAATATTGGCATAGACAATGGCCCGGTGACGGTGACTATGGTGGAAATGAACCCGTCCGGGATGTGGCTGTCGAAAAAGGATTGGTATGCTGAACTGCTGGCTTCGTGAATGGCAAAATACGATGACCCCAAGCATTGTACCCAGACAGCGGCATAAAGATGGTTAGGAGGTTGGCCATAAACACTCAGAGAAATCATCTGGTAACCAGCTCCCAACCATTTGTTGAAATAGGTTTGATGTTGAGCTGAGGTAACATTATAGTAGAATTCCCAAGCGGGGATGGATCTCAGGGCGAGAGAAGATTGGATCGTGGGCACTCATCAGCAAAACCTGATTTTTAGTCGTAGTGAAGTATAGCAAAATCATTATTCTTGTAGTAATCACATAAATTCCCATAGTATCCATAGACCTAAAGTACCACATAGTGCTAGCACAAATTCCCTGTACCACTACTGATATGGGGAATCATCTTATAAAATGTTACATAGCATCTCAATGAATGTCTACAGGAATACATTGAGGGTCGTACATTTCATAAGTAGGTAAGTTACTGTAAATATCGCTAAGTTCCACCATTCGTGCGACCTTTCGTTTTCGAAAAACGAAAACCTGCACAGTCACATGACCATCAACAAAGTTTCAAACTCATTTCGAAATTCGCTGCTTCCACACTACCACGTCTTTTCCCTCTACTCTCAAGTCTCATGAAATGTGCACCGGCCCTACTCCCTCTAGGTGTGCCGTCGTCGCCCTTCGCGAGCGCCCATATGGGCCGAGCAGTGATGGCGAGGCTGCTAAGGCCGTGGAAAGCACCGAACTAAACAACAGGATGACAAAATTGACTTTCATCATCGTTGAATTGGGATCTGGGTTTTAGAAGGCGAACGCTAATGGGGTGGGTGCTAGTATAAGTGCTGTGACTCACAATCCGAGATTCAAATATGTTCAGGTACACCTAGGTTGACACCTTGAAGCGTGGGGTCCAGGAAGGAGAAAGTATACGATGTGGATTGTTGCACCAAACATACTTTGATCAACCTGAGCCATTTTATAGTATTCCGGATGTAATGATCTGCCCAAACGTACAGTCGTGGTCCATTGTGGACAAGCAAAGTCCACTAATGTGGTATCTCGGCAAATAATGCACCTACAGTCATAATTTTTTCAGATTCTTGTTCCGATTTGCGAAATACGTCGAAAAACACACCTCCGAAGTTTTTCCCACGATAAATTAGCGTGGCCAGAATTTTGGACCTTAAAACCAACTTAAAACTGCAACATTTGGAGT
>Ga0307513_10009714_pt1 | contig 12155 bp, 11 predicted proteins | sample 15_EM_MG_FD_202174 | JGI IMG/M metagenome (GOLD analysis project Ga0307513, IMG submission 202174) | Populus trichocarpa ectomycorrhiza microbial communities from riparian zone in the Pacific Northwest, United States - 15_EM | ecosystem: Host-associated > Plants > Roots > Unclassified | place... | reverse complement strand
GAGGGTGGGGTGAAGCGGGGGTGTATGCAAGCGTCTCCACCATCGTGACAACGAATTTGAGTGGTATGGTTCGTTTCGGTATGTCCGTCGGGTTCGAATGGTGTATGAAAGGACTGAGAACACGAGGTAAATGAGGACTGCGCCGTAGATGAAGTATCTAGCGTCGAAATAGACCCTATTAGACAAAGTCCATGTGCTTGCGAGGCCACGTACGGATAAGACCGGTTTATGCGCCTTTGCCGTTGCGCCTCTGCGGCGTAGGCTTGCAGCAGGACTAGCTCTTCATTCTGAGCGACGAGAGACGACATAATGGCATCTAGGACAGCAGAATTCTACTGTTGTGGGGCGGATTGGGTTCGGGGTTCAGCGTAGAAAGAGTCTAAGTGTCATCTTATCTGATAATCGACCGAGGCTGTTCCTATTCTCGGGTTGTTCCAAAGTTAAGCGCCGGCTCGCCGCGTCCGGCCGTCCGCGTCCGTTCTCTCTTCGACCATGGCGCCCAGAGTGGGGCCAGCCCGCGTCCGACTTAAAAGGGAATTTGATTTTTGCGGACCTAGACTGTTGGAAGCGTCGACGACTTGGCGATTTGTTGTGGAGAAGCGTACCAAACCGCCTTCCAGTCTGTCAACGTCGTGACTCCGTCCTTGACCTCCTCGACTACCGGACCCTTTTTGTACCGGCTCGACTTTGCACAGTCTAGCGCCTTCGGACGACGAGCTATCCCCTCGGCTGATATTTCTCAGCCTTGTCATACATTCACTCTTGTACTCCAGCCACCATGGCCATAGAACCGTTTTTGGGCACGCGGCCTCAAAAGGCCTTCTTATATACCATCATTATCCAAGCACTTGTTGTTCTCACAATGGTCGTTCTCGTTTATGCCAAAGTGGGTCCACAATCGCACCCATCGTCTGTGTCGGCTAAAACATCTCAAAGATCGATTCATCCGGCGTTGATCTGCAAGAGAGTCGATATAAGGTAGATTCGCGCTCAGTTGATTCGTCGTCAACGCTCATGGAATGATATCAGACGATACCCTGTTATCTCGCCCTCTTTGCTTTCGCTGAGTACGTAGATGGCGTGTTCCATAGTTCCACCAATGACACGTCCTTTAGAGTGTTCGAAGTATTTATCAGCATTGACGCGCTGCGCGGACGAAACACCATGCAACTCGTTGGGATCCTTCTATTTCATTCAGCCATGATCGTTATGTCCGGCCTCCAGATTAGTAAGTCCCTAAATGATATAACTTGATTTGGGAGACCCCCCTCGCCGGGCTATATTTCAAAGCCAATTTCGACGTCAGTCAACTCTGTCCCAATGCTGGTACTTCTAGTGTTGGAGACAATTCATAAACCCTTGCTTCTGCACTGCTTAGGTGCAAGGTGGTAGTTACACCCAAGCCACTGGGGTTCCTTCAGAGCCCCACGTTTCCTTGACTTCTCCGAGCCTCCTCCGAACCGAGGCTGTGCTCCCGAGGATCGAGCTAACCTATTGAATAGGTCAGACGCACGACGCACTGGTCATGCCCTTCACCTCCTGTGAAGATTCTTACAGCAACTGCGGAGGGCCTAATTCGCTATGGTACTGGGTATTGCGCTTCCTCCTTGTTGTTCCGATTGTTCTCGCTCTCAGTCTCGTGGTCCTCGTCTGGGTCACCCGAGCACTATTCTCTGAGTTTGGATGGGCGGTCTTCCATGCAATCGGTGAGCAGTCTTGGCCTGCGGTCCATTAGTCATTGACCCCAAGGTCCGATAGGTGCTGACCCTAAACGAAAGAGTTCGTGTTCAAGACTAGCTTTGAGCCATCAATGCAGGATGCTGACATGCCCTTCCAGCGATGTACCAGACTTATTTAATTATGATTTGTTTCCTTAAGTTCGACTTCTTTTTCTTCATTGGAGTAACTATGCAGGTGTGTCGGAACCAGACTTCATGAGTTATCCCCTGATGTTATGGATACCCTAGCTGCTCATCCTTGTATTGGCCACCAGGAGGACAGAGTTCGTCTTGACGTGGGTTGTCTCTCTATTCATTGTGTATTACCCTCATCTTCACTGCAGCATCATTGCCATCCCCATCGTTCTCATTCTCCTTGTTCTCTGTGCAATCGCACTTCAACGGGAGATTCGATGGATTATGCTTGCCTCTTTGGTCCTGATGATCGCGAGCGAGACATACTTTATTTACAAGCTGGTTCGCTTCTATGACCCAAATTCAAGCTTTGAGTATAATTCTATTCGGGGCTCGTTGACAGTCTTCAGTAAGTCCATCAGTGGAATGAGCGCTTCAACTTCGCTGAGGCTTCTCTGTAGCTATATGTGCTGCGCTTCTGTTGCTGCTCACGTTCGCAGTAGGGCTGCGGTGCTTCACCGACTTCGGTCAAGGGTTAAAGCAAAGCAAAATCGCTGGTGAGGACCTGGCCATTCTTCTACTGGCTGCCCCATCTGAATAACGCATTACCCCAGCTGTGGAAGCCCCGAAAAGACCTCGCGCTGACCCCAACGGCCGGGGTAAGATCGAAGACGATACATATTCAGGCCACCCCCTGCAACAAAGGGTATCAATTGAGTAAAATATGTTCTGGTGTGGAGTGACTATTTGCATCGATCGCCTGGTCTTCGCCCTGAGGACGCAAACGGACTAATATGTACCCCTAACTTAGAATTATTCATACCACTCATTGACTCATGGAATGGAAGTTCGCGGAATTTCTATACTAACTTGAGGAATGCTCTGACACAATCGTACTGCGAGAAATCGGACGACAAATGGGAACACCAAAAAGGCACATCCATGGTTAACCCACAAGAACATTCCGTGTTTCACGTGTGCCATGAACCCATATCCTGCCCGGTGAGTCGCCAGATAGGAAGGCGGTAGGAGGCTCAGCAACCCAGGTGGTGAGAGGGCGAGAAAAATCTGAACACCCCCAATGTTAGCACGGGATGATGGTGGGATCTCCACTCCACATCATCACTGTTGGTCCTACACTGGCTCCGTCATGACCTTCTGCCGCACCTGCTGCGAGCTGGTTGCGTCTGAGCCTTCTTCTCCATCCCGCAAACGTGAACCCGTTTAGGAGATTCGGCGGGTAAGTGTGCTCTTCTATTCATGACCAACGGCCAAATATAATAGTCGCTCAACTGAACAAGTCCCTCGCGCACTAACACCAGCCGAAACCTTCATGTCTACACCGACACTGCGTGGTCATATCCATATACTCATTTGCTATACAACAACACCATGTCGCTACTTGTTGACATACACAACATTTGAAACAAGGGATCACGCGATGCACTACTCAAATCTCCCTCTCGATAAAGCTCTGGATGGCCCCTTCGGCGGTCATGGGATACTCCTTCATTACCACTTCCCCGTTTTCAATGAAGGTATTGGGCTAAAAATGGGATCAGCTTGACCCTCTTGAATGTCCCTTTCATCAACGTACCTGCACAAAGATTTTCCTCGGCTTCAACGGATGGTCAGGATAGCCCCCACAACGGACGAGCAAAACCTCACCTGTTTCTTGCTGAGTACCAGGTCTCTCAGTTCTCCGGTCCAATCATCAGGCGGAGTTGTGAGATCAGTATAGAATTCGGTTGCGCCCACAGCATCTGCCGTCGCCTTGCGGACCTGAAGGCCGACGAGAAGACGACCGACTGCATCATGGCCCGAGCTTCCGACGAAGTTGCGGTTGATCTGTTGGTCGATAAGACTTTGTGGAGTATTACAGACGAATACGAACCCGAATGTACGCGTTTTCAAGCTTTTTCTCAGTATCGTCTCGTATTTCTTCCAGATACGCAATCTCTGGAAAGAAAAGTCAGTTGGTCAGTTCAAAGACGCGCATATGGAAGTGCATTACCGTTCTCGATGAAGAATTTGGTGATGCCCATTCTTTAGATTCAAAGTTTCAAATTCACTTCCTGCCATATGACATGAACACGTACCGCGCCTGCATGTGTGCTTGCAAATGCTTCTTTGCAGCGGGGTCGTAGAACTCCAATGCGCGAACACCTTGTACCTCGTTAGGCAATGAGCGATTGCAGTTGTAGTACGTACCAGCTCGGGCCATGAGGAGGAAAGTCACAAATTGCAGCTCTTCGATCTCCTGCTCATCGGTGTACTACGAGAGCACGTCAGGCCATGAGAACGCTCGGTTTGAGGTCGACCTGCCTGGAAGATCTTGAGGATATCGCGATTTCCGACCAAGTACATGGCAACCGCCTCTGCACGGCACTCCTCCATCGAAGAGGAGACAGCGCCAAGGACCGAACCAGGGGTTTGACCAGGCTTGTACCAGCTCTTTATTTTCTCTCCAGTCAAAGGATTGGTAACCTGTGCCGATTATTAGAATATCCAAAAGTGACCCAGTGAAAGTTCTTACCTTCTCCGGGTCAAAGTTGAGCTTCCCATCAGAATCCTCAGAGAAGAGTTTTCCGGATCCTTTGGATGGTTAACAATTGTTGGACCCGACGGATGGCGCGCCTACCGTGACCCAAAAGCTCATGGTTGGCTACTTGAAGTTCGAAAGCACGGGTCTCCCTAGAGTGCAATTTAGCCTCACAATTTCCATCATGGAGGTGAAGTGAACGGACCACTTGTTGTACAGCTCGAGGTCGTCCGGGTGAATAAAGGTGACCTCTTCGTTTGGCGCCTTGGCAGCCAAAATATTTGCCAGTGACACATTCTTGAAACCGTCACTCTCTCGGATCTCATAATAGCTGTAAGTGATTAGCTAATCATTTGGCTGGTATCGAGAGTCGAGCGCACTTAGGGATATTGATGCCCGCCGGGATGCCTATCCCAAGACAGGGGTGTCAATATAGAAAATATGCGGTCCCTGAAGATCGCATCGTACCGCTATTGGCGAAAGTGAGGATCTCAAGAGCCGTGAAGTCGGGTCTCCTGAAGATATCTACTTCGAAATCTGCTCCCCAAGGCAAGGCTTTGATTAATTGCGGGGCTTGGGTGACCATCTCTTCGTACTTTGCGCTCATTTTCTTGTTCACAATCGCGGTAAATCCTTCCCATTCTGCGCGGCCACCAAAAGGATCAACGTAGGTCTCGATGAAGCCAATGTAACTTTCGACAACCGGTCCGATATCCCTGACCCAGTGACGTGACCCCTATGTAATACTGGTGAGTAAATAATCGACATCCGCGGCGTGTTCACCCCAACTCGCCTCCTTGTGGGCCTCAATGTCACCAGTCTCAAAAGACTGAATATAGCATGCTAGAGCTGACGCTTGGTGCTCGTTCGCCGCATACTCCTTGGCTTTCTTCAATGCATCCGCTGCCCTGCGCATCGCTTCTGAGTGGTCGCCATATTCGATCACGAGAGTCACGGTCTGGCCATTGATACTGATTGATTCCTCCTTAGCGTCTTTGTTCTTATCTGCAGAAGCAACAAGTAGAGTAAAATCGCTGGGACCGTCCTTTCGAACGCGAGTGTTCAAGATGTCGATGCCGAGCTTTTCAGAAGCGGCTTGAATAGCATACACCTCTTCTTTCGTAGTGAGCTGCCCAAGATAGTAGTTGGATATGTGGCCCTTGCTGTAAGAAAGGGTAAGGGTGGAGAATGAAGGCACCGAGGCCACTCACTTAGGGTCACCGATCAAGAGGCTCGCCTCCGGTTCGAGAGCGTATATACTCTTTGATATCTATACTGCCGTTGAGTACGAGCAGCGGTTGGCCAGACCACTACGCACCTCTGACCACAAGGGCAGCGCCTTCACGGCGTTGGGAGATGCTTTAATGATGGCTTCAAAGTCGGCAGCAGAGCACCTTGGAATGAACTTCGAATGCCCAAATGATTTGTAGTTGCACAAATTGGTCAGGGTTTGTGCAGCGTACGTCGTCGCCTCTTTCCAGGCATCTTCTGATACCTCAGAGGCCGACTTGAGCCCTGATAGATCCGAGTATGCTCCGTGCTTGTTGCTAAATGTGAGGAGGAGGAGATCGAGCAGCTTCGTAGCATACGGAGTCATTTGCTCGGAGACGATTCGTCCGCCTGCCCAGGAAGCTCGGCCAATCCAATGGGCATAGAATTTCTCTTTCGACGTTAACTGTATAAGCGGTGATTATCGGTGATAACACTGCTTAGAAACCTCGGATCGGACTTGCCTGCTTGAAAGTCTCCTCTACAGCAAGACTGCAATATGGTGGGTCGGCATCGGCAGCATACCGAGAGGCTGTAGACGTAGCAGAAGCCATAATTGACTCAGAATCGGGGATCTACTGCTTGAGGAGAGGACGGGTGTAGGGTAAGAGTTGAGTCAACAAGGGATCGAGTTGTCCGTCTCCAAGACCCCGGAAGCCTAGTTTATGAGGCTATCAATACCTTGGTTTGTTCTGCCCGATTACCAGATGGAATATGTATTGGCCAGCTAGATTACATAGCCCCGCCTCGGCGCAATTGTTGGCCGAACGAAGGCGCCACTTGCAACGCTCCTGAGCGCGTAGGCGATTCCTTGCTTCCAGGAGTCGCCATGAGTACAATCTAGGAGGCATTGGACAGGTCGTTTGCTTTGCTTCCTGGACTTCGTCTCCACCAACTTACAGGAGGCATGAACGACGCGTCGTTCTTCTGGAACGGAAATAATGTACGAAACCCGAATCCAAGAGTCACGCGGACACGTCCCAATACCAGTGTGTTGCCCATTTTATCGTACTTCAAGGCACGTCCACAGCCAAACGCCAGCCGCTCGTTTCCACTGTGTAGTCTAATGGACCCTCCAGGCGTCGGGAAGTATAAATAATGCACGCACAGTCGCACGCACATGTTGGACGGCCATCTTTATCGGCTCTACTTGCCGTTTGCTCACGAGGGCATACCTTAAACACCATCCACCCCCTTACCCAAGCGGGCACATTCTTGGTCCCTTGGCTCTTTATTGGCAGCGCAGTACCCACTGGCAGAAGCCATTGGTTCGATTCCTCTTCGTGGTTCCGATCCTTTATATTTTTCCTGTAGTACTTGCTGCGCTGGAACGTACCCCCGTGACAGGAAGGTGTGTTTTTGCGCTTGTACCAGTGATCTAAACCAACCAGGTATTTATCTAGGCTCCGCTTGATTTCTCTCTCTCTAGTGAGTCTCATGTCGGACCCATTGGACATTACTCCATGACATATGCGCGCATTATATAGGATGAAGAGGCTTTTCTAATGTCTAGTCATACACTTCCCGAAGTATTGCGTCACGAACGCGACCTCGCATTTCATGTCCAGGACTCCTCAGAGGTACGGGAGAAAGCACAGGACATCTTGAATAAACTAAGTGAGGACCATTACATTAATTTGGCCATTCATCAGCCTATCTTACATAGGGTGACAGTTGCAGCGACTCGGTTTCTCTCTTCTCCGTCCTTAGCTCCAGGGCGTTCCAGCTCTGACCACAACCAAAGTAACACCGCACTTGTTCCAGGTGTCGCCCTTGCCAGTAATGATGGAACCGCTGTTCCTTGTCCGGGGCTTTATCTCCTTGATGACGCTCATGCCACCGCGTATTCGTATGGTCCGAGTATGGCTACTGGGTTCATCGTCCTGCATTCGTCGCTCCTCGGCAACCTAGACTTAGAGGAAACAACATTCACGTCTACGACCAATCCCCATCTGGTCGCCTTCATTATCGCACATGAACTAGGCCATCTCCTCCTCTGTCACCACCTCGAATCTATATCCCAGATTCTTTTCTATCCATCACTTGGGGCAATATTGGTCGACTTCCTTCACAGCCTCCTTTATCCATTCTTCGTTATGTTTGGCCCCTTTGTGGAAGAGGGAATGCGTTCTATGGGACGTGTTAGCATCAGTGAGGGAAAGGAACTCGTGCATTTGTGTTTCAGTAGGACGATGGAAATTGAAGCCGATACTATTGCACTCAGGTCAGTACTAGCCAAGAACAAAATTAGGCGTAGGGTTGGGGCAACTCATTACCAGATTTTCACTCAGGTTATTGGTCCTGGCAGGTTTCGATCCTATCGTCGCTTTCGAGTCATGGGAGAATAATGGAGCGCTCGCAACACCCAGGAGTATCCATTCGTCATACCTGGATTCACACCCTAAATCAGAGGACCGTATTTATCACCTGCGTCGAGAGACCGTGCGGATTATAGCAGAGTATGGTAATACAAAGAATTGAGACACCCAATCGGCTGACACTCGTGGCTCGTGGATCAATACATCGCGTTACTTTTAGTGGTATTCACGGATGCGGGACTCATGGATGTGCTCCTGATACAACTGATTCTCTCCTCCTTTTTACCCTTCCCTTAGGCTCTGATATCTCGTGTCCAAGAACCTACGGTAGCATCAACACTGTCCCGAAAGACGACCCTCCTCATCGGAGAGGTCCTGGAAATAGCGAACCGCCTCCTGCCCTCCCATATGCAGCGAAGATTCAAGCCCTCTCCAAGATATTCAACCTCGTAACGAGTTACCCGAAAGGCGACGCTCGGAAAGTCGGAACCTTGACTTTATCCTCGATCGATAGTTTCAACTGTAACCGCTCACGTTTACAGCCAACTCCCGTGAAGGACGTCCGGAGCCGTGTAGCCTCGGTAGACGACCCGGTGCGACGAGGGCAGCGCCAGATCGGGCAAGTCAAGCTCAAGATCGCGATGCAGTTGGACGATTGGTCCTTTCAGCAGCTCACGACCGACCCAAGGTCATGCAGGAGATGGAATACAGCCGCTGGAACTACGAGTGTTTGGTCAAGCTGTTTGAGGGACCACTTCTGAATCCCAAACGACTTAGGGAGACCACTCGAGCCAAATGGGTTAAGGAAGTTATCGCTTTCTTTCACCCTTCCGCGAGGAGGTATGTGAGTTCGGTGTGACTTTTGACCGCAAGGAGAGGCTGGATATGAAGTGATCATATAGTCAAATCACAAATGAGTCAAGTTCGGGGGTCTGATGCTGGCCGGTCTGTCCAAGTCACAAGAAGGACAGCGATTCTAGCTTGACTTGGCGAAATCGATGGGCCAGCTGGACCCTGTGTGTCTATCTACCGTTTAAGGGTACGGATCGACTCAATAGTGGAACCACATGGCTCCGTACGATTCTATCTTCTCAAAGCAGCGCGTCGAAGACACCTTCTCGTTATCTGGAGATGCTCGGCGCGCTCAGCAAGACACAAAGAGGGATCGAGTGAGCTTGCTTCACGGATAATGATAGCAAAGGTTGCTTACAATTAGAATAAGGCTCATGGAGCACTTGAAGCTTTTCACAAGCGTTCTACCACCTCAGTGACCTCAAGTTCTGGGAGGATCTTATCAAGTGCATTATCAAGAGCCTTGACTACACAATGTGAGCTTCCCAATGCAGGTGGTGAATTTCTAACCAAGGTCCAATAGGGCTGGGCACTCAACTCGTTCTCTCGAAGGCGTTTACATCCACCTACAAGGTGAAATTCTCTGCCTGTGTCCCTATTGTTTATATTAACCCTACTATAGCATATTCGACTTTACGCCACCCAACACCTCGGGAAGCTCATTCTTAACAACAGCAAGCAGCCTCCATTGGATCACCTTGGTGAATTGGGGCACACACTTCTGTTGAAGTTCATGTCCACGACCGCCGGGCTTCGTTGCCTGCGCCAGACAGAGTATATTGAACGGCGTGGTTCCACATGAGTGGTTATTCAGATATGAGAATTCAACCGTTGAGCCCTGTCCTAGGAACGTCACTCACAATATGTCATAGTAGTGGAAGTTCACTTGGCCAAAGCGTTCAGCACTGATCCTGCAGAGGATGGCGAGGACCTAATGGTTGTACCGTTCTGCGTGTGTCGCTGATTATCATGTTCATGTAGAACCTTTGAAGGAATCGCACCAGTACTGTTGTACAAATTCCGAGGCTGAATATTCACGCCAGAAAGAACGCTACAGGCTAGTGCATATTCGATAGGATTCGATCGTGATCCAGCGCAATAACCACGACCAAAACGAGAAATGGCCACGCCTGACAGAGGAGAACTGAGTCCTACTCAACCTCGAAACCAAACGCGTCGCCCGCACGTCGCACTGTCCTGGGCAGGAGCGGAACCCTCGTCAAAGCCAACCACACGAATGGTTGGTTTGACCTTGATAAACCACCTCTGTCTCCCCTTGCGCAGGTTCTCGGGAACCTTCCGTTGTGTACTTCCGTCTACTGGCCGGACGCTCGCAGTCATGCTCTGCCTCGCCTTCCGCTTGCTCGCTAGGTGCGGAACGTTAATCACTAGCCCTCCTGCTGCCTTGAGTTCTTTCCTTCGCAGCTCGTGTAGGCCGTGTAAGTTCTTCCAAAGCTGGGGGAGTTGAGTTTAATGCCGAAGAGTTCGAGGATGCTGGGGGTGGATACCGCGTGCGTTGATATTATGTGAAGTGTAGATGGAAAGTGTGAGGGTTGATCTCAATGCGTATGGTGGTCCAAGTGCCTTCCACCCGTATTCTCATTCTCGACGATTCACCCAAGCCCAAAGCCGTAAGGCGGAACCTACGTACTATGTTACCGCCAGGAGGGTAATTCCTAGACCAGGAGGAGACCCAAGGTCAATGTCAAGGTAAACGCGCTGCCCAACATTCTCAAGGGCTGCCTAATCTGAGTGCATGGGAGGGCGAATGTGTACAGTGAATCTCTTAGTCGTCGTCATAGGTACAAAACAACAGAAATGGTGAACAGTTGTGCGATACAGCAGTTTGATCATATTTTGTTCTTCCATGTCCCATAAAGCTGCCGGTCATCCCCTGCGCCAATGGGCCCACCCGGCTCTCCAGGATAACCAAGGCCATCACTGCGTGTGACTGGGTACCTTGCTTTCCCTACTTCTCCGGCCCAATCAAAATCGATTAGCACCGCCTTCTCTTCCTCTCCAGGTTTCAGCATCAAATTCGCCATCCGAGAGTCGCCATGGACCATCCTTGCAGTACCTAAGCAATCAAGAATGTCATCTATTCGTTTCAAGAGACGTCTTCTCGCGTCTTCTGGGATGCCATTCCGGTACCGATTTTCACAATAGTCGAAGAGCATCATCCAGCCGTCCTCCAGGAGTTCCATGACGACCACACTGGCAATGCCTTGTTCGTCGCAAGTTCCGAATAACTGAGGGGCCATGTGCTTGACCGCAAGAAAAAGATGGGCGTCCTCCCCGTATGAACGAAAAACCACCTTCGCGAGCACCTTTTTCTCACGGAACGTTGCATCAAAGATGAGATTCAAGTAGTCGATCGTTCCATCCCTGGTTTCCCAAAGATCCTTGCGAAGCCGCAAAAATTTCAACCGTTCGGTCTGCTGAGTCACAATGTCGCGGACCTCGGAGAACACGCGTGGGAAACCTGGTGTGTTTGCTGAAGGCGACCCCGGACTAGGTAACATTGCTAGAAAGAAGGGAACTGGAACAGCTAGGATTCAAGACGTACCTCAAGATTCCCCTAGCGATAATGTCTACACAGGAGTAAAGAGCAAAAAGCTGCTGCGCAAGTTGCGTCACCCTGCCATCTGGACGAGAGTCCTGATACAGTAGGCTGAGCGAGAGCGGTTCTACAACGATCTGTCCCCCATCTTTAAAAGCACCGGAAATTCTAAGCTCTTCGTCTGCATGGATTATATCAGCAATGCATTTTTTGAGGTTAGCCTAGACTAACCGTCCAAACAGCACAAGAGTGTCGGAGCACCATGAGCTAACCAATTCGGATTTCCCTTTGTTAACGCTTCCGTAGCTATTTCGTAGCCCCTACTTGCTTGCATATATGCATCGCCGTTGGTTTTTCCGCTTTTTATTTCGGTGAACACCATGATGGTTTCATTTACCGAAATCGTCGTGTCAGGTCGTGTCGATGCCGTGGCTCCTGTTGACGTTGCTTCCATTGTCGTCACCCATTGAGAGAAGAGGGGCCTTACGGTCTGAAGGAATGCACCTCTTCGGGCGCTCTCTTTCATAAAGTAGTTGCTCATTGTGTTGCATAATACCCTGGCGGCTTCTAGTGCAATCCTTGCCTGAGGAGTTGCAGGGAGCGGTTTCTTGCTGAGCGAGAGATACGTAGCAAAATGTTAGGATCGGTCATAGAGGTGTCATTCCTCCATAGAGTTCGGTGAATTGAGTCGTTGCTGTTAGCAAGCGCGCATATCAGCAAGTGTGCAGATCATCAAGTGTGCCTGTCAGCAAGCGCGCCTA